>Ga0194125_10000658_pt1 | contig 58020 bp, 53 predicted proteins | sample TA2KigC250mmetaG_FD_148626 | JGI IMG/M metagenome (GOLD analysis project Ga0194125, IMG submission 148626) | Freshwater microbial communities from Lake Tanganyika, Tanzania - TA2015034 Kigoma Deep Cast 250m | ecosystem: Environmental > Aquatic > Freshwater > Lake | place: Tanzania: Lake...
GCCGGCCGCCGTCTCCACCGCATGCCCGAACGTGTGGCCGTAGTTCAGCTCCGCCCGCTTGCCGGTCCGGTCCTCCTCGTCGACGGCGATGTATTCGGCCTTGATGCGGCAGCAGCGCTCGATCACGCGCTCGAGGAGAGCCGGATCGCGCGCAGCGATTCCTTCGGCGTTCCTCTCGAGAAGGTGGAAGAAGCGCGCGTCGCGGATCATGCCGTACTTGACCGCCTCGGCGAGCCCCGAGCGGTACTCGCGCGCCGGGAGGGTCGCCAGGCAGGCCGGGTCGGCGAGTACCGCCGCTGGCTGGTGGAAAGCGCCGACGAGGTTCTTTCCGCCCGGAAGATCGACGCCGGTCTTCCCGCCGATCGACGCGTCGATCTGCGCGAGGAGCGTGGTCGGGATCTGCGCGAACGGAATCCCGCGATGCCACGTCGCCGCCGCAAAGCCGGCGGTGTCGCCGACGACCCCTCCGCCGAGAGCCGCGAGGAGCGTGCGACGGTCGGCCCCCGCGGCGAGGAGGGCATCATAGATCCGCTCGACCGATCCGAGCGTCTTCTCTTTCTCCCCCGGCCGCAGAAGAAACCGACTCACGCGGAACGAACGGGCGCGAAGCGAACACTCGACGCGCACCCCGTAGAGCCGGTGCACGGCGGTGTCGGAAACGAGGAAGACGCGCTCGGCGTCCGAAACTCCGCGGAGCTCGTCCCCCGCGCGCTCGAGGATTCCGGCGGCGATGCGGATCGTGTAGGATCGGCCCCCGAGGCGGACCGGGACGCGCCTCAAGAGGCGGCCCCTGTTCGGGGGGAAGGCGCGGCGGGCGGAGACCCGGTTCGGAACGTCTCGATCACCGACTCGAGCTCCCAGAGGTAGTACTTCTTCGCGATGCCCGGCGCGTAGACGGCGTAGTCGAGCAGGTAGAGCCTTCCTCTATTCTCGTCGCGGAAGGCGATCGAGCGGAACGGACCGCCGATCGTGTACTTCTCGTTCTGCCAAAGCCCGTGCACGCGGACCGCCGGGCGCCCCTGAAACGTCCCCATGAAGGCGGTCGTGCGGGAACGCTCGACGTAATCCTCATCGTAATAGAGCATCCCCAGGCTGTCCCGAAGCGCGACGACCCGACTGGTATCGGGCAGGTTCTCGCAACCGTCCGCCCAATACACGAAGAGAAGCCGCCCAGGCCGGTCCATTTTCATCGAGAAGAAGCCGGCGTCCACGTGCTCCGCGCTCTCCTCGAACGGCGCGGGCATCTGAATAGTCCATCCGAACCTCTCGTGGATCGTGCGCGCGAGCGTGAGGTTCTCCCCTCGGAAGAGAAGAAACTCGAGGATCCGCCGGCGGTTTGACTGAAGGAAGCCGTCCCGGATCGCGCGTCCGTTCGCGCGGGCGGCCTGGGGAAAGGCGGACGCCCGCTCGGCGATCAGGAACGCGTGCGTTTGATAGCGTGCGATCGCGTTGTCGACGAAGAGGTAGCTCGCCTTCCCGCTTCGACCCGCCTCGTCGAGCGGCGCGGCTCCGAGCGTCTTCTGCGCGAGGTGGAAGGCGGGGCCTCGCTCGGAAAGATCGACGAGGACGAGATAGTTCTTCCGGCTATCCACCTCGGCGAGGTCCTTCGACGCGACCGGGTTCAGATGAAAGAGGGTTTCTTCCTGGACGGTCTCGAAGGGGATCTCGAAGGTCTCGCGGAGAGGCTTCATCACCTCCTCCGAGGGACGGCGGTCGGCGATGACGTGGATCTCGTCGTAGGAGCCGAGCGCGGGCATCAAGCGCTCGCACGAGACGGAGATCATTCCCGCATGAAGGAGCGACAGAGCGAGAAGAAAGCGAACGCGGTTCGGACGGGCCATTCCCTTCCTCCGGGCGAGGCGCGGCGTCCGAACCGTACTACCGGGAGGTGAAGGTGTCAACGGCGCCGGAGGTGTCGGCATTCGGTCCGCGCCGGGCGCGCGTCCCCGGTTCCACGAGGACCGGCTCGTACGGCCCTTCCAGGGGAACACCGTTCAGGTCGCAAGGCGCGACGAAGACGGCCGTCCTCGGGTGCACATCGCCTGGATAGGGAGGCCCGTGCAGATCGATCCCGACGACCCGCCCCATGTCGGAGCCCCGTTCGAACCCGTCGAGGAAGCTCGGGCGCGTGTTCGTCCGGATCGGAACGTCGTCGGCGCCGGAGGGGCGCGAGACGGTTTCCGCGGGCGCTCCCGAGGGGGCCGGCGCCGGCGCGCGATCGACCCCAACCCGCGTGTAGGCGAAGACCGCGAGGAGAACGACCGCGGCCGCCCCGATCGGAACCGGGAGCGGGATGCGCGCGAGCTCCTGCCACCAGGAGACCCGCGCCGGCGCGCTCCGCTCCGCGCGGATGCGGGCGAAGAGCCGTGCCTCGAACTCCGGGCCGGTCCGCACCCGCGGAAGCGTTCGCGCACCCCTCAGGAGCGCGGTGAACCGATCGTAACTGCTCTTACAAGATGGACATGCGCGAAGATGCTCATCGAACCTCGAGGAATCGTTCTTCGAGAGAACCCCGTCATAGTACGAGGAGAACCAATCGCGCGTCTTTTTGCAGGTTTTCGACTTCGTGTCCATTGCCTTTCTTCCTCGGTCCCTCAAGGTCCGGGCGTTTCACCCAAGATCGGCTCGACCAGTTCCCGGAATCTTTGGCGCGCGCGGTTGATCCGGGACTTCACGGTCCCCTTCGGCACCCGGAGGATCTCCGCGATCTCCTCGTATGAGAGATCGTCCACGTCCCGAAGAACGAAGACCTCGCGGTATCGGGCCGGCAGCTTTCGGATCGCCGCTTCGAAGATCCCCCGAAGCTGCTTGTTCTCCGCTTCCTGGTCGGGGGGCGCCGACTCGTCCGGGATCTCGAATGTGGAGGGCTCCGCGTCCGCATCGGCTCCGAACGCGTCGAGAGAGACGAGCCGCTTTCGCTTCGTGTTGCGAAGCTCGTTCCTCGCGACGTTCAGGGCGATCGTGTAGATCCATGTGGAGAACTTGGCGATCGAGCGGTAGCGGGCGGCGTTCCGGTGGACGCGGATGAACGTCTCCTGCGCGACGTCCTCCGCCTTGTCGAGGTCTCCGAGAACGCGATAGGCGGTGCTCACGATCTTCGACTTGTAGCGACGCACGATCTCGACGAACGCCCCCTCGTCCCCGTCTCGATAACGGAACATGAGGTCTTCGTCCCCCGCGTCGCGGTTCGTCGTGTGCGGAACGTCGTCCGGCATGGATCCTCCCGCCCCGTTCGAGATCGAGGATGCGGTCCGCCCGCATGGTATCGGGTGCGGCATGCGCCCGCAAGAGCCGCGCTCACTCCTCCGCGAGGCGGAACAAGGAATCGGCGAGGGATGGGTTTCTTTCCATCGAGCGGAAACGGGTGGTGAGACGCATGTTCTCGTCGGGGAGAAAGGTCTCCACCTCGCGCGCGTACGCGTTGTCCCCTTCGCCGTAACGATACGTCGACGCGAAGAGGACCCTCCCTCCCGGCTCGACCACGCGCCGCGCGCCGACCGCGTACGACGGGGGCGAGACATCGAGCACCTCCCGGAGGCCGTCCTCCCGATCGAGGACGACGCGGAGGAGTCCTCCGGCTCCCGCCGCCGAGAGGCTCACTAAGTTCTCCCGCACGAAGAGGTTCTCCGGGCCGGCATGCGGCGCGACGAGAGAGGGCGCGTCCGCGGGATCGATGCCGAGAATCGTGATGGGCCCGCCCTCGTCGTTCGCGAGAGAGGCGCGCTCGACGGCTTCCGAGCCGGGGCGAAGCGCCTCGATTCGATCTCCGCGGCGAACGACGAGAAGGCGTCCCGAGCCGAGACCGAGAAATCCGGGAACATCGATCGCGAGACGCATTCGGGACGGCCGCTCGAACCACGCGTCAAAGTGGAGGAAGTGCTTCTCGCGATCGGTTCTGAGATAAACCGTTCCGTTTGCGTGAAAGGATCGGACCGACTCGGCTCGCGCGCGGAGAGCGGCGAGAACCTCCTCCGCGTCGGCGGGGGGCGCGGGAGGACCCTTCACCGTCCGGGAGCAGCCGATCCCGGCGAGGAGAATGAGAGCCGCGAGAAGCGCGCGCGCGCAGTCGGTTCGCCTCACGGTCCCTCCACGGCCCGAAGCTTGTTGCGGACCTCTTCGTTCTCTCCGCGGCGCCGAAGGAGCTCGGCGTAGGCCCGGGCCGCCTCCTCTTTCCTTCCCGCCGCAGCGTACGCGTCCGCGAGATGCTCGAGGATCACCGCGTCCTCCGGCCGGCCCGCATGCGCTCGCTCCAGCTCGCGCGCCGCGCGGTCGAAGTCCCCTTTGCGGAAGTAGACCCAGCCGATGCTGTCGCGGAAGAAGGGGTTCTCCGGGCGAAGCTCGAGCGCGCGGAGGACGAGCCGCTCCGCTTCGTCGAGGTCTTCTCCCCGGTCGGCGAGGAGGTAGCCGAGAAGGTTCAGCGCTTGCGGGTGGTCCGGTTCCGTCGGAAGGAGAACGCGAAGCGTCGCGATCGCCTCCTCCTCCCGTCCGAGCTCCGCCTCAAGGCTCGCCTTCTTGTAGAGGAGGTCGGGCGATTCGATCCCTTTCTCGCGAGCGAGCGTGAACCTCGCGAGAGCCTCCTCCCGCCGTCCAGCGGCCAGGTAGGAATTGCCTAAGAGATAAAGGACCCCGCCGTTCGACGGGTCGATCTCCGCCGCGGTTTCGAGGGCGCGGAGCGACTCCTCCGCGTCTCCCCGCCGAAGCCGCGTGTACGAGAGGCGGGTCCACGCCCAAGAATCCTCGCGGTTCTCCTGGAGCATGCGGCGGAGCGTCTCCTCCGCTTCCTCGAAGCGTTCCAGGGAGAGGCGAAGCTCGACGAGCTTCCGCGCCGGCGCCGGATCCCGGGGGTCGAGCTTCCACGCCGTCTCGAGCGCGGCGATCCCCTCCCGCTCGCGGCCGAGCCCGAGGTAGAGATCCGCCACCTCGGCGCGGAGCTTCGCGTTCGACGGATCGATCTCGGCGAGGGCCTCGGCGTGGCGGATCGCGTCCTCCCCCCTGCCGAGGCGCAGGTAGATCCCCGCGAGCCGATGGTGGGTGTCGAAGGGACGATACCCTTCGGCGGCGAGCTCCTCGTAGACCGCGGCCGCCTTCTCCCAGCGTTCGCTCTCCGCGTACATCTTCCCAAGAGAGGCCCGGATCGGAGCGTCGTTCTCCGCGAGTCGGATCGCCTCCGCGTACTCCTCCTCGGCCCGATCGTAGTCCCGGCGGTGGCGGAAGAGATCGCCGAGCCGCAAGCGATAGAAGGCTTTTTCCGGCGAGAGCTCGGCCGCTCGCGAAAGGTGGGCGATCGCCTCCTCCTCATCGCCGCGGGATTGGTAGAGCATCGCCAGAAGGGAGTGAATCGTCCCTTCTTCTTCCCTCGCCGCGAGCGCCTCGAAGCGGGCGATCGCGACGTCGGTCTTTCCGGTCTCGAGATACGCCTTCGCGAGAACGGAGAGAGCGTCCTCGCGCACGGGGTCGAGAGCGACCGCGCGTTCGGCCTGGTCGGCCGCCAGACGAAACTCGCCGCGCTCGAGATGAAGCTCGGCGAGGCGCGCGAGAACGTCGACCGCTTCCGGGTCCGCCTCGGCCGCATCGCGGTAGCTTCGCATCGCCTCGTCGGCGAGCCCCTGATGTTCCTGAAAGCGCGCGAGGAGGTAGGAGGCGTACGGGTCTTCGCCGGGAATCCTCTCGCGCTTCTCCCAAACGATCTCCTCGAAGGGCGCTCCTCGATCCCTTCCGGAAGCGCACGAGAGAAGAAGAAAGAGAAGCGAGAGGGTGAGCGCGCGTTGCATCGAACCTCCCTGCCGGCTCCCGGCCGGCGGCCGAACCGGGAAGGGCTCGGACCCGCGGCGCGGGCGCTCAACTTCGCGGGCATCCCTCCCGAAACTTAGCATAGGCGGAGGAAAAGGGCGAAGGCGGCGAGATCCTCTCCCCGGCGTCGCGGCGGCCCTGCCTTCATCGGCGTTGACGTATCCGGCCGGATCGGGTAGATTGACGGTCGTAGGGACCCTTTTCGAGGAGAAGACGTGAGGCTCGTTCCCTTCGTTTGCGTCGCTTCCTTGCTCGCGCTTCTCGCCGGGTGCTACACGGTTCTCAACCATCCCGCCGAGGTCGCCCTCACGAAGAGCGTCGAGGGAGAGACCGCGGAAGTCCCCTGCTCCGACTGCCACTACGAAAGCGAGTGGTTCGGTGCCTACGATCATCAGCTGATCTACGGATGGCCCGGGCTTCTCGCCTACGATCGTTCGGACTGGTGGTTCGACTACTACCGAAGGCCGTGGTGGCAGGGCCCGTACGGGTACGGCGACGACTGGCACTTCTCTGGCGGCGGCCCCGGGGGGTCCGAGGATTCCTCGTGGAAGAAACGCGCGCTTCGCCGAGGAGAGACGGAGGGCGAGCCCGCTCCGACCGGTGTCCATCCGGGAGGCGCCGCGCAAGGATCGAGTCGCGCGACGCCGGCTTCTCCCTCCTCCGGCTCGAGCGGCGGGGAAGAGAAGAAGGCGAGCGAGCCCGAGCCCGCCCATCGCAAGAAAACCCCCAGAAGGTAGCGAGCGGAAAAAATGAAACACTCAATCGTCGGTCTCGTTCTGCTGTTCGGAACGGCGGTCGCCGCCCTCGCGTCGGGGCATCCGTACACCGAGCTGGAAATCCCGGTGCCGGAGCTCACCGGAACGCATGCCCGCGCTTTCGGGATGGGAGGCGCGCACATCGCCGTCGCGGAGGACGCCTCGGCGCTCACGTGGAACCCGGCGGGGCTCGTGAACATCCGGAGGATCGAGATCTCGGCCTCGCTCGCACGGGGCGATCGGAGCGTGGAGACGGTCTGGCACGGGACCTCCGCCGATTGGGGCGGGATCGACAACCAGCTCGGCGGGCTCCACTTCCTCTATCCGTTCCCGGCCTACCGGGGATCGCTCGTGCTCGGGATCGGCGTCGACCGGTTGCAGGACTACTCGCTTCACTACAAGCGGAGCGGGGTCGATCCGAACGTCGGCTTCTTCGGGGGCGGTCCGGCTCTTCTCACGGACACCCACGAAAGAGACGGCAAGCTCTCCGGCTATTCGGCGGCGGTCGCGTGGGACGCCGGCCCCCGGCTCTCGTTCGGGGGGTCGCTCACGTACCTTCGAGGTTCGATGTACGACGAGCAGACCTTTTTTACGGAAGATATCTATGCGCAAGATACTTCGTACATTTCGATCGAGGACTACTATCTTCTCGACGCCAAGATCTCCGGGTTTACGGCGATGGCCGGCTTCCTCTACAAAGCCTCGCCGAGGGTTCGCTTCGCGGGCGTCCTCGGGGCTCCGCGCTACTTGAGCTTCGATCGCTACGAGCTGCAACGGACCTGGGATCGCTTCGAGGACGGAAGCGAGGAGGTTACGTCCGACGAGATCCCGATCTACGACGACGAGGAGATCACCTTCCCCTACTGGATCGGTTTCGGCGTGTCGGTGGCGGCCCCCGGGTTGATCGTGGCGGCGGACATTCGCCACACGGATTGGCGGGAGATCAAGGACGAGATCGGGAGCCGGAGGGTTCTTCTCCGCCCATACTACCGGGACGGGACCTCTTTCTCGATCGGGGCCGAGGGGATCCTCCCCTTCGCTCCTCTTCGCGTGCGCGCCGGCTACCGCTACGATCCGGCTCCGTTCAACCTGACCTACATCCCGTTCGACAGCGAGGACGTCATCGACATCGGACGGGATCCCGCCGAGATCGACATCGCGATCGATCGCGAGCGGCAGTTCCTCAGCTTCGGCGCCGGGTATCTCTTCGACCGAGTGCTCGCGGTCGACGTGGCCTACCAGATGGGACGGCTCGAGCGCGTGTCGGAGGATCCCTCCCGTGCGCCCTACCGCGAGGAGCGCTCGAGCGACGAGGTGATCCTGTCCGTCGGTTATCGGTTCTAGCGAGCGATTAAGCGTCGAAGATGGTCCTGCTCTCCGCGCTTCGGATGCGGAGGGCTTCTTCTTTTCCGCGGACGAGCGCGTGAAGGGTTTGCGTCACGGGGACCGCGAGATCGCGGCGGTGGGCGAGGCGGACGATCGCACCGGAGAGAAACTCGATCTCGGTCGGTCTCCCCGACTCGAGATCGAGGAGCATCGAGTTCCGATTTCTTCCGGTGACGAGGGCGATCTCCATCGTCCTCTCGGCCATGTCGATGACGTGCCCCGCCTCGGCGCGGGCGACATCCTCCGTCTCGCGCACGGCGGCGCGTAGAAGCGTGAGAAGAAACGACGAGCGGACGAGCGCCCCGTTCGGAAGTCCGGTGATCGCGCCGAGCGGGTTGATCGCCGCGTTCACGGCGAGCTTCTTCCAGATCTCCCGCCCGATCTCTTCCGCGCGCCGCGCCGGGAAGCCGCTCGCGGAGAGGACGTCCGCAAGATCCTCGATCTCGAGGTCCGCCTCCCGGTCGTGGGCCGGGACGAGCGGGCGTCCGATCAGCGTGTTTCCGCGTCCGAACCAGACGATGCGCCCCGGGCTTTCGATCGAAACGCCGTGGTAGACGAGGCCCCGCACGATCTCTTCGTCGGGGAAATGCGCGCGGAGGATCTCCTCGTTGCCGATTCCGTTCTGCAAGCAGAGGATCCACCGCGGGGAGACGCCGGATGCGGCGAGGGACGCGCATGCGTCGTGAAGATCGTATGTCTTCACCGCGATCGCGACGAGGTCGAACGAGCCGGCCGGAACGCGCTCCGCCGTCTCGGGGCGGACGAGAAGGCTCTCCGCCTCCGATTCGATGCGGAGGCCGTTCGCGCGGATCGCGTCGAGATGGGGCGGCCTCCCAACGAGCGTCACCTCATGGGCGCGGGAGAGAAGCCCGCCGAAGAGCGAACCGATGGCGCCGGCTCCGAAGACGAGAACGCGCATGCCTTCGTCCTTTCCTCTTCCCATCGTACCAGCCGAAGCGGTCCTCGGGGAACCCCGCCGCGCGTTGACAGGGTCCGGAAGCGGACGCTACACTCCGCCGCGTCGCGGAGGCGGGCCTCGGACCCGAATGGGGAGCCGTTCCGGCTCCGTACATCCTGATGGGGACTCCTCCCGATCGAACCGGAACCGGGAGGCGCGCGTGCGGATCGTTCTCTCCATCGCTGCGCCGGGAGGTCGGGCCGAGGCGGCGCGCTGGGCGCTCGGGCATCTTCTCGAGGCGCGCGGGTTCTCGGTCGGGGAGCGCCCCGAGGGGAGCGCGCCGTACGTGCTTCTCGTCTACGGGGACGCCGCGAAGGAGCCCCCACCCGGCGTTCCGGTCGTCTTCATCCCTTCCCTTCGCGTCGAGTTCCTTCACGGTGCGGCGCCCCCCCCGCCGATCGAGATCGTCGATCGAGCGGGAAACCTCTCCTTCGCGTTTCCGCCGTTCGTGGGTCTTCCCGCCGGCGAGCCTCTCTGGCGCGACGCGCACGGGCGCCCCGCCGTCTGCCGTCCCGCCGGCCGGCGCGAGGAGGTGCGCTTCGGGTTCGACCTCACCGCGGCTACGTACTTCGCCCTTTCGCGGATCGAGGAACGGACGGGGAACCGGGACGAGCTCGACCGCTTCCCGCCCGCTTCCTCGTGGGCCGTGCGGCGCGGGCTTCTCTGCGAGCCGATCGCAGACCATCTCGGCCGGCTTCTCGGCGAGGCGATCGCCGAGGCGCTCCACGGGGCGGGGCGAGCGACCGTGCGCGTTCTTCCGTGGCCCGAAGGGCGGCCGCACGCGATCGCGCTCACGCATGACGAGGACCTCGTGATCCGTTGGGAGCGGCGCCTCGCGCGCCATGCGGCACAGGCGCTCGCGGGCGGAGGGCGCGGGCGCGTCGCCGGCCTCCGGCTCTTCCTTCGCGATCTCGCCGAGGGGAGAGTCCCGCAGACGATCCTCTCGCAGCGCCTCGCGGACCGGCAGGCGAAGCTCGGCATCCGCTCCACCTTCTTCTTTCTCGCCACGCCGAGCGACCGCTTCGCCCGTCGCTACCGAGTGGACGCCCCTCCGTTTCGCCAACTGCTCCGGCGTCTCGTCGAGGACGGCTTCGCGGTCGGCCTTCACGGCGGCCTCGACTCGTACCTGTCGGCCGAGGAATTGGTTTATGAGAGAAGGATCGTTTCCGAGTCGGCCGGGTGCGCGCTCGCGGGGATTCGGCAGCATTACGCGCGCCTTCGCGTCCCCGAGACGTGGGAGGCGCAGCGCGCGGCCGGTTTCCGCTACGACGCCTCGCTCGGCTTTCCGGACGCGCCCGGCTTCCGCGCGGGGACCGCGTTTCCGATCCGGCCGGAGGGGACCGGCTCCTTTCTCGCCTTCCCGCTCCACGGGATGGACCGGGCGCTCGCCGCCGCCGGGCTTCGCCGCGCGGAGGATTGGGAGCGCTGGAGCGAACCGGTGCGAATCGTGAACGGCATCCTGGACATTCTGTGGCATCCGTACTTCATCGACACCGACCTCGATCCGGAACGGGAAGCGCTCACCGGCGAGCTCCTCGAGTGGGTCGCCGCCCGGAAGAACGAGGCATGGGTCGCAACGCTCGACGAGGCGGCCGAATGGTGGGAGGCGCGGCGATTGGCGGCGGTGAGCGGTCTTCGCGCCGACGAGCGAACGGTCGTCCGGGTCCGCTTCGGATCCCCCCTCCGCGCGGTTCATCTCGGCGCGGTTCCCGCGGGATCCGAGATCCGCGTGGAGAGCGCCGACGGAGCGAGCGACGTGATCGCGCGCGGCGATCGAGTGGAGGTCGGCGAGGCGGCGGCGGGCGCGGAGATCGTCCTCTCGCTCCTCCCCCGCGCGTCCCGAGAGGGAGCCCTTTGAGGGACAACCTAACGAGGAGAGCCGGCATCATCGGCGCGTCCCGGCTCGTGGCGAGCTCGGTGGTCGGGCTCGTCGTGAGCGTGGTTCTCTCGCGGGTCTTCGACCCCGCCGTGTACGGGACCTTTCAACAGACCTGGTTCCTCACGCAGATGACGATCGAGATCGCCCTCTTCGGCATCCCGATCGGGATCCTCTACTTCGTTCCACGCCTGACGGAGCCGGAGCGGCGCGGGCTCTTCCTCCGCGTCTTCCTTCTCTTGGCGGGAATCGGAGCGGTTCTCGCCGCGCTCCTCTACGGGGCGGCTCCTCACGTGTCGCGCCTCTTCGACAATCCGGCGCTCGAGGGGACGCTCCGCGTCTTCTCCTTGTACGCGCTCTTCCTCGTCCCCGGCATCCCGATGGACGCGTTTCTCATCGCGCAGGAGCGCCATCGCCTCCTCGGTCTTCTCACGATCGCGCACTCGCTCCTCTTCCTCGCCGCGGTCTTCCTTCCCGCGGCGCTCGGCCTCGCGCTCGCGGGGATCCTCTGGGCGCTCGTCGGGTACGGCGCGCTTCGCGCGGGCCTCGTGTTCGCGGCGGCCGCGACAACGGTGCGGAGCGTCCGTGCCGCGGCCGGCAAAGGGCTTCTTCGACGATTCGTTCTCTACTCGATCCCCGTCGGCCTGAACGATCTTCTCCGCGTCGTCGGACGGTGGCTGGACAAGACCGTCGTCTCCGCGTATTTCAGTCCTGAAGTGTTCGCGGTCTACGCGAACGGCGCGGTCGAGATTCCCTTCGTCGGGGTCCTCTCCGGCGCGATCGCCTCGGTGATGATCCCGGAGTTCTCGAGGCTGTCCGACGAGGGGAAGCGGGGAGAAGTCCTCGCGCTCTGGCATCGGGCGACGGTGAAGACCGGGGTGCTGCTCCTCCCCCTCTTCGTCTTCTTCATGATCCTCGCCGCCCCGTTCCTCGTCTTCCTCTTCTCGGAGACCTACCGGGCGAGCGCGGGCCCCTTCCGCGTCTACCTCCTTCTCCTTCCGCTCCGGAGCGCGGCGTACGCGCCGATTCTTCTCGCGCTCGGAAGGCCGCGCCTCGTGGCGCTCGGCGCCCTTGGGGACGTCGCCCTGAACCTCGCGCTCTCGATTCTCCTCATACCGGCGTTCGGTTACCTCGGGCCGGCGATCGCCACGGTCGCGACGACCTACGCGCAGGCCGCGTTTTATCTCTCCTGCACCTCGCGCCTCTTGTCGGTTTCGTGGAGGCGCGTCTTCCCGTGGATGGGGATCGCGCGTCTTCTCCTCCTCTCGCTCGTTCCCGCTCCACTCCTCCTGCCGCTCGCGGGCGCTTCGCTTCGTCCGATCGTCGTTCTTGCGATCGGAACGGTTCTCTACTTCGGTCCGATGATCCTTCTCATGTGGCGCTTCGGCCCGCTCGGGGAATCGGACAAGGAGCTCGTTCGCCGTTTGCTGAGGATCTCCAAGAGTTCTTAGTCATCGCTCCGACAATGGTCAGAGGCTATACGCCGGCAATGACGAAGGGGCTCTCGCCGTTCACGCGCGGAAGCGGGAGGAGAGGGATGGAAAGGGCGAGATCGCGAAACGACGCGAGATCCTTGACGAGCGAAGGAACAACATCCTCCTTCGTTCCGTCGTGTATCGAGAGGAGCTCGACCCGTTCGATGCGGGCTCCCCCGTTCTGCGTTTCGAGAAGGGCGAGCGCCGAGGCGTCGCGGGAGGGATCCTCGGCGTTCTCCGGCCCGGCGGCGCGAAGAAGAAGCTCCTCGCGCGAGGCGAGAAGCTCCGCGATCCGGCTCCTCCCCTCGACGAGAAGCGCCTTCGCGGAAGCGTCGGTCGCGTCGCATCGGAAACCGACCCGCACCTCCCCCGCGAGGAGATCGACGCGAAGGAAGAGGCGACCGGCCGACAGGACCCCCGCGTCCCACGACTCGTCCGCGAACTCGAGATCGAGCGCCCGCGCCGCGAAGGCAGGGAGATCGGCCGGGGCGTGACCGCGGGTCGAGATCCTGCGGATCCCCTCGCCGAGAAGACGCCCGTCGAGATCGGCGGCGAGAAGGCGGGCCGCGGCGGTCAGCCGATCGGCGGCGGAGACCGCTTCCCGGTAGCCGCGCAGATGGCCGGGATCGAACCCGAGGAACGGAGCCCTCCCCTCGGCCGCGAGAAGCCCGAGGAGATCCTCGATCACGTCGCGCGCGGGCGGAGGCTCCCCCCTTTCGCGCAGGCGGCGGTAGAGGATCTCGTAGACTCTCGACCAGCCGAGCCAACGGCACGGCGCGTCGCGCGTCGAGCGGAGCTCGGCGTGGACCTCGTCGATCCCGTGCGGAGGCGCGCTCCCGTCGGTCAGAAGGAGAAGGTGGAAGCGCGGGGAGAGCTTCCAGCCGGCGCGGACGAGCGGAAGGAGCTCCTCCCGGCGAACCCTCTCCCGCACCCAACCGACCACGAAGAGAAGAAGAGACTCGCTCTCCAACACGACGTCGGGGCTCGCGGCCCCGAGCTCCGGCCAGAACTGGATCTGAAGCGACGCGTACTCCCCGGGCGCGACCTCGACCCCGGCCTCGCCGAGAAGCGCCGCCAGATAGGTCTCTCGGTCGACCATCTTGAGCGTGCCGAAGAGCCGGGAGAGGAGGACCTCCTCCCGGTTCATGCGCGCGTGGGCTTCCGCCGCGTACAACGACAAGGCCGCACCCCTTCGCGGATCAGACCACGCCCAACGCTCGCAAATCCCGTACCAGATTCCGCGCGAGGTTTTGAGGTCTATTTAGTTGCGGCGAAACGAGTTGTGGGATGGCCTCGGCGCCGCGCCTGCACCGGAATTGCGTTCTGCAACTCGATGGGAGGGCAGGAAACGCGCGCACCTCCTTCCGAGAAGGTAGCCCGGGCGGTGCGCGCGTTTCCGTCACGAGGATGCGATCCGCGGCCGCCGGGGTGTGGGGCAAGGGGGTGAACCGGCGAGTTCCCGAGCGCGCCACGGAAACGGTGACGCGGAAAGGCGACAGGCAACATCTTCCTCGACGGATCCGTCACTATTCCCGGGCCCGGCGCGCTCGGGGTGTCTGAGCCGGCGCCCCCTTGCCCCGGGCCCCGGCCGAGAAGGTACGGGGCGAGTTTCTGTCGGAGCGTGGTTCGTCCGGGCTACGGATCGACCCAGATCGGGCTTGACCAGGCGATCCCCCCGTCCATCTGGGTGAGTCGGATGTAGTAGTACGAAGAAGCCGCGAGGTTCCGCCGCGCCCTCAACGACCCCTCGATCGCCGTCCCCTTCCCGAAGACGGTGTCGATCGGCGTTCCGTTCTCGAGGAGCTCGACCAGGTCGATCGGCGCGGTGCCGCACGCGACGAAGCGGAACGCGAGCGGATCCGGAAGCGCGGAGGCGCTCACCTCCTCCCCCATCCAATGGACACCCAAACGGACCTCGAGGACGATTCGCTCGCCGGTCGTCGCGTAGGTTCTTCGTGCATCAAGTGCTTCCCACACTTCCTCGCGGGTTCGGCCGGACGCATAGACGCCGAGGAGCCCGCCGCACGGAGAAGCGGTTTCTCCCGGGTGTCCGACGTGCCCGTCGCCGCTTCCGACGAACCCGAGACGATATCCGCGCGCGAGCGCGTCGTGAACGAACGCTCCCGGAACCGGATCGTAGATCCCCTTCGGACACCCGAAGCATTCCGAGCTTCCGTGGATCGAGCTGATCTCGACGAGCCGCTCCCGGTTCGGCGGCGGCTCCCAGCTCCAATCGATCGGGACCGGCCCCCCCCCGGTGTGGTGCGCGATCGTGAGCGCGCGCCCCTCCGGGAGCGCGTCCCACAGCTCCTCGGGCGTGTTCGTCGCCGAGTCCGCGAACGAGAAGAGCTCCCCCGCGTCGTCCGGGTAGTACACGTTTCGATGGCCGTACGTCCAGCTGGTCCATTCGTAGGCGAGAAGGGCGACGAACCTCCCCGGATCGTTTGCCCGCGCGATCGCCTCGCGGATCCTCTCCCACGAGGAAGCGAGCGGACGGAGACCGTGGTGATCATGGTCGGTCAGCGCGAAGAGGTCGAGGTTGCCGACTTTGCGCGCATAGCGGACGAGATCCTCCGGCTCTCCCGTTCCGTCCGAAAGGCGGGAGTGCTGGTGGATGTCCCCCCACAGAAGGCGGAATTCCGAGCTCTCTCCTCGCGGGCGGACGCGAATCGGGTTCGAAACGGCCTGGAGCGCGCCTCCCTCTTCGACCACACGGATCGTGTGGAACCCTGGGGTCTCGAAACGGACGGGGAACGAGCGGGCTCCTTCGTCCTCCGGCCGGAACTCGCGGTTCACCGGCAATCCCGTCGTCTCGGGTCCGTGCGAAAAGAGGACGGTCCCGCGATAGTCCGCCGCCTGATTCCCGAAGCGGTCGAGGGCGGCCACGGTGACGAGCGTCGTCTCGGCGGCCTCCGCTTCCCCCTTCACGTAGATCCTAAGCTGCGCCGCAGGCGCGGCGCGCACCTCGATCGATGGGGAGCGCGCGATCTCCTCATGATAGCCGTCCCCATCCCCGTCCACCTTGACGAGGAACTCCTGAACCGACTCCGCGTAGGAGTCCGCTCGCGCCCGCGCTGCGGGAGCGCTTCCTGCGAGCGTGTCCCCGTACACGAAACGGAGCGTGTCGCCCGCCGCGAGCCTCCCCCCGACGATCCGCGCGCGGACATAGTGGAAGCCCGGGTCGGCGTGCGCTTCGAACCGCACCTTAGGGTTCGAACAGGTCACGGCGCTGTACCCGGGGAGCGACGGGGCCGCCATCTGCGGCTCGGTCCAGTCCCAATAGAGAGGAAGATGAACAACGACGCCTCCTCCCTTGGCGATCCCCTCGTTCCCCGCGGCGTAATGGATCGTCCACGTGCCGTGCGATCCGGCTTCGACCGGGCCCTCGGGCTCGATCGTCGCGGTCCCCTTCCCGTCGCTCGCGCGGGAGAGGATCGATCCCCCGAAACCCGCGTGCCGCGGCCGAAAGAGAACAAACAGAAGAACGAGCAAGCCCGCGATCGCGAGCGCGAGAACAAGAGGAGCGCGACCGACCGGGCGCCCGGCGAGCATCCATCGTGGCATCCGTCTCCCCCCGAGGCCGCGCGACCCGTGCGCGGCGCCTCTCGCTCTCTTCCGATCGTACGCGAAGCGAGCGGCCCGCACAACGAGCGGCCAACGCGGAGCCCGCGCGCCCCCAAGGAAACGCTCTTGGATCGATGGTTCTAACTCCTGGACTAACAATTACTTACGTGGCTCTCTTGACTTCTGTTCGAGGCAGGGCTATACTTACCCGCAGAGAAGAAGGCGAAAAGCCCTGCGACTGTCGTCTTCTCGCATCTCCGGTGTAGCTTCGGAGTTCTCTCTGGTCAGCCGGGGTGAGACGATCGCTGGATGCGGGGCTTTTCTTTTCCTGGTGCCGCGCGGGGAGTCCTCTTCCGCTTCGAACCTCTGATCCTCTCGCGGCCGCCCGGTCGCCCTCAATCGGAAAGCACGCACTTCTCCTCTGGTGCGGTTCCGATCGTGTCCTCCCCGTCGTTCGCCGTCTCTCGCTCGATCCCGTAGCGCGCCAGCTTGTTCTTGAGCCCCTGTCTCGAGAGGCCGAGCTCGCGCGCGGCTCGGGTTTTGTTTCCACCCGTCCGATCGAGGACCTCGAGGATCTCCGACCTCTCCAGTCGATCGAGCTTCTCCTGCAAGGTGGCCGGTTCGGGAGAGGACTCCCGATAGCCGTTCCGGATTCGCTCCGAGAGATGCCGCCGGTCGAGGACGATTCCGGGCTCCGCGAGGGCGACCATCCGCTTCAGCTCGTTCTCGAGCTCGCGCACGTTTCCCGGCCACGGGTAGCTCTCGAGGAGAAGCGCGACCTCGTCGCTCACGCCGGCGACCGGCTTTCCGAAACTCTCGGCGAGCCTCGGGAGGAGCGCGCGGACGAGAAGGCGGACATCCCCCTGCCGCTCGCGGAGCGGGGGGAGCACGATCGGCACGACGTGGATCCGATAGAAGAGATCCTCTCGGAAGCTCCCGCGGCGCGTCTCCTCGCCAAGATCCTTGTGGGTCGCGGCGACTAGGCGAAAACGGACCGGGCGCGGGGTCGCGTCGCCCACCCGATAGATAATTCCCTCTTGAAGGACCCGAAGCAGCTTCCCCTGGATCGCGGGCGACAGATCGCCGATCTCGTCGAGGAAGAGCGTCCCCCCCGCCGCCTCCTCGAAGATCCCCTTCCGGTCGCGGAGCGCGCCGGTGAACGCCCCGGACACGTGCCCGAAAAGCTCGCTCTCGGCGAGCGTCTCGCAGAGGGCCGCGCAGTTCAGCGCGAGGAACGGGCGCGCGACGCGGCCGCTTCTCTCATGAAGCAGGCGGGCGAGGAGCTCCTTTCCGGTGCCGCTCTCCCCTTGGAGGAGGACCGGGACGGGGGTCGGGGCGACGCGGCCGATCGTATCGAGCAGGCGAAGGAACCTGGGGTCCCCCGTGATGATTCCCCGCGGGCAGCCCATCCGCGCAGCCTCCTCCCGCGCCGTTCCTGCAGGACCCGTGCCGGGCCCGATCTCCCCTCGGCGCGCCCCGCCGCCCCGGATTGCGCGAAGTCCCCCGCGGTCGCCCCGGAAGCCGGGTTCCCCGGGACCGGGCGCCCGCCCCTCGGCGCCCGCACCGCGCCCGCGCACGGAGGGTTGCGCGTTCCCGGTTTCAGGCCTCAGGGCGCATGCTCGATATCGCAGGGATTCAGGTATTCCGGACGTGCGCTCGGTCTTCGGGAGAGCGGCTCACGATTCGAGGCGGCGGAGAAGAGCGGAGAGGGAGTCGGACGTCTCCGCGTCGAGGCCCTCGCGCTTCAAGAGCTCCCGGATCCGATCCGCCGCTTCCGACTTGCGGTCGAGCCGAAGGAGAAGCTGGATCCGGTTGAGGTAGGGACCGATGAACGTCGTGTCGAGGCGGATCGCAGCGTTGAACATCTCGAGCGCGCTTTCCCACGCGTCCGCCTTCTCGAAGAGGAGCGCGAGGTTCAAGTAGGCGGGCGAGAAAGTCGAGTCGGCTCGAATCGCGAGAAGATAGGCCGCCATCGCCTCGTCCCACCGCTCGAGATCCTCGTACGCCATCCCCTGATTCAGGTAAGCCTCCGTGAAGGTCGGGTCGAGCTCCGTGGCGCGCCCCCACGACTCGATCGCCGGGCCCAGCCGCTTCATCATCGCCAGAACGTTCCCCCGGCGGTAATGCCCTTCAGCGAAACTCGGTGAGATGAGGAGGAGATGCTCCCATTCGCTGAGAGCGAGCGCGTACTGCTCCCCCGCCTCGAGGCTTCTCGCCAGATAGTAGCGGACCTGGAAGTCGCGGGGCTCCTCTCTCGAGCAGCCGTCGAGAAGATCGATGGCCTCCGGAATGCGCTCTTCTTGAAACGCGCGGATGCCGTCTTCTTTCCGTTGTTCGAACGAAGGTCCGCGCGCGCACCCCGTGAAGAGAACGAGCAGGGAGAGAGCCGCGGCGAGGGTGCGGGCGGAGCTTCTCACGCTCTACCCGCCCCAGATGAGACGGTGAAGGAGGACAAGGACGGCGAGGATCGCGAGCGACCAAACGACGGTCGGGAAGTCGATGTCGTCCGTCTCGCCGGTCCCCCGTTCGGATGTCGACGGGGCCGGCCTCTCGCGCTCGGGGCGCTTCTTGTCCTTCTTGGCCAACGGGAGCCTCCTCTTGTTCTTATCGTAGGGAGGAGCGGCGCGGCGCGTCAATCGGAATGTGCGTCGCCGTGTCTTCCGAGCTGACGGGCGATCGCCCGGAGCTTCGAGGCGTACTCGCGGTAATCCGAAACGACGCGCGAAGCCTGGCTCGATCCGACGTCCGCGGCGACCCTCTTGTAGAGCGCGACGAGACGCACCTGCCGGTCGTGCGCCGGACGAACAACCTCCTCGAAGACGTGATCGAGGTCCGCGACGATCCACCGAAGGGCGTCTTGAATGGACGCGTGCCCGATCGATTCGAGCAGCCGGCGCCCTTCCTTGTCGAGGCGGAGAATCTCTCGGTAGCGCCGCTCCGCGCCCGCGGTCATCGCCTTCTGCCTCGCGACGATCTCCTGCTCCTCCTTGAGGAGCGCGCCGACCCGCCGGAGAGCGGCCGCTTGATCGTCGAAGCGCGCGCTGTTCGCTTCGGTTGATGGGAAACTCCCCTCGCGCGTCTCGCGGAACGCGCGGTCGATCCACTCGCGGTCGACCTCGTCACGGAAGATCTCGGCCGCTTCCCGGAAAAGACGGCGCCTCTCTTCGACCGTCTCCCGTTTCAATGTGCGGGCGAGGACCTCGACCGCATCGACGTACTTCTCGACCTCTCCCCGGCCCGGGTCCCCCGCCGCCCGGTGGATGCGAAGAAGCCGGCGGATCGTCTCCACGACGCGCTCTTTCTCGCGGGGGGCGAGATCCTCGAGCGGGAGGGTTTCGAGGATCCGATCCTCCGGAGCGCGGGAGCGCTCGGCGCTCGCCGCGCATGGGAGAAGAACGAGAAGCGCGAGAACCGCGATCACGAAGACGCTCCCGGCCGCGCGCATCTCAAACCGCCTTTCCGTTGCGAGGGTCCTCGTCCCCCTCGATCCGATACTTCTCCATCCGGTACCCGAGGATCCGCCGCGTGACGCCGAGAAGCTTCGCGGCTCGCGTCCGGTTCCCCCCGGTTCTCCGAAGGGCCTGCACGATGAGGTCTCTCTCGACCGCTTCGAGATCGATCCCTTCCTCGGGGAGCTGAAAGAGCGCCTCGGAAGCGCTTTCTCCCCCGCCGGCGATCTTCTCGGGGAGATCCTCGAGGCGGATGATCGAGTCCCGGCTCATCAGGAACGCGCGCTCGATCGTGTTCTCGAGCTCGCGCACGTTCCCAGGCCACTCGTAGCTTCGGAGCGCCCTCATCGCTTCCGGATCGACGCCCTTGATCGCGCGCTCGAAGGAGGCGTTGAAGCGGGCGAGGAAGTGATCGACGAAGTGGGGGATATCCTCGCGGCGCTCGCGGAGCGGCGGGATCTCGATCGTGACCACGTTCAGCCGGTAGAAGAGGTCCTCGCGGAAGCGCCCCTCGCGGACCGCCCGATCGAGGTCGGCGTTCGTGGCCGCGACGATCCGAACGTCGACCTCGATCATCTCGCGCCCGCCCACCCTCTCGATCCTCCGATTCTGCATCGCGCGAAGAACCTTCGCCTGCGTGGCGAGGCTCATGTCGCCGATCTCGTCGAGGAAGAGCGTGCCGCCGTTCGCCTGCTCGAACTTCCCCTCGCGCCGGTCGACTCCGGTCGCGACCCGCTTCTCGATCCCGAAGAGCTCGCTTTCGAGAAGGGTATCGACGAGGGCCGCGCAGTTCACCTCCACGAAGGGCCCCGCCTTCCTGGGGCTCGCCCGATGGATCGTGCGGGCGATCACCTCCTTCCCCGTGCCGCTCTCCCCGCGAATGAGGATCGTCGAATGGGTGCAGACGACGCGAGGAAGAAGCTCGTAGACCCGCTGCATCTTCGCGTTCTCCCCGACCACGATGTCGTCGAAGACGAGGGGTCGCTCCGGGCGCGGGGCGGGGCCTTTCTCCGCTCCGCGCTCCGCCCGCCGTTTGGCGATCACGCGGACGCGCTCTCGAAGGTCCGCGATCTTGATCGGCTTGATCAGGTAATCGTACGCCCCGCCGCGGATCGCGCGCGCGCCCGTCTCGATCGTCGCGTATCCGGTGACGAGGATCACGTCGGCGTCCGGCGACTTTTCCTTTACGTGTCGAAGAACGGACAGGCCGGCCTCGTCGGTCTCCATCTTGAGGTCGGTGATCACCAGATCGAACGAGGTCTCGCGAAGCCTCGCGTCGGTGTCCCGCAAGGAGCCGGTTCTCTCCACCGCGTGCCCGTCCTTCTCGAGCGCGCGGGCGATGAGGTCCCTCATCTTCGGCTCGTCGTCCACCACGAGAATGCGCATCGATCCGTCCTCTAGAGCGGAAGCCCGAAACCGATCGAGGCTCCGCGCTCTCTGCCGTCTTCAACGAAGATGTAACCGCCGTGGCTCTTCACGATCCCGTGGACGATCGAGAGCCCGAGCCCGGTTCCGTTCCTCTTCGTCGTGAAGAAGGGATCGAACAGCTTCCCCCGGGCCTCGTCCGGGATCCCGGATCCGGTGTCGGTCACGCGCACTTCCGCGTAGGCGCGCGCGCCGGTCCCCTCGGCGAGGATGCGCGCCGACGGGGGGGGGCGCCGGCGCGTCTCCACTGCGATCTCCACCTCGCCGCCCCCCTCTCCGATCGCGTCCTTCGCGTTGCCGATCAAGTTGAGAAGAACCTGCGCGATCCGGCTTCGGTCCATCTTCACGCGGAGGTCTCCGCTCGGAAGCGAGAGGAGCATGCGGATCCCCCCCTCGCGAAGGTTCGGTTCGAGGCGCCCGGCGGTTTCCCTCACGAGGCGGAGGAGATCCTCCCGCTCGACCCGGAGGCTCGCCGGCTTCGCGAAATCGAGGAAGTGGTCGAGGAGCTCGCTCAGCCGATCGACCTCCTCCGTGATCTGTGAGGCGTAGGCGCGCTCTCCGGCGCGCGGGTCCGCCTCCTCGGCGAGCATCTCCGCCGAGCCGCGGATGATCGCGAGCGGGTTGCGGATCTCGTGCGCGAGGCCTGCGGTCAGCGTGCCGAGCGCGGCGAGTTTTTCGGCGTTCTGGATCTCCTGTTGGAGAGCGACGAGGCGCCGCGCGTTCCGGTGAACGAAGATCCCGAGGCCCCCCGCGAGGGCCGCGCTGAGGAGCGCGCCGAGAAGGAGCGCCTCCCGCGCGGGTTCGAGCCCCCCGAGGAACTCCGCGCTCGCGTCCACGCCGACGACCGCCCGGAGCTCGTTCTCCACGAGAAGCGGAACGAACGCGCTCTGGAACCGCTCTCCGTCGATTTCGTGGACCGGAAGGCCGACCGGCCGGCCCTGCCAGAGCGGCTCCATCTCCTCGGAATCCATCGCGACGAGCGGGTTCTCCTCCCCCACCGAAACGCCGGGCCGGGCGTCGAGAAGGCTCCCCTCGTAGGGCGCGAAGAGGAAGACGTTGTCGAGGCCTGACTCGTCTCGAATGCGCGCGAGGCGCTCGCGCGCCTCCTGGTAGGCGTCGGTCTCCTCGTCCCCGGGCCGGAACGCGAGCACCGCCTCGCGGTCGATCTGCGCGGCGACCGCCTCGGCCACGGTGACGAGCCTCTCCTGATGGATCGTTTCCACGGCCCCCTTCGCCCGGTGAAAGAGAACCCATCCTCCCGCGTTGATCGCGAGAAGGGTGGCGAGGACCAACCCGAGGGTCAAGCGAACCTCGATGCTCGGGATCGAGGGCTGCCTTTCTCCCGGGCTCATGCGTCCAGCCTCCGTACCGTCTGACCCGCAAGCTCCATGCCGAGTGCGACTCCCGGATCTTCCCCTACGATCTCTTTTCGTTCCATCGACATGGGGCCTTGAGCCCCTACCAGAAGCGAGCGCTCCGCGGCCCAGACGACCCCCGCCGCACGAGATCGTACGCGGCGCGCGGTCCGATCGACGGATTCGGAACACGCACCAGGCGGAAAGAACAGGGCTAGGGGAGCTTGAGGTGAAGCTTGTACTCGGTTCCCGGATCGGCCGAGTAGATGTAGCGCAGAGGCTTCAGGATCCGCATGTCGATGAACTCGGGGCATCCGATGAGGGGGATGTAGCGGCCGTTCATCGGGGAGCAGGAGCGGCACCGAGTGCAGGTGCGCTCACACGCGCAGCAGAGGCAGTACTCGCAATCGTGCGTCTTTTCCGCTCGCCCGGCCGATCCTCTCGCTTCCGCTTGCTCGCCCATGAACCTCTCCCGACCGCCGATCCTAGAGGCCGCCCGTCGGCGCGTCAAGGCCCATTGTAGCAGATCGGGGGGAGGGGTTCCTACCGGATTCGGTAGCGCTCGAGCTTGTTGAGAAGGCCGCGGCGCGAGATCCCGAGGCGCCGCGCCGCGCGCGACTTGTTTCCGCCGCAGCGGTGGAGGGCCTCCTCGATCATCTGGCGCTCGATCCGCTCGACCACATCGCCGAGCGTACCCGCTGCGGGGGCGATCGCCGCGGTCCGCGTGATCTCGGGCGAGAGGTCCTCCGGACGGATCGGGGAGTTCTCCGCCCCGATCGCGACGATCCTCTCGATCTCGTGGTCGATGTCCCGCACGTTCCCCGGCCAGTCGTAGGCGATCAGGTAGCGCATCGCCTCGGGCGAGAACCCGTCGAACCGCTTGCCGGCCCGCGCGGCATGTTTCGAGAGGAAGTGCTCGGCGAGGATCGGGATGTCTTCCTTCCTCTCGCGAAGAGGCGGCAGGTAGATCGAGACGACGCGGAGGCGGTAGTAGAGGTCTTTCAAGAACCGCTCGTTCTCCACCTCGGCCCGAAGGTCCTTGTTCGCCGCGCAGAGGATGCGAACGTCGATCGCGATCGGTTCGTTCGCTCCGACCGGCTTGATCTCCTTCCGGTCGACGACCCGAAGGAGCGCGTCCTGGAATCTCCGGCTCGCCTTGTCGATCTCGTCGATGAAGACCGTCCCGCCGGTGGCGCGCTCGAAAAGGCCGGTCTTCGATTCCTTCGCGTCGGTGAAGGCTCCCCGGCGGTGCCCGAAGAGCTCGCTCTCGAGGATGTCCTCCGAGAGCTCGGCGCAGTTCACCGTGACGAAGGGCTTTTCCCCGCGAGAGGAGGAGAGGTGAATCGCGCGGGCGAAGAGCTCCTTCCCCGTCCCCGTCTCCCCCTGAAGAAGGATCGTGGCGGTTGAGTCGCGAAGCTTCTGCACGGTCTCGATGATCTTGAGGACGCGCGGGCTCTGCGTGATGATCTGCTCGAATCCTTCCCCGATCCCGAGCCGCCTGCGGAGCCTCGTGTTTTCCTTGAGGACCTCTTCGCTGCGAAGATCCTGGAGAGTGCCCAGGACGATCGAGGAAAGGGCGACCGCGAAATCGAGCTCATCCTGTCCGAAGGGGGCGCTGCCGCGCGGCCGGTCGAGGTAGATCCCGCCTTTCGAGTCCTCTCCCACCCCGAGCGGGATGGTGAGCGCCGAACCGACCCGCTCGAGCCCCGGCAGCGAGGGATCGAAGCGGGGGTCGTTCGGGGGATCGGTCGAGTAGACCGGGCGCCCGCCGTTCTGCATCGCGTGGCGAACCGCGGCGCACGCGATTTTCGCGACCCCGTTCGCCTCGCCGCTCGCGAGGATTCTCGTTTCCGGCGCCTCAAGGGCCCCTCCGGCGGCGGAGGGGACGACCAGAGCGAGGCGCTCGGCCGCCGTTCGTTCGAGCAGGAGATCGAGCGTGAAGGCGAGGCGCTCCCCGTTGTCCGCGATCGAGCGGATCCGCTGGAGGAGTAGGTTGAAGGTGGAAAGGCTGTTCGATTCGGAGACGGAGCTTGTGACGATCAGGCGGTCCGCCTTCGCTCGCGCCTCGCGGAGGCGCGCCCTCTCCTCATCGGTCCCCTGCTCCTCGATCCCCGCGTGGATTCGCTCGATGATCTCGATCGCGAGATGCCCCTCGCCGCGGGAGACGGCGAACTCGGCCCGGAGAAGATCCGCGAGGGCCGCCTCGTAGGTCGCGCCTGTCTCCCGGAAGGACTCCGCCGCCCCGCCGAGCATCTCCCGCGCCTCCCCGACCCCCGTGCGTGTCGCCCGGGCTGCCTCCCCGAGACCCACGATCGTGAGAGCCTGTTCGTAGCGCGCCCCGATTTCCGTGAAGAGGTCCAGCGCGCCGCGGAAGCATCGCGCCGCACGCATGGGACGCCCGCGGCGAAGATCGAGGCCTCCGATCGCCCTGAGAACGGCCGCCGTCTCGAAGCGGTCCCCGATCCTCCGCGTCCGCGCGAGGGCGGCGCGGAGGTCCGCGAGCGCTCGCCCGGCCTCCCCCCTGCGCGCGTAGGCCTCGCCCCGGCGCCGGAGGATCTCGGCGACCACATCCCCCTTCTCGTCGAGGGTCTTCGCGAGCGCGAGGCCTTCGGTCAGGATCCGCTCCGCCCGCTCGAGCTCGCCTCTCTGGAGGTACAGCTCGCCGAGGTACTCGTGGCAGAGCGCCTCGCACCGCCGATGGTCGTTCTCGCGGCTCGCCCGGAGCGACTGCCCGTAGAGCTCCTCCGCCTTTCCCCATCTCCGGGTCGCCCGATAGTAGTGGGCGAGGTTGAGATAGCCGAGGGCGACCTCCCACTTGTTCCCGAGCTCGCGGAAGATGCGGAGCGCCTCCTCCCAGCTCTCGCGTGCGACCTCCCAGCGGCCCCGCTTGAACTCGATGATCCCCAAGTTATTGAGCCGTATACCGATCGACAGCTTGTTGCCGAGCTCCCTGGCGACGGCAAGCGCTTTGTTCTGGAACTCCGCTGCCTCCGCGAGATGCCCCCGGTTCTTGCAGACGAGGGCGAGGTTGTTCCAGCACTTTGCCATCCCCTGTCGGTCGCCGAGCGCGCGAAACACGGCGAGGCTCGCCTCGAACGCCTCGCGCGCCTCCTGTGTCTCGCCTGTGCGAAGGCCAACCATACCGAGCGAACGAAAAGCCTCGGCCAGCTCCGGCGACATCGTCTTCGCGCGGAGAATCGCGAGCGCCTCGCGGGCGTCCTCGGCGGCTCGGTCGTACACGCCCATGCGAAGGTAGACATGGGAGCGTTCGCTGAGGATCCGGGCCTTCTGGACGGGCGATTTCTCCTCGTCGCTTCCCTGGAGCGCGAGGTTCAACATCTCAAGCGCCCGGTCGAACTCGCCGGTTCCGAGAAAGCAAGTCGCCATCTTGAGGGCGGTCTGGGCGACGAGATCGCCCGAGCTCCCGCGCACCGCGATCTGGAGGATCTGGGAGTAGTACTCGAGGGCGGTAGGGAGCTCTCCGGCTGTCTGGCAGAAGTCGGCGAGCTCCTCCAGGAGGTTCATGTGATCCTGGGGAGTCCCTTTGGAGGCGCCCGAGCCGGCATCCCGGCCCTGCAACGCCCTAAGGATGTTCCGGTTCCAGTCTTCCACCATCGCTTCTCAGGGACCGTCTTCCGGCGGTCCCTCCCCCGCTTCTCTTCGCGCCGCGGTGCGGCTAGAAGAGAAGGAACAGCGTCTCAACGATCCGGCCGACGAGGAGCCTCCAATCCGAGACTTCCATCGGCACCGCGACCGGACCGTCACCACCCGTGAAAGGCGAAGTTCGTCTTTCGGGGATGTCCCCATCCCCCGAGTGGGAGAACACCGTGGCGGGGATGAAAAGCACAAGGAGAAGTACGAGAACCCCGATGCGTACTCGCCGTTTCATCGATCTCTCTCTCCCGGGCGTCTCACCTCTACTCCCACTCTAAACCGTTTCGGGCGTCCTGTCAATCCGCTGGGGGAGAATCGATTAGGGGGACCCGCCCGAAGGATGCCCCCGTAGGCCGCGAGACGCGGCCGCAGCTGGAAACGTGTGCATCATCCGGGCGAGACCGCCGCGCGCGCGAGGAGGATGAGACGCGGCGATTTCTCCCCGAATGCTCCCCCCTTGTAGTCCCCGAAGCGCTCCGTAACCGCGAACCCCGCGCGCATCATCATCGCGTCGATTGCCCCGGGATCGTAGAGACGGAGCCTCTCCGTCCAGCTCTCTCGAACCGCGCCCCGCTCGTCCAGAAGCGCGATCTCCTTGCTGAGGACGCGCGCGGCGGGATCGTACGCGCGGGTCTCCCGGAACCTCTCTCCCGCCGCCGTGCGCTCTCCCCGGGGGATCAGACGGGAGAGGACGTTCTCCGCGTTCAAGTAATCGAAGAGGAACCAGCCGCCCGGGCGAAGGACGCGAGCGATCTCCCCGAGCGCCCGCTCGTCGTCCTCCGGACATTCGAAATAGCCGAAGGAGGTGAACATGTTGAGGATCCCGTCGAACGCGGACGCGAGGAAGGGGAGCCGCCGCATGTCGGCGCGCGCCACCGGTCCGAAGCGGCGGGCATCGGCGAGGAGAGCCTCCGAGAGGTCCGCGCCCCAGGCTCGCGCCCCTCGCGCGCGAACCGCGTTCATGTGACGGCCGGCCCCGCACGCCACGTCGAGAACACGCGTCCCCCCCAGCGGAACGCGTCCCGCGAGGAGGTCGATCGCGCGCGCCGCCTCCTCGTCGTCCCGGTGCGCGTAGAGCCGGGCGTAGCGGGCGCCGAACGCCTTCCGGTACCAGGGCTCGTTCACGCGCTACTCCGATCGAAGAGACTCGGCGATCCAATCGAGGTACGCGGCGTTCCCCCCATCGATCGCGAGGGCGAGGATCTCCGGGACTTCGTAGGGATGATTCTCCCGCACGTGCGTCTCGACGCGGTCGAGGAGGTCTCGGCTCGTCTTGATCAGAAGGAGCGCCTCATCGTCCGCGTGCACTTCCCCGCGCCAGCGGTAGGTCGAGCGGATCGGCTCGATTCGGTTCACGCAGGCGGCAAGCCGCGAATCGACGAGAGAGCGCGCGAGCGCCTCGGCCGCGTCGCCGAGGGGCGCGGTGACGAGAACCAGCGCGAAGCGATCTCCTTCCCGCATTCTTCCTCCCGCCGTCAGGGCTCCCATCGGACCGTTCCCGTTCCCGGGACCACCTCCCCGATCGCGAGCGCCCCTTCCCCGGCCGTGCGGATCGCCTCGTCCATCGACGAACGGGGCGTCATCGCGACAAGGCCGATCCCCATGTTGAAGACATGAAACATTTCCATCTCATCGATCGCTCCCCGCTCGCGGATGAGATCGAAGATCGGCGGAACGCTCCAGGCGCCCTTTCGGATCCGCGCGTCGCATGATGGAGGGAGCGCGCGCGGAACGTTGTCGACGAGTCCGCCCCCGGTAATATGCGCGAAGCCCCTCGCGTGACCCGCTTCGAGGAGCCTTCGGATCGGATCGAGGTAGCAGAGGTGCGGCCGGAGGAGCGCCTCGCCGACCGTCTCGCCGAGTCGATCCGGCCGGTCGTCGAGCGATCCGCCCTCCTCCAGGAGGACCTTGCGCGCGAGCGAATACCCGTTCGTGTGGAGGCCGCTCGAGGGGAACCCGAGGATCGCGTCCCCGGGCCGCACGGCCGACCCGTCCACGATCCGATCCCGCTCGACGATCCCGACGAGGAACCCCGCGGCGTCGTACGTCCCCTTCGGGTACACGCCCGGCATCTCCGCCGTCTCCCCTCCGAGGAGCGCGACGCCGCGCCGCCGGCACGCGTCCGCGAAGCCGCCGACGAGCGGAACGAGCACCTCGGGAGGGAGAGAATCCCCCGCGAGGTAGTCGAGGAAGAAGAGGGGTCTCGCGCCGAGAACGGCGATGTCGTTGATGCAGTGGGAAACAAGATCCTCGCCGACGTCCCCGTGCCGGCCGGCGGCGGCGAAGAGAAGGACCTTCGTGCCGAGGCCGTCCGTGGTCGCGACGAGCGCGCGCCGTTCGTCCCCGGGGATCGCGTGCAGCCCGCCGAAATGCCCGACGTCGCCGAGGACCATCGGGCCGAACGTGGAGCGGATTCTCTCCTTCAGCGCGCGCAGCGATTCGTTGACGGCGTCGATGTCGACGCCGGCCCGGCGATAGTGCAAGGGGTCATCCTTTCCCGTCCGGCGATCCTAGGACGATGAGGGTTCCGGTCCCGCGACGAACTCGGTGCCGGTCGCGGGTTCGAGGCGGCCCATGTAGCGGTTCACCGCGTCGAGGGCGGCGAGAAGCGCGGCGAGGTTCGGGTCGCGCGAGACGAGAGCGGATCCGAGAAGCGGGATCGATCGTCCGGATTGCACATGATCGACCTGCACGAACACCGCGTCGTGCGATCCGATCTGCGCGCGCTGCACGCTGCCGATCTGGAAGCTCCCCTCGCGCAGGAACTGCGCGATCCCCTGAAGCGCCGCCTCGACCACAGCCCGCGCCGGATCGGACGAGAGGGTGAAGCGCGCCCTCCCGAATCCCTGGAATCGTTCCTTTCCGAGCGCGACCTCGACCTCCCCCCCGTCGGGCGTGAGGTTGATCTGGAGGCGGAGAAATCGGAGACGCGCGCCCGCCCTCTCGCGAGTTTCCGTCGCTCCGGGCGGGGCGGGGCGCGGGCCCGGATAGCGGGCCACGCTCACCTTCTTGTGATCGATGCGGACGCCCATCGAGGCGAGGAGAACCGTCTCGATGTCCCGAATGATCTGCTTCGGGTGGCGCTCCTCGGAGGAGACGACGTGGATCTCGAGAACCTCTCCGTCCCGTCCCGTGACGACCCGGCAGCCCATCACCCCCCCGAGCTGGCGGATCTCCGCTTCCGCCTTCGCCACGTCCTCCTCTGGGTTCCGAAACTTCGCGGTCGTGTCTTCTTTCATCGCCTTCGACGGTGGGGCGAAAGAGACGCCGACACCGCTCGTTGGAGAGAGAGGGCGCGGCGGGCGGTTCTTTGCCGATGTTCGGACTTCTCGACGGATTTCGGGCCGCGGCGTGGAGCGCGGGTCGCGCGCGCGGAACGCGCGCCCCATCCCGGCTCACCCAATCGCGGCTATCATAGCACATTGGCCTCTCTCTTGAAAGAGAAAACACCCAGGGACTCGCGCGGGATCACGAGATCGTCATCATCGCGCGCAGAAAGGCGACCCTCTCCTCCAAGCGCTCTCTAGGGAGACCGTACAGACCCCGCGGGCCGAACTCCTCGACGACGAAGGACGCGGCCGCCGTGCCGTGAAGAAGCGACTCGCGGAACGAGGCCTCGTCGAGCGCGCCGGATCGGGCGAGGAAGCCGAGCACCCCGCCCGCGAACGCGTCCCCGCCGCCGGTCGGGTCCTTGACGACCTCGACCGGATAGGCGGGAACCGCGAACACCGTCCCTTCCCGCGAGAGGAGCGCGCCGTGCTCCCCCTTCTTCACGACCACCGTCTTGGGGCCGAGCTCCGCGGCCCGGCGAGCCGCCCGCGCGAGGTTCGTCTCGCCGGTCAATTCCTTCACTTCCGAATCGTTCACGAACAACGTATCGATTCGCGGAAGAAGCCGGTCGAGATCCGCGCGCGCTCCCCGGATCCAATAGTTCATCGTGTCGGCCGCGACGTGCGCCGGCTTCTCGATCTGGTCGAGCACCTCGATCTGGAGCGAGGGATGGATGTTCCCGAGGAAGACCATCCTCTCCTTCCGGTACCGCTCCGGAAGGACCGGATGGAAGTCCTCGAAGACGTTGAGGCACGTGCGGAGCGATTTCCGGTCGTTCGGATCGGCGCCGTACTCCGCCTCGTACACGAAGGTCTTGCCCGGCAGGACCTCGAGCCCCTCGGTATCCACGCCGCGCTCGCGGAGGAAGCGGTATCCCTCTTCCGGGAAGTCCTCTCCCACCACCGCGACAATCCGCACCGGCACGTAGTACGACGCGGTGCCGGCGAAGTAGACCGCCGACCCGCCGATCGCGCCGCGCGATTCCCCGTGCGGGGAGCGGATCGAGTCGAGGACGATGGAACCGACCGCGAGGATCGACATGCGTCTTCCTCTACATGCTCTCCGGGGCCGAGACCCCGAGGAGATCGAGGCCGTTCCGGATCACGATCCGCACGGCGCGCGCGAGTGCGAGCCGAGCGCCGGTCACCTCCTCGCGCTCGCCGACGATCTTCGCCCGGTGGTAGTACGCGTGAAAACGCGAAGCGAGATCGCGGAGGTACGCGGGGATCCGGTGCGGTTCCCTCGTGGAGGCCGCGCCGGCTACCGTGTCCGGGTACGCGTCGAGGAGGCGAAGAAGATCGATCTCCGCCTCGTGCGCGAGCGTCTCGAAACCCGCGCGGTCGATCCGCTCCGGGTCGACGCCGGCGGCGCGCGCGTGGGCGAACACGCTCGAGATCCTCGCGTGCGCGTACTGGACGTAGTAGACCGGGTTGTCGAGGCTCCGGCTCTTGGCGAGATCGAGATCGAAGTTCAGATGGCTGTTCGGACGGAGCATGACGAAGAAGAAGCGCGCTGCGTCCGTTCCGACCTCCTCGAGAAGATCCTCGAGCGTGACGAACTCCCCGGCGCGCTTCGACATCTTCACCGTCTCGCCGCCGCGGAGCAGGTTCACCTGCTGCACGATGAGGATCTCGAGCCACTCCATCTCCTTGCCGAGCGATTGAACCGCCGCCTGCATGCGCGGGACGTGCCCGTGATGATCGGGGCCGAGGATGTCGATCACATGGTCGTATCGGCGCGCCGCCTTGTCCGCGTGGTACGCGATGTCGGCGAGGAAGTAGGTCGGCTGTCCTGTGGAGCGGACGACCACTCGGTCCTCGTCGTCGCCGTAGCGGCTCGACCGGAACCAGCGCGCGCCTTCCTTCTCATACAGATCGCCCGCGCGCTCGAGGATGTCGAGCGTTCGGTTCACGGCGTCCGACGCGTGAAGCTCCGACTCGCGGTACCATCGATCGAAGCGGACCGAAAAGGCGGCGAGCCCCTCCCGCTGTCCTCGAAGGACCCGCTCGACGAGCCAGGCGCGAAGAAGAACGCGGAAGGCTTCCGGCGAAACGCGCGCGGGGAGAGGGAACCCCGCCGCCGCGGCCGCCTTCTTCGCCTCGTCGATCTCCCCCCGTTCGATCGCCCCGACCGCCGTGAGGATCTCCCCCGCGTCCTCCGGGCGGAGACCCGACGCGTCGATCGGGAAGAGAGCATCCAGAGCGCGCTCCGATTCGCGCGCGAGCGTCTCGACGTACGCCCCGCGATATCCGTCTTCCGGGAAAGTCCCCTTCCCCCCCTCGCGGTGCCACAAGACCGAGTCGACGAGACGGTCGACCTGTGTTCCGTGGTCGTTCACGTAGAACTCCCGCTCGACCCGGGTCCCCGTCGCCTCGAAGAGGCGCGCAAGGGTGTCCCCCACCGCCGCCGCGCGCGCGCTCACCACGTTGAGCGGGCCGGTCGGGTTCGCGCTCACGAACTCGATCTGCAGGCGCGAGGGGCGCTCCGCGCGGCTTCGGCCGTAGGATGCGTTCTCGGCGAGGATATGCGCGAGAAGCTCGTGGTAGGCCGAGGGATGGAGCGTGAGGTTCAGGAAACCGGGCCCCGCCGTCTCGACGCGCGCGAAAAGCGGGTTCCCCTCGAGGTCGGCCGCGAGCTCGCCGGCGATCGTCCGCGGGGGGACGCGAAGCTGCTTCGCGAGGACGAACGCGGCGTTCACCGCGAAGTCCCCATGCTCCTTCCCGCGGCCCGCCTCGACGCGCACCTCGGAGAGATCCGCCTCCGGCCGGCGTTTCCGGAGCGCTTCCCGAACGGCCTCCTCGACGCGCCGGCGCAGCATCGCTTCACTCCTCAATCGTTTCGAGGGGCGCGTCGCCCCAGAGCCGCTCCAGCGAGTAGAAGTCGCGGAGCTCCTTGAGGAAGACGTGCGCGACGACGTCGATGCAGTCGATGAGAACCCACCGCCGTTCTCGGAAGCCCTCGATGTGGTTGACGCGGATCCCGGCCGTCTCGAGCCCGTCGACGACCGCCTCGGAGATCGCGCGGACCTGCACGTCGGTCTCGCCGCTCCCCACGACGAAGAAGTCGGCGGCGGTGGAAAGCGACCGGAGATCGAGGACGACGACGTCGGTCGCCTTCTTCGTGAGCATGAGGCGGGCCGCCGATCGGGCGACCCGGCGCGCCGACGGGGACGCGGTCTTCTTGTTCGAGCGGGACGTCGGTGTCATTCGGTTTTCCGGAATCCTCGAAAGCCGCAACGGGACGAGATCCTAGCACAATCGGGGAACGCTTCTCAAGGGGAAGACCGGCGTGGTCTCTCCGCGGGCGATAGCCGAGCGAGAAGCGTCCTTCGGGCGAGCCGGGGAGGGTCCCTTGGACGAACACGCGCCGCCCGTCCGTTCGGATCGTGATCGCGCCCTCGAGGTCTGTGCGGCGTGACTGGCATCCGGCCGCTCGAAGACGCACGAGGACCGAAGGGTCCGGGTGGCCGTACCGGTTCCCCTGCCCCGCCGAGATCACCGCGACCGCCGGTCGAAGCTCGCGGAGAAACTCTGTCGTGCATCCCCCTTTCGCTCCGTGGTGGGGCGCGACGAGGACCGTCACCGGATCGAGAAGCCCCGCGCGCGCGAGGTGCCGCTCGATCGCGGGGGTCGTGTCGCCGGGGAAGAGCGCCGAGAAACGCTCGTAGCGAAGGAGGAGCACGACCGAGGAGGCGTTGCTCCCCTCCTCTTTCCCGAGCCGTCCTTCCGGCGCGAAGAGGACATCGAGGGTCGCGCCCCTTCCGAACACGAACCGCCCCCCGCATCGGGCCGACATGCGGGCGGTTCCCGAGTGCTCGGCCGTTGAATCGTAAAGCATCGGAAGAGGCTCGTTCGCGGAGAGGCCGCAGTCGAGGAGGAACCGGGGCGCTGTCCGATCGAGGATGGCGACCGCACCCCCCGCGTGGTCCGCGTCCGGATGGCTGATCGCGAGGAGATCGAGCCGAGCGGCGCCCCGCCTTCGGAGAAAGGGGAGCACCGTCCATTGTCCCGCGTCGTGGTGCGGCGAGCGCGGTCCCGCGTCGAAGAGGATGCGCTCGCCTCCGGGGAGCTCCGCGACAGCCGCCGATCCTTGCCCGACGTCCAGGATCGTCAATCGGAGCGGATACGGATCGCGAGCCGGAAGGAGCGGGAGAAGGAGGAGAAGAAGGGACGGGGCTCGAAAGCGCTTCGCCCTCCACGCGAAACCGACCGGGAGGAGAAGGAGCAGGAAGAGAGCCGCGCGGTCGGCGACCGCGGCGGAGAACGGGACAGGACCCGGCAGCGTCGAGACGGCTCGATCGACGACCAACCGGAGAAGCGCGAGCGATCCCCACGCGGCGTCGCCGAGCAGGCGGTCCGCGGCCGGGTGGAGCTGTCCCGCCGTCAGCCAGGCGGAGCCGGCGGCCAGGGAGAGCGCCGTGAAAGGGGTCGCGAGGAGGGTGGCCGGCGCCCCGGCGGGAGCGTACACGCCGAAGTGGTGGAGAACGACCGGAAGGGTCGCCGCTTGCGCGGCCAGGCTGACGAGGAGCGGCGCGGCGAGGAAGCGTCCCCACCATCGCCCGGACAATCGAGCCGCGAGCGGGAGGATCGCGAGGATCCCGGCCGTCGCCGCGAAGGAGAGCCGGAAGGAGAGATCCCACGGAGCCGCCCCATCCGCCGCGATCGCGGCGAGAGCCGCCGCCCCGAGCGTGTTCCACCGATCGACCGGGCGCCCGAGAAGCCGCCCCGCGGCGAGGAGGCTCGCCATCACGAGCGCGCGGAAGAGCGAAACCGGGAAGGAGGCGGCCGCACCGAACCCCCAGAGGATCGCGACCGCGACGGGCGGGGTCCATCGTCTCCCGAGAACGAGCGAGAGGGGCGCCGCCGCCACGCCGTAGAGGATCGCGAGGTGGAGGCCTGAGAGCGCGAGAAGATGCGAAAGGCCGGTTGTGCGAAACGCATCGACCGTTTCGGGGTCGAGGGCGCTCCGATCGGCGAGGAAAAGGGCGAGAAAGAGCCCCTCCTCCCTCCCGCCGATCCGCTCGGCGGCTTCTCGGATCGCGGAGCGGATCGGGCCGAGCGGCGAGCGGCGGGCCCGCACGTCGATCGTTCGTGCATGAAGGAAGGCGGTCCGGCCGCGCCGCCGGTCGAGGGCGAAGCGGTCCGGCTCCCCCGGGTTTCTCGGGAACGGAAAGGCGCCGAGCGCTCCTTCCACGACGACCCGCTCGCCCGGGTTCGGCGCCGGCTCGTCGAAGGGCGGCCGCAAGGTGAGCGTCCGCCCGGCGAGCGTCCCCTCGCTCGGCCGAAAGAGAACGGTGCGCGGCGCGCCCCCCCTCCCGCCGATCGTGCCGCGCATCACGACGGGGATGCCCTTCTCCGGGAAAACAAGAGGAGGAGGCGCCGCGGTTCGGGCGGAGAAGAGGAGCGAGGGAAGAGCGAGAAGAGCGACGCGGCCTGCGAGGGGGGTCTTTCGCCTCCCCGACAGAAGGAAGAAGAGGATCGCTCCCGCTGGTGCCCCAAAGGCGAGCGCCGGGGGGGGCTCGGTCCGATCGGCCGCGATGATTCCAGGTAGCAGAAGAAGCAAGAGGGTGAGGGTGGGTCGTTTCCACATGGGGTTAGGTGGAGGGTTTCGGAGGGTCACCGCCCTTCGGACCGCCTCCCCCGGCGGCGGCCACTTCCCGCAACGCGCGTGCCGGACGTTCCGTCTCCGGACACGAAAGGTAGGTCGCGACCGGGCGCGCAGTTCCGAATCGCACCCCGGCCGCCGGGCGGGCGCCGGCGACCATTCGTTAGGCGCGCGCCGCCCCTGGGGGACCACGAGGTGTTCGCCTGTGCTACGATACTCGCGACCGCGGCGGAGCCCCCACGGCGCGGAGGAGACGAGCATGACCCGCCGCCTGACCCTGACCGAGTTCATCATCGAGGAACAGCGCGTGCACCCCGGTGCGACGGGGGATTTCACCGGTCTTCTCTCCGACCTCGCGCTCGCGGCGAAGCTGATTGCGCGCGAGGTCCGATCGGCGGGGCTTGGGGACATTCTCGGAGCGGCCGGATCGACGAACGTGTCCGGGGACGAGGTGAAGAAGCTGGATCTCTTCGCCCACGAGACCCTCGTGAACGTTCTCGAGCGGGGAGGGCATCTGGCGGTGATGGCATCCGAGGAACGGGAGGGGCCGATTCCGATTCCGGAGGCGTATCCGGCCGGGAAGTACGTCGTCCTCTTCGACCCGCTCGACGGCTCCTCGAACATCGACGCGAACGTCGGCGTCGGGACGATCTTCTCTATCTTCGGGCGCGCCGGCGAAGGCGCGCGCGGAGGGATCGAGGATCTCCTCCAGCCGGGGAACCGGCTTCTCGCCTCCGGGTACGTGATCTACGGCTCGAGCACCGTGTTCGTCTACACGACCGGGTTCGGCGTCCACGGGTTCACGCTCGACCCGACGATCGGCGAGTTCATCCTCTCGCACGACGCGATCGAGACGCCGGAGAAGGGAAGGATCCTCAGCGCGAACGAGGGGAACCTCTCCCTTTGGCCCGAAAGGGCGCGCGCATATGTTTCGTATCTAAAAGAAGAGGATCCTGAGGGCGGGCGCCCCTATCGCTCGCGCTACGTCGGTTCGCTCGTCGTCGACTTCCACCGCAATCTTCTCCAAGGCGGCATCTTCCTCTATCCGGAGGACTCGAGAAACCTGGAGGGGAAGCTCCGTCTTCTCTACGAGGCCGCGCCCCTCGCGTTCATAGCCGAGCAGGCGGGAGGGCTCGCCTCCACCGGCAGGGAGCGGGTTCTCGACGTTCTCCCCTCGGTCCTTCACCAGCGCGTCCCCCTCGCGATCGGAAGCGCGGCGGATGTCCGTCTCTACGAGCGGTTCGTCCGCGGAGAGCGGCCCTAACCGTAATCCCACGGAAACACTTCCGATGTTTTTCGGCCGGGCCCCGGTCAAGGGGGCGCCGGCTCGGACACCCCTCGCGTGCCGGCGGCCGCGCGACGAGCTAGAACAACGTGTAGATGAAGGGAGCGATCGCCGACCCCTCGGAGAGGACGATGAGAAGGCTGAGGAGAACGAGGAGGATCAGGATCGGGGCGAGCCACCACTTCTTCCGGTGAAGGAGGAACTCGAGGAGCTCGGCGAGAATCGACGCTTTTCCCATCGTGCCGCGGGGCGTCGCCCCCGCCTCCTTCGCTCGGCGGACCGTCCCTGGAGACGTCCGGCCGAAGAACAACGGCCCGGTCCTTTTGCTTGATAGATGAAAAGAAGCTCCCGGAGGGTCCGGGAGCTTCCCGTCGTCCGCTGGATCAGCTCTTCTTGGCCGCCGCCTTCTTCACCGATTTCCGGATGAGAACGACCCCGTTCTTCGCCCCGGGGATCCCGCCCGCGATGTAAAGGAGGTTCTGCTCCTTCATCACCTCGACGACGCGGAGGTTCTGGATCGTTCTCCGCGCGGCGCCCATGTGGCCCGGCATTTTCTTCCCCTTGAAGAGACGCCCGGGGGTCGCGCACATGCCGATCGATCCGCCGTGGCGGAAGTATTCGTGCGTCCCGTGCGTCATGTTCTTTCCGGAGAAGCCGTGCCTGCGGATCACGCCGGCGAATCCCCTCCCCTTCGTCCGGCCGGTCACGTCGACGAAGTCCCCCTTCTCGAAGATCTCGACCGTGAGAGCGCCGCCCGCCTCGAGCCCTGCCGCCTCTTCCTCCGTGATGCGGATCTCCCGGAGGAGGCGAGTCGGCTCGACCCCCGCCTTCTTGAGATGGCCGGAGAGGGGCCGGTTCGTCCGCTTCTTCCGCCGCGTCCCAAAACCGATTTGCAGGGCGCTATACCGCTCCTTCGCGACGGTCTTCTTCTGTACGATGGGGCACGGGGCGACCTCGACGATCGTGACGGGGACGATGCGCCCCCCCTCTTCGAACCGCTGGGTCATCCCGATCTTCTTGCCCAGTAGGGCCATCGGCATGGCGTAACCTCCAACTCACAGGGATCGATTTCTTCCAGTCCAGAAGCGGAAGTATGCAGGGGAAGGACGATCCTGTCAAACGTTTCTTGGGCCATCGCATCCGTCCCCCTCCCGTCCAGGCGGAGCGGGGCTTCGCGGGTAGTTGTCCTCACCGGGTCCGGCGGGCGCGGGCTTCCCCTCCCGCGGGGAACGCGCCGCCGCGAGCGGGTTACCGCGGCGGCCCCCGGCCGTTTCTCGACGCGGTCCCGGGCACGGCCTCGCACGCCGATGCGGGCCCCTCCGCCGGTTTCGCCGTCGCGGGGTTTCGGCTCCTCGGGCCCTTCCCACCGCTCGGGCGCCGGGCGGAACAGGATCCGCCCGGCCGTTGGAACCCTGCGGCGACTTCGCCTCGCCCATGCGCGCGTTGACAACATGACAGAGGCGCTCCAATCTCGGGACGGCGCGGTTCCGGCCGGCGGCACGGGGATTCCTTGAACGCCGGCGGGGACGGAGCCGTCTATGGGATCGAGTGCCGGACCGGGGAGGGACAGGTTGGCACAACAGATGGAGCCGACCGACGCGGTTCTCGTCGGGCGCGTCCTGGACGGCGACGTGGGCGCCTTCAACCGGCTGATGGCTCGTTGGGAACGCCCGGTCTACAACTTCGTCTACCGCGTCGTGGGGCACGACGAGGACGCGAAGGATCTCGTCCAGGAAACGATCCTCCGGGTGTTCAACGGGCTGTCGCGGCTCCAGGATCCGAACAGGTTCCCGGCGTGGCTGTTTCGGATCGCGCACAATGTCTGTCTCGATCGTCTCCGGAGCGGGCGGAACCGGGCCTCGGTGTCGACGGACGCGCTCCCCGAGGGAGGCCTCGACCGGCTCCTGGCGGAACGGGCGGATCATCCTCCGCGGAACGGTGATCCGGAAGAGGTCGTCTACCGCAAGGAGATCGCGAAGATCCTCATGCGCGCTCTCCAGAGCCTCTCGGAGGAACAGAGAACGGCGATCGTGATGCGCGAGTACAACGGATACAGCAGCCGGGAGATCGGCGAGATCTTGGGAATCCCGGTCGGAACGGTTCGATCACGAATCTTTCACGGTCTGAGGAATCTCAATCGAGTCCTTAGGCGGTTCGGGTTGGAAGAAGGGAGGTGGCCGTAGGTGCTTCGCGAGGAAATGGAACAGCTGTTGGTCGGGTTGGTCTACGGCGAGTTGACCGAGGAGGAACGGGAGAAGGTCGAGGAGGAAATCGCGCGGAATCCCGAGTGGGCAGGGGTGCTTGAAGAGCTTCGCCGGACGTCGGGTGTTCTCCGGGTCTGGGAGCATGAGGAGCCCGCGGTGCGTCATCTCGTGAGCGCGCCCGTGCCGGGAAGCTTGCCGCGCCTCGCGCGCCGCGCGAGGCCGCTCCGCAGCCCAGCGCTTCTCTCGGCGGCGGCGGGGATCGCGGCGGCGCTCCTTCTCATCCTGCTGAACGCCGAGGTGGGGATCGAGGCGGGCCGGTTTCACCTCTCGCTTGGAAGAGAACCCGCCCCACTCGTCCTTCAGGACGCGGCCCTCGAGGAGCCGTCGGACCTGGGATCGTCGGGAGGCCCCTTCGTCACCGAGGACGACTTCCTCCGGAGCCAGGCGGAGTTGATCCGCTTCGTGGCGGCGCTTCTGTCCGAAAGCGAGGACCGCCAGACCGATCGATTCCTCACGGCTCTCGCTCAGTACGCGCGCGACGCTGAAGTGCGCCGAGACGGAGATCTCGTGTTCATGGATCGAAGGCTCGGGGTGGTGGAGCAAGGCGCGCGCGATCTCCTCGAACGGGTGAGCGCGGACTTCCCTCTCACCGAGATTCGGCTGCGGCCGGGAGACGAACGATGAAGATCACGAGGGCATTCTCGGTGTTCGCGATCGCGGCTCTCGCTCTCCCCAGCTCGGCCGAGACCGTCCCCCGCAAGAAGATCGCCGTGCTCGAAAAGGCGTTCGACGCGACCCTGGTCGAGAGCGCGAACGCTCTCGTCCGGAGAGGAGAGATCGCCTACGGGGTTCACATCGAGGGCTACGGCGTTCTCTTCAAGATGGAGTTCCAGTTCGTCGATCCGACGCGCCTGCAGATCATGGAACATCTTGACAACCTGGATTCGCTGAAGGCGTATTGGAAGGGCGTGATCGAGAAGGAGAAGCAAGGCGGAGCCCCTTCCGAACGCACCCGCGCGCAGCTCGATCGGATCGAGGAGGAGCTCGTCGAAACGCTCGTCGATTACGGAGGAACGCTCGGCCCTCTCGGCGAAGGGGAGTTCGTGACGATCCTCGCGTTTCCGTGGGAAGGGACCTGGGAGGTTTGGCCGCGTCCGGTCCGCTCTCTCCTGATCACGGCGCGCTACGAGGATCTTCGCGCGCACGCCGAAGGCCGTCTCGACACGGAGGCGGTCCGGTCGCGCGTGCGCATCCTGGAGGAGTCGAAGTAGAGCAGGGCGCGGCTGGAGCCGACGTCTTCCGCCGGCCGAAGCGACCTCCGCGATGCGGCCCCGTCACCTGCTTGTGCGCCGCCTATCCCGCGCTCGCTCCCGAGGGAGAGCCGCGCCCCCTCGCCTCACGAGTCGCCGGGCTCGGATCGCGGACTCGTCTCGCGCCGACAACCGGGGCACGGTTCTGTAAGACTCCAGGCGTGCGGGTACCCGCGGCACTGGTCCGGGCGCGCGTCGTAGACGAGGCACTCGCGATCATCGAGGAAGATGCAAGAGCCGTCCTCGCGCTCCGCGAGAGAGAGCGCCGCGCGGTTCGAGGCGAGCCGAGCGTACCGCTTGAGGAAGGTCCGGTCCTCGAGACCGAGAACCCGCGCGAGACGCGCGCAGTCACTCTCCGAGAGGAAGACGTGGCCGGGCCAGCGGCAGCACGCGCCGCACCGTGCGCAGTCGAAACGATCGGCGCCCCTCATCTCTCCTCGGTATTCTTCCATTCGTAGAGGTCGTAGCGCACGAGCCGCCCGTCCAGGCCGCCGTTTCGGAGCGCCTTCTTCCATTTCGGGCGGAGCTCCACCCGCTTCACGAGATCCCGCTCTCCGAAGTAGACGACCGCGGTGGAAAGGGCGCAGCGTCGCTTGAGGAAATCTCCGAACTCCTTGAGGAGGCGCCCGGTGTCCTCCCCGCGCCCCGAGCGGATTCCGTAGGGCGGGTTGCAGAGGATGCAGCCTCTCTCGAGTCCGGGATGCTCCTGAAAGGCCCCTACGCCGACGCGCACGCGCTCGCCTCCCGGAAGGAGTCGGAGGTTGGCGCGCGCGGCGGCCGCCGCTTCGGGAGAGAGGTCGCTCCCCTCGAGAAGATCCGCGGGGAGGGGGCGCATCTCTCCGTCCGCCTCCCGTTTCACCGCGCGCCACGCGCTCTCGTCGAAGTCCGGAAGACGGCGGAAACCGAAGGAGACGCGAAGGTATCCGGCGGGGATTCGCGCGGCGCGCATGAGCGCTTCCGCGAGAAGGGTCCCCGAGCCGCACATCGGATCGAGAAGCGGGCGGTCTCCTCCCCAATCGGAAAAGCGGACGATCGCCGCCGCGAGCGTCTCCTGGATCGGCGCCTCCACCGTTCGGACCCGATAACCCCGTCGATGGAGGGATCCGCCGGAGGTGTCGAATCCGATCGTCGCGCGGTCGGCGTGGATGCGAAGGCTGATCCACACATCGGGACTCCTCGGGTCCACGCTCGGGCGGGCGCCGTGCGCCTCGCGGAAACCGTCGGCGATCGCGTCCTTCAACTTCTGCGCGGCGTAGCGCGAGTGGGAGAGGCGGCTGTTCGAGACGTTCGCGTCGATTGCGAACGTTTGTTTGGATGTGAATAGTTGAGTCCAGTCGATCGAGCGGCCGGCGCGGTAGAGAGCGTCCGCGTCCGGGCAGGAGAAGGAGCGGAGGGGCGCGAGCACCCGCGTGAGGAGCCGGGAACAGTAGTTCACGCGGTAGAGAACCGGCGGGTCGGCGCGGAAGTGGAGGCCGCGGTATGCCGCCCGCACTTCGCCCGCCCCGAGCGCCTCGATCTCCTCGCGGCCGATCTCCTCGAGCCCCTCGGCGATCTGGCCGAAGTAGCGCCCGCTCGTCTGATAGGCGAACATCGGTACGACCGCCGCGCTATCTCTCGAAGAGGGTCGTCCCGGCGGATTGCAGATCGTCCACCGCTTGCATGACGCGTGCGGTCATGCTCTCCTCCGCCTTCTTCAAGTAAGAGCGCGGATCATAGACCTTCTTGTTCCCCACTTCCCCGTCGATCTTGAACACGCCGTCGTAGTTCTTCATCATGTGGTCCGCGATCGGGCGCGTGAAGGCGTACTGCGTGTCGGTGTCGACGTTCATCTTGATCACGCCGTACGAGAGGGTCTCGCGGATCTCCTCGGGGCTCGATCCGGATCCGCCGTGAAAGACGAGCCAGAAGGAAGCCCCCTCCCCAAACTCCTTGCGGAGGGCCGCCTGGCCGTCCCTCAGGATCGACGGGCGCAGCTGCACGTTCCCGGGCTTGTAGACGCCGTGCACGTTGCCGAAGGTCGCCGCGAACATGTAGCGCGCGCCCTTCACCGCGGAGAGCCTGCGGTAGACCTCGACCATGTCCTCGGGGGTCGTGTAGAGCTTCTCGCGGGGCGCCCCTTCGTGCGAGACGCCGTCCTCTTCTCCGCCGACCACGCCCGCCTCGACCTCGAGGATGATCTCGTTCTTCCGGCACCGCTCGAGAAGGGGAACCGCCGCGTCCATGTTCTCTCGGAGCGGCAGTTCGGAGCCGTCGAACATGTGGCTGTTGAAGAGATTCGGGATGCCCTTCGCGCGGCGCCGTTCGGTCTCCTCGATCAGCGGGACAAGAAAACTCCCCGCTTTCTTCGGCTGGCAATGGTCGGTATGCAACGCGACATAGACCGGATACTCGGCCGCGGCGCGGTGGACATACTCCGCAAGCCATATCGCCCCCTTCGCCGCGCTCTTCACGCCGAGCCCCGAGGCGAACTCGCCTCCGCCGGTCGAAACCTGGATGATCCCGTCGCTCTTCTTCTCGGCGAACCCGCGAAGGACGGCGTTCGCCGTCGTCTCCGAGGTGATGTTGATCGCCGGGTAGGCGAACCGGTTCTTGGCGGCGTTCTCGAGCATCCGGCAGTAGGCCGCATAGTCGGCGACGGGCATGGGCGCACGCTCCTTTCTTGGAACCCGCGGCCGCCCGGCGTCTCTGGGGTACGCGGGAGCTGCCGGGGAGAGATGACGGTTTTCGATCGGTTCCAGACACCGATCCGCTCAAGCATACTCTCGCAGGCGCCGGAAACGCAAATGCCGATGGTTCGCCGCTCGTAGGTCTCAGGTCAGTACCTGATACCGTGTTTCCGCGCAAACATGCCGCGCGCGGCGCGCGGCAACTCGCCGCTCTGCCTCCCCCCCGTCTCCGGAGCAAGACAAACCTGGGCGTCTCGGACCCGCGCGTCCGACGACCGAACCGTGCGCGAGCGATGGATCAGGTGCAGTTCTCTCCTAACAGCTCGTCGAAGAGAGTGTCGAAGCGGCGCGCGACGGCGGGCCAGGCGAACGGGGCGATCGCCTCGCGGAGCCCCGCGACGGGGGGCGGCCCTTCGCGGAGGACTCGCTCGGCGCGCTCGAGAAGCTCGTCCGCCGAATCGTAGTAGCACGCCTCGAATGTTGATGGAGGAAGGATCTCCGGGTAGGAGAGCTTCCTTGGGAGAAGCGGGAAGGCTCCCGCGTAGATCGCCTCGAGAACAGAGATCCCGAAGAACTCGTGGCGCGCGGTCGAGACGGCGAGATCCGCGCGCGCGAGAAGCCGCGCGTAGGAGGACCGGGTCCTCGCGAAGCCGACGTGAGCGAGAGAACTTCCCGCCGCCCGCGGGAGCTCCTCGAAGAGATCGGATCGCGCGCCGCGCGGGGCTCCGGTCACGACAAGCCGGAACGACACCCGCCTTCTCCGAAGGCCGCGGAGAAGATCGAGAAGGAAGTCCTTCCCCTTGTCGTGCTCCCACCGATGATTCCAGAGGAGAACCGGGGGCTTCCCCTCTGGCCGCGTTCGCTCGCGGAACGTCCCAAGCGACGCGAAGTCGACCCCCGGCGACAGCACCGAGGAAAGCGCCCGGAACCGCTCCGCGACGCCAGCCGGCTTTCGATCCGGGAGCCCGCGGAGAAAACCGGGGAGCGCGGCGAGAAGCTCGCGGCGATGGTGTTCGGAGTTGAAGAGAATCCGGTCCGCGGCGAGCGCCGAGGCGATCTCGGTCATCACGACATGCAGGTCGCGGCGTTCGTTCTCCGGAAGCGGATAGGTGAGCTGATTCTCGTGGAAGTAAAGAACGCGCGGCACGGTCCGGAAACCCTCGGGTGCGAGACCGAGGAACTCGGCGAGAGAAAGCATCGAGGAGGCGAAGAGAAGATCCGGGGGATCGATCGTGCGGGCGCGCCGGGCGAACTCGATCGCGGCCCCCCGCATGCGCCATCTCCAAAAGCGCCCTGGGGCGGTGAGGAGCTCGATCGTGTGCCGGGAGCGGCGCGCGAGGCCCTCCGCGAACGCGCGATGGGAACCGCCGAAGAAGGGCTCGAGGAGAAGGATCCTTGCCATCGTCGGAGAGGATTGTAGCGGAGTCTCGGCCGCCGCGCGTGTCTCGGACGACTTCCTAAGCTTGCGAAGGGAGAGAGAATCGCGCCGGCCGGTCGGCCGAGGCGCCTGGATACGAAACGCGCGCCGCGCAGGGGCTCCCCGTGAGGCGTCTCGGCTAGCGGGCGAGCTCCTCGGTCTCGATCGTGCGCTCCTCATGCGCTCTCTCGATCCGCTTCTCTCGCGGCGCGGGCGCGAGGTTCTCCGTCACGGCCGGCGTGTAGAGCGGCGCGGCCGGTCCCGCGAGCACCACGGTTCCGCGCGTGGAGAGCGAGAGGAAGCGGCCTACGAGGATCGCGAACGCGAAGTACGCGGCAATTCCAAGAAGAATCGTCATCTTGTCCCCACCTTGTTCGAGACTCGTCTTCTTTCCGATTATCGGCGGCTCGGGAGGGGTCTTGAGAGGAGGGGGTCCGGTCCGAAAGCGCGGAGGTTGCGCGGTCCGACGGACTCCGGCCGCAAGCGAAACCCCGCGCGTGGCGTCCGCGCGGGGTTTCTCGATCTTCGAGGACGACGTCAGGCGACCTGTCCGGCCGCCGCCGCGTCCGGAGTCGCCTCCATCTGGGCAAGGAGCTCCCGCAGTTTGCGGAGGGCGCGTCCTTCCAGCTGCCGGATCCGCTCGCGCGTGACCCCGAGCAGCTTGCCGGTCTGTTCGAGCGACCGCGGTTCGCCGGTCTCGAACCCGTAGCGGATCCGAAGGATCCGAGCTTCCCGTTCCGGAAGGGCGTCGAGCAGGCGAAGGACGAGATCTCTCTGCAATCCCTCCATCGCCTGTTCGAGCGGGCTCGCCGCCCCCCGATCCGCGAGAACATCGTGGAGCACGTGGGCGTTCACATCGACCTCGATCGGCTGGTCGAGGGAGAGGATCCCCTTCGCCAACCGCGCGATCTCAAGGAAACGCTTGCGCGGGAGGCCGACGCGCTCGCGGATCTCCTCCGCGGCCGGCGCGCGGCCCAACTCTTGAAGCAGTTCCCGTTGAGCCATCAAGTACTGCTTGATCAGCACGAGGACGTTGGCCGGAATCCGGACGGTCCGGCTCTTGTTGACGAGCGCGCGCGTGACCGCCTGGCGGATCCACTTGGACGCATACGTGCTGAAGCGGAGCCCGCGCTCCACCTCGAAGCGCTCGACCGCCTTCATGAGGCCGATGTTCCCCTCCTCGATCAGGTCCTCGAGGGAGAGTCCCATTCCCTGATAGCGCTTGGCGATGCTGATCACGAGGCGCAAGTTCTTGGCGATGAGCTCGGCGCGCGCCTCCTCGTCCCCGCTCCGGACGCGCCAGGCGACGCGGGTCTCGTCGTCCTTCTTGAGCAGGGGGAAGCGGCGGATGTCGCGCAGATAGATGCCGACCGAGTCACGGGATGCGGCCCGCTCCCTTGCTTCTGCCTCGTCCTCGAGCGTCTGTTCGAACATGTTGTCCCCCTCGTCTTCGTCGACCCTCGGGTCGGACCCGTGGTCGCGCGCGACCCCGATCATCCAGCCACACTCCTCGGTTCCGAGACCGAGAACGAGCTCCCAAGGGACGCTCTCGTCTCGGATCCCGATCCGCCGGGTGACCGCCGCTGCTCCTGGCATAGGGGACTCCAGGTTCAGGCCCAAGTGCGGAAGCCCACGCAAAAGGTGTCGATTCCTGAACGGACCGCTCCGCACGTTCCATGCCATATGTGAGAACTTCGGTGACGATTGGACGGAACCTACGTCTTCTGAATCATTTCAAACGACCGAATGAAGTGGTTTGTTGGGGCTCTGCGACCGGGCACGAGGGGGCCCTCTGTATACCCGATTCACACCCCGCGGAATGGTTGCGCTAATTGTCTCCGCCGCAAGAGGTTGTCTGTGAACGCTGTGCACAGCGTCCGTGCGTACCGAGGTGCCAGATCCAAGCGGTCTAGATCTTCTCGAGGGCATCCGAGGGGAGCCAGCCCTTGAGATCGGGGGTGATCGAGACGAAAGCCCAGCCCTCCGCTTCCCTCTCCAAGCGGAGCACGGTTCCCTGGTGCAGGGAGAACTCCTCCGTGAAGCTCGTTCCCGGGCCGCTCCGCACCGCGATCTCGCCGGGGAGCACGCAGGCTCGTCTCGTGTGCACCTGGTCCTGGAGCGCGCGCCCGAGAAGAAGGAGGAGGAGGACGAGAAGAACCGCCCCAGCCTGGAGCGGCCCGCGTGTTCTCGCGCGGAGGGACGGCCGGAGAAGGTGCGCTCCCACGGCGAGAAGAAAGAGGGCGTAGCCGATCTCCGCGAGGAAGAGCCACTCCCGCCAGGTCAAGAACGCGGCGAGCCCGCCGAGGAGCTGGAGGAGCGGGAACTCGGCCGGCACCATCGCCCGGTCGAGCATGCGCCCCCTCAGGAAGTCCAGGTTGGCGCGGAGGTCGGCGTCGCGCGGGATGAAGCGCCGGGCTCTCTCGTAGTTCGCCCTCGCGCGCCCGATGTCCCCGGTCCGGAAGTGCGCGTTGCCGAGGTTGTAATAGAGCGCTCCTCCCGCGACGCCTTGCGCGCGCGCTCGCTCGTAGAGGGCGACCGCTTCGGCGAAACGCTCCTCGCGGTAGGCCTTGTTCCCATCGACGAAGAGCGCGTCCGCGTTTTCGCTCGCCAGCGCCATGCTCGCAAGCAGGAGAAGCGCCGCGGCTGAGACGGTCCCCCTCATCGACCTCCCTCCGACATCCTCCGCCCGAGCAATCGCAGAAGGTCTTCGGCTTCCTGGACGAGCCTCGCGCGCTCCTCTCCGGAGAGCGGGGTTTCCGAGAAGCGGGCGCGGTCGCACGCTTCGAGAAATCGGGAGAGCCGCTCGCGCGTTTCCGCGGGGACCGCTCGGCCGGCCAGCTCTCGGTCCAGCTCTCTCCGCGTCATGCCGGTTGCGGGAATGTTCCCCTTGTCCGAGAGAAACCCGATGAGCCCGCGCGAGAGCGAGGCGGCGAGCTCGCGCGGGTCGCCCCCCGGGAGTTTTCGACGAGCGTCCGTCAAGAACTCGCGCGCCGCCCGATCCGCCCGGCGCGCGCGCGCCCACGCCGGATCGCGCGCGTACTTCTCCCTTCTCTTCCGCGCCGCGTACAGGGCGCCGAGGAGAAGGAGCGGGAGCAGATTCCCTGCGGCGAGCGCGCGGAGGGGAGGCGCCTCATCGGAGCTTCTCCACCGGAGATCGCCCGGCTCCTTGAGATAGCGGATGTCCTCTTCCCGCCTCGCGATCTCCCTCTGCTCCCTCTTCTCTTCGGGGAGGGGGCCCTCCACCCGGATCGGGAAGGGCCCCGCGGTGCGGGTGACGTACGTGCCCCGCTCCGGATCGAAGAACGAGAAGAAGACCGGCGGCAGTTCGTAGTCGCCTCCGTACCGCGGCACGAGAACGCGGGTGTAGGTCTTCCGGCCGCGCACCCGATAACCCTCTTTCGAGACATCCGTCGAGCTCCCCGAGTCGTACACCTTGAAGCTGTCGGGGACGCGCGTTTCGGGAAGCGTGGCCGCCTGGATGTTCCCTTCCCCCTCCACCGTCAAGCTCAGCGTCACCGGCTCGTTCGCCCGAACCTCGTTCTTGTCGAGAGATGCTTGAAACACGAAGGAACCGACCGCGCCCCCGAAGCCGGGCGGCCGTCCGTTCTCCGGAAGCGGCTTCACCTGGACCGCGAGCGAATCGGTGCGGAGGGTCTCGCGCACCGGGCGCCTCCTCCCGAGGCCCCCCCGCAGAAGCTCGAAGGGATCGCTGGAGAAGAACGCGTCTTCCTCGTAGGTAAGTCCCGCCGGGCCGACCGCGAGCCGCCCCGCACGGGTCGGGAAGAGCGCGGTCTTCACCTCCGTGACGAGATACCGCCGCCCGTCGATCTCGGTGTAGGAGCGCTGCTGCGGCGGAAGGTCCTCCTTCCAAAAACCCTCGGTGGACGGCGGCTCGTACTGCGGGTCCCCCGCGAAGCGGATGCGCGTGTAAAGGCGGAACGTGAGCGTGATCGCCTCGCCTATGTAGGCTTCCTTCTTATCGAGGAAGGTTCGGATGAACACGTCCCGCTGCTCGCCGCGCTTCCGCTCGGCGGGCGGCTCCGGGCGCGGCGACGGAGCGGGACCGGCGGCTTCCGTGACCCGGACGCGGATCGCCGGCGCGGTCGCCTCTTCTCGGCCGTGCATCGCCCGGAACGGCCCGATCGTGAACTCTCCCTTTTCGCTCGGGAAGAGGAGATAGGTATGCGTCAGCGATGCGTCCATGCGCCCGTTGACGATCGAGATGTTCTGCGAGGTTCCCGATGAGTAGGGGCGGAAGCCGTCCGTAGACCCGAGGTCGATCTCCACATCCCCCTGCGCGCCCCGGATCGTGAGCGTGAGCGTGATCCGGCCTTCGAGATCGATCTCCGTCCGGTCCGCGCGAACGTCGAGCTCGATCGCGCCCGCCTCCGCACGGAAGAGAAGAAGCGCCGCAAGCGAAATCCAAACCGAAGCCCCGATCGCGCGCATCGCTCCTACCAATCCTTCGCGGTCGCCTTGCGTTTCGCGCGCCGCTCTTCCATGCTCTCGCGCCGGAGGTTCTCCTCCTCCTCGGCGAGCGCGGCGAGGATTCTCTCCGCCTCCGCCCGCGACATCTCGTCCGGGGAGGGAGGCTCCTCTCCCGTCTCGGCTTCTTCCGGCGCGGGGGTTTCGTTTTCGTTCGCCGGTGAAGGATTCCTCTCTTCACCTTCTTCCTCGCGTTGCTCTTGCGCCCCCTCCGGTTTCTCCTGCTCCCTCGCTTTCTCCGATTCGCCTTCGCTCGACTGCGATTCCTGCCGTTGATCCTCTTGATTCTCCATCTCGTCGAGCAGGCGTTGGACGAGCTCGAGGTTGTGCTTCGCGTCGGGATCGTTCGGGTCCCGGCGGAGAGCCTGTTTGTAGAGCTCCGCCGCCTCCGCGGGCTTTCCCGCTCGGAAGAGGGTGTTCCCGGCGCCGTAGAGGGCGGCCGCCTCAGTCTCTTCGCCCCGTCTTGCGGCGTGGAACGCGGCGAGCGCGTCCTCGAAACGCTCGTTCTGATAGAGCGCGGCGCCGAGGTTGAACGAGAGGACCGGGCGGTCGGGCGCTTCGCGCGCCGCTTGGAAGAACGAGGCGAGCGCCTCTTCGTACCTCTTCTCGCGGTACGCCTTCACGCCCCGCGCGGTCTCCTCGCGGACCGGGTCTCCCCAGCCGACCAGGAAGCACGCGGCGAGAAGAACGGCTCCCTCGACCTTCCATCGGAACACGTTACGCCTCCTTCCTGGCGGCGCCGGCGGTGCCGAGAAGGAACTCGATCGCGAGGAGCAGTGTAGCAGGGAGAAGGAACCAGACGTAGCGCTCCTCGCGGACCACGAGAACCCTCGACTCGAACTCGGTCTTGTCCATTCCCGAGAGCGCGTCGAGGATCCGGTCGAGCGCGTTCGGTTCCTCCGCGAGGACGTAGAAACGCCCTCCGGTCTTCTCCGCGATCTCGCGGAGCACGGCATCGTTCCGGCGGGTCACGACGAACTCTCCCACGCGGTTCCGCTTGAAACCGCTCCCCTCCGTCTGCGGGAGCGGGATCAGCTCTCCTTCGCCGAGCCCGAGCCCGACGGGGAAGATGCGCACCCCGGCATCCGCCGCCTCGCCGGCGGCCGCGAGCACGTCCCCCTCGTGATCCTCGCCGTCGGTGAGAAGGATCACGGCCTTCGAACCGGCGTCGCTCGTCTTCAGCATGTGGACCGAGCGGCGGATGGCCTTCGCGACCGCCGTGCCCCCCGTCGGGACGGTCCACGCGTCGATCCCGCCGAGGAAGATGCGGACCGCGCCGTAGTCGGTGGTCGGCGGACACGTCGGCACCGACGTGCCGGCGAAGGTCACGATCCCCACGCGATCTCCGCGAAGCCGATCGAGCGTTCCCGCCATCTCGCCCTTCGCGCGCTCCAACCGGTTCGGCGGCTGATCCTCCGCGAGCATGCTGAGGGATGTGTCGAGCGCGAAGAGGATGTCGATCCCCTCGCGCTTCACCGGAAGTTGTCTCTCCCCGTACTGCGGATGCGAGAGAGCGAAGAGAACCCCGGCGAGCCCGAGAAGAAACAGCCTCTCCTTGCGCCTCCGCTTCCCCGGGTCCGCATCGAGAGAGAGGGTTTGAAGGAGACCGAGGTCGCCGAAGCGGCGCATCGCCTCCTCCCTCTTTCTCCGGCCTCGGCGGACGAGAAGCCAGACGAGCGGAAGGAGAGCGAGCGCGTAGAGAAGATCGGGCGCTCCGAAACGCATCACGGAAACCTCCGGAGGAGCGTCGCGGAGAGAATCCCCTCGGCGAGCAAGAGGACGGCGCCGGGGAGAAGGAACCAGCCGAAGAGGTCCGTGTAGTCCACGTAGGTATCGCTCGTGATCACGGTCTTCTCCATCTCCCCGATCTCCGCGAAGATTCGGCGGAGCGCCTCCGTGTCGGTCGCGCGGAAGTAGCGCCCGCCTGTGCTCGCGGCGATCTTCCGGAGGATCTCCTCGTCGATCTCGGTCTTCTGCCGGACGAGCCTCCTCCCGAAGATCGGGTCGTCGATCGGGAAGAGCGCTTCCCCTTCCTTTCCGACACCGATCGTGTAGAAACGGATTCCCATCGTTCGCGCGATCTCCGCGGCGGTCGCCGGATCGATCCTTCCCGTGTTGTTCACCCCGTCGGTGAGAAGGATCGCGACCTTCGACTTCGCCTCGCTTTCCTTCAGGCGGTTCACGCAGTTCACGATCGCCATCCCGATCGCCGTGCCGTCCTCCACGATCCCGGTGCGGATCTCCTCGAGAAGCCCGAGAAGAATCTCGCGGTCGAGCGTGAGCGGGCACTGCACGAAGCTGATCGCCGCGAAGGCGACAAGCCCCATCCGGTCGTGCTCTCTTCCGCGGATGAACTCCGCGGCCACCGTCTTGGCGGCGTCGAGGCGGTTGTTCGGCTCGAAGTCGATCGCGAGCATGCTCGTGGAGACGTCGATCGCGAGGAGGATATCGACTCCCTCCGTGCTCACGCGCATCGCGCGCGCTCCGGACTGCGGCCTTGCGAGCGCGGCGAGAAGAAGCGCGAGCGCGACCATTCGAAGAAGCGCGGGAAAGTGCCGCCGCGCGGGGTTCTCGGGCGGGCGCGCTTCGCGAAGAAGCCGGGCGGACGAGAAGAGGAGCCGCGGGCGTCTCCGGCGCCGCCGCACGTAGGCGGCCGCGAGGAGCGCGAGGAGAAGAGGCGCGGCGGCGAGCACCCACGGATGCGCGAAGCGGAGGATCACGCGGCTCCCTCCTCCCTCTCGGCTCCCCGCTCGCGCGTCTTCTCCACGAACGTCCTCGCCTCGCGAAGAGCGTTCTCCGCCTCCGCGCGCGGCGGTTCGTTCCCCCGAAACTTCACGAGGTCGCACCGGAGGAACAGGGCGCGCAAAAGGCCGGTCGTCTCGGGCTCGATGCTTTCCTTCCGAATCTCTCGAAGGATCTCGCGCGTGGTCCGCTCCGGCGCGGGGAGAGCGAAGCGCCGATCGAGGTACTCGCGCACGATCGAGGAAAGCTTGAAATAGAAAGCGCGCGGAACGCCGGCCGAGGCGGCGTGCTCGCTCTCCAATCGGCCGATCCTCTCCGCCGCGATCACGTGCGCGGGCCGTAGGTCGACCGGCCCAAGGACGGGAGCTGGGATCTTCTTTCTCTTGCGCAGTCGAAGAACGAAGAGGGCCGCCGCCGCGGCGAGAAGGAGAAGGAGCGCGGGAAGAACGTAGACGAGCGGGCCCCGGCCGAACGCGATGGGCGGCTTCACATCGCGGATCTCGCCGGACGGATCGATGCCGATCGAGAGAACGGCGACCGGGATCGGAGCGCTCGCCTCCCCTCCCGCGTCCGATCGGAACGAGGGGATCTCGTGCGCGCCGGTGCGGAAGGCGGTGATCCGATAGGCGCGCGACACCCGGCGCACGCCGCCCGCGGTTTCCTCTTGAATCGGAGAAACCTCAAGGATCTCGAACGGCGCGATCCTCTCATCATCGATCACCGGGAGAGCCGCGTTCTCTCCAGCCTGCGCCTCGAGCCGGACGGTGAGCCGGATCGGATCTCCCACGGTGATCGTGTCCCGGTCGATCGACGCGGTCACGATCGTTTCCGCCTCCGCGCGCGCGGAGAGGAGAATGAGGAGAAGAAAGAGACGGCGCGCGATCCTCACCGCAAGAGCCTCCTCTCCCTCGCTCGGAAGAAGCGGACAAGCGGCTCGACGTAGTCTCCGTGGGTCTCTACCGAGACGAAGTCGACGCCGTTCGCTCGGAAGAACTCCTCTAGTTCATCATCGCTTCGTCTTCGGCGCGCGTTGTATGCCTCGACGAAGGCTCGGTCGGCGCGGAAGTGGGCGATCTCCCCGGTCTCCAAGTCCTCGACATCCGCGCTCCCGAGGATCGTGAACCCTTTTCGCTCGCCGTCCGGTCCCGTCCCGGTCGGCTCGATCGGTTCTTCCGCCGGTCGAGCGAGCCGAGGAAGACCCCTCTTCTCCTTCTCCCGCCTCCCCGGTCCGATCTCCCGCGGGTCCGCGACCCGGACCGCGATCACGTCGTGCCTCCGGTTCGTCACGCGGAGAAGCTCCTCCGGCGGACGCTCGAGGAAGTCGGAGACGAGAAAGACGACCGACCGGCGCTTCTGCACGCGGTTCAGGCGTTCGAGCGGCGCGGCAAGGCTCGTCTTCTTCTTCTCCGGCTGCCCGTAGAGGAGCTCGAGGATCACTCGCAGAACGTGCCGTCTCCCCTTGCGCGGGGCGATGAACTTCTCCACGACGTCGGAGAAGAGAATGAGCCCGACCTTGTCGTGGTTCTGAATCGCGGAGAACGCGAGAAGAGCAGAGATCCGCGCGGCGATGTTTGCCTTGGAACGGGGCGCGGTGCCGAAGTCGGTCGAGGCGCTCCGGTCGACGAGGAGCATCACGACGAGCTCCCGCTCCTCGACGAACTCCTTCACGAACGGGCGGTTCATGCGCGCGGTGACGTTCCAATCGATCGCGCGGACGTCGTCCCCGTCCTGGTACTCGCGTACCTGGTCGAACTCCATCCCGCGCCCCTTGAAGACAGAGTGATACTCGCCGGAGAAGAGGCTCTCCACGAGGGAGCGGGTGGTGATCTCGATCCTGCGGATCTCGCCGATCAGTTCCTTCGGCAGCATGTCTCGTGGCGGCTCCGTCTACGGAACTTCGAGGCGATCGAGGACTTTTCGGAGGATCTCCTCGCTCGTGACTTCTTTCGCCTCGGCCTCGTAGGTGACGATGATCCGATGCCGGAGAACGTCCGGGCAGATCTCCTTCACATCGTCGGCGGTGACGTAGTCGCGCCCATCGAGGAACGCGAGGGCGCGGGAGCCGGTGTTCAGGTAGAGCGTCGCGCGCGGAGACGCTCCGTACGCGATGAAATCCTTGAGGTCGAGCCCATATGCCTCCGGATCGCGGGTCGCGTGGACGATGTCGACCATGTATTCCTTGAGGTTCTCGTCGATTCGGATCGACCGAATCGTCTCCCGCGCCCTCCGGATCGCATCGAGTTCGGCGACCGGGCGGATCTCGATCGCGTCGACCCCCGCCCAGCGGTCCATGATCCGCCGCTCCTCCTCGCGGGTCGGATAGGTGATGCGAAGCTTCAGCATGAAGCGGTCGACCTGCGCCTCGGGGAGCGCGTACGTCCCCTCCTGCTCGATCGGGTTCTGCGTGGCGAGGACGAGGAAGGGATCCTCGAGCCGATGCGTTCCGGTTCCGATCGTGACCTGCTTCTCCTGCATCGCTTCGAGGAGAGCGCTTTGCACCTTCGCGGGGGCGCGGTTGATCTCGTCGGCGAGAAGGAGGTGGGTGAAGATCGGCCCTTTACGCGTGAAGAAATCGGAGGTCTTCGGATCGTAGACCATCGTTCCGACGAGGTCGGCGGGCAACAGATCCGGAGTGAACTGGATCCGCTGGAAGCGGGCGTTCACCGCGCGCGCGAGCGTGTTCGCCGCGAGCGTCTTGGCGAGCCCGGGCACCCCCTCAATGAGGACGTGTCCGCCCGTGAGAAGCCCCACGAGAAGGCGCTCCACCATGTACTCCTGGCCGACGATCGCGCGGCCGATCTCGTCCACGAGAAGTCGGAACGTCCTCCCCTCCTCGCGGATCCTCTCCATCGAGTCGTCGTGAACCATGCTCCTCTTCGTCTCCTGTGTTGGTCCGTTGGTTGCGAAGCCGCCCCCGTTCCGCGCCGCCCCCCGAGGGTTTCCTACCCCGGGGGTCGCGGACGGGTTCCCGTCCCCGGGCGGGTCTTTGTCCTGTCTTCTACCTCATCACGACGATCTTGCGGGTCGCGGTGAACGGGCCCGCCTCGAAGCGGAGGAAGAAGACGCCCGATCGGACCCTGTTCCCGCCCCCGTCCTTTCCGTCCCAATCGACCGAGAGGCGCGCCCCGGCGCGCATCGATCCTCTCCAGACCTCGCGGATGAGACGGCCGGCCGTGTCGTAGATTCGGATGCGGACGTCCTTCCTCTCCGGAAGGTCGAAGAAGATGCGATACGCCGCGCCCGAGCCGGCGACGAAGGGGTTCGTCGGTCCTTCCTCTTGCTCGTTGCCGTAGAGAAGCGCGTAGGCCACGGAATAGAGCGAGGTCGTGAAGAATCCCTCGGCCGGAAGGACCCGGCAGTTTCCGTTCACGTCGCAGGCGCGGATCCGATAGTCGACCGAAGCATCCGCCTCCACCGGCTCCGGGAAGAACGCGGCGAAGGTCGAGTCGTCCCTCCGCGCGAGAGGGAAGGTCGAGAGCTCGCTCCGTGTCCCCTTTCCGCCGGACGGGAGCACCCGGTACTCCACGCCGACTGAACCCTCGTCGATCGGGGCGGCGTCCGCGACGATCGCGACGACCTCGGCCGGCCACTCCTGGAACGGAAAACGCCCGATCTCGGCGTGCGCGATCCGCGGGGGCGTCGCGTCGCCGATTTCGTAATACGCTTCCGGCGCGTTTTTCGGAACCGTATAGGTCGTATCGTTTCGTGTAAAAAGGAAGTAGTAGCGCGTTGGTCGGAAGGGATAATCGGCCGGCATTCGGCAGGTGAAGTCGAAATCTCCCTCCGAGTCGAGCGCCGTCGTATCCGTGAACGCCTCTCTTCCCCCGAAGACCGCGCGCGGCGGATCGAAGCCGGGAACGAGCGAGAGTTGGAGCCGGACGTCGTGCGCGCCGGCTCCGTCCCACGAGACGTCCGCGGACGGATCGTGGCGCACGACCGGAAGAAGCGCCGCGCGATGCGCGTTCACGATCCCCCACCCGAGAAGGGTATCCGGGGTCGCGCTCCGGCTCGCGGTGCTCTTCAGCGCCTCGGCGAGAAGATCGGGCGTGAGGATCGGATGGATCTCGAGAAGAAGCGCGCACGCTCCGGCGATGAGTGGCGCCGAATAGGAGGTCCCGCTCAGGGACTCGCCGTAGCGCCTCTCCGGCGATCCCTCCCGGGGGTTCAAGAGCCCCGCGACGCGGCTCCCGAGCGCGGCGAGGTCCGGCTTGATCCGTCCGTCCGCGGCCGGCCCGACGGAGGAGAAATAGACCCGATCGCCGTTGATCGTGACCGCCGCCGCCGCGAGCACTCCGGGCGCGTCGGCGGGGGCGATGATCTTTCGCCACGCCGCTTCTCCTTCGTTCCCGGCCGAGTTCACGACGACCATGCCTCGCTCCACCGCCTCCTCCGCGGCGATCGAGATCGGCGCGGTCTTCCCGTCCATGTCCGAGGGGTCGTACCAATCGGTGTACCCGACCGAGCTGCTCGCGAGATCGACGCCGAGGCTCTCTCCCCACTCGATCGCGGCGATCCAGTGATCCTCCTCCTCGCGAACCTCGTTCCACGTGTCCTCGGTCCGGGCGAGGTAGTAGGTCGCGCGGTGCGCGGGTCCGACGATGTACCGCGGATCGTATCCTCCGATGACCGAGAGGGTTTGCGACCCGTGGTTCTCGATGAGGAGCCCCTCCACCGAATCGTCCTCGTCCACGAAGTCCCGCCTGCGCTCGATCGTCATCGTGCCGAAGCAGGGAGCTTCGGTGTAGAAGCCGGAGTCGAGCATCAGGATGTGCACTCCATCTCCCGAGTAGCCGGCATCCAAGAGAGGGACGAGACCGATCTGCGCGAGCTGGATCTCCGAAAGCCCGTAGCGAGGGCTCGGGGCGTGCGGTCTCTTCTCCGGCGTTTGGACGGTAGGGGCGGGGGGCGCGGCGAGGCACGCCACCTCGCGCACGTGTCGCACGAAGGGGAGCGCCGCGATCCGCTCGATCATCTCCCGGTCCGCGCGCACGCTCGCCGCGTTCAGCCACCGAGACAGATGCCGGATCTCCGCCCCCTCGCGGCGCAAGGCCCGCACGCGCGCCGGGTCGACCGGCGCGTCCTCTTCGCCGGAGACGTAGCCGACCTTGGCGCGTCTCTCTCGTGCGCGCGCGGTCGCATCGGACGGCGCTCGGCTCTCCTTCCGATCGAAGAAGACCCACGCGGCGACCGGTCCTTGCTCCTTCGCGATCCGCTCCGCGAGGCGCGGATGGATCTTCTCCTTCGGGGGCGCGCTCGGTTCGTCCGCGCGCGCCGCGGAACCGGCGAGAGCGAAGACGAGCGACGCGAAACCCATGATGAGAACTCTGCGAGGCCGGTGCACGCTCACTCCTCCTTCCTCGGGGATTCCATGCGATCCGAGTCTTTCTCGATCGCCGGCGGGAGGTTCTCCGTGGCGACGACGAGCCGGCTCACGCGGAGGGAGCGCGCGAGATCCATCACGAAGACAACCTTTCCGTACGGAACGCCGCGGTCCGCGCGAAGAACGAGGTCGCGCGCGGAGGCCGCGTCGAGTGCGGACGCAAGTCGCTCCGTGACCTCCCCGTCCCCGACGATCTTCCCCTCGATGCGAACCGCGCCGCCACCGTCGATTTGCACCTCCACTCCCTGCGAGCGGGTCGCCTCTCCCGTGCGCGCCTCGGGAAGGTCGAGCGGGATTCCCGGAATGTCGCGAAACGTCGAGGAGACCATGAAGAAGATGAGAAGCAGAAAGAGCGCGTCGATGAGGGAGGTGACGTTGACGAGCGGCGCGCGTTTCTTCTCCCCTCCGAAGCTGAGCCCTCTCCGGTTCATGAAAGGCGGTCTTCCTCTCCCCGCATGCGGCGGAGCTTCCGGAGAAGCGTCGATGCAAGATGCTCCATATCGGAAACGATTTCGGCGGAGCGGCTCGAGAAGAAGTGGTACGCGACGAGGGCGGGGATCGCGATCGAGAGCCCGACGGCGGTCGTGATGAGCGCCTCGGAGATCCCGCCGGAAAGCGCGTTCGCGTTCCCGACGCCGATGAGCGCGATCACGCGGAAGACGCGGATCATCCCGGTCACCGTGCCGAGTAGGCCGAGGAGCGGCGCCACGCCTGCGATCGCCTCGAGCGCCGTGATCCCCCGCTCGATCTCCTTCGCCTCGCGTCTCCCCGCGTCCTGGACGATCTCGCGCGCCTCCTCGGGAGGGAGATGTCGGCTTTCGAGCCCGGCGCGGATCACGTTCGCGAGGCTCCCCGGGTTCCGGTCGAGGATCTTGAGCGCGAGGTCGACGTCCCCCGGGCCGTCGATCGTATCGACGAGCTGCGCGACTTCGGGGAGAAGGATCTTCGAGCGTCTCAGGTTCAGGAAGCGCTCGATGATCACCGCGAGAGCGAGAATCGAGCAGATCCCGAGAGGGATCATGAGGGGCCCGCCCGCCACGAGGAACGCGAGGAAGCCCTTCATTCGTTCACCTGTAATAGAACGTGCATGTGATCACCCATCGTTTCTCCGGGAATCCCTCGGGCAGGGGCGGGAAGGGCGCCGCGTAGCGGATCGCGTTCAGAGCAGCGACGTCCAGCGAGGGATGGTCCGCGTTCTTCAGCGCCTCGAGGCCCCCGAGGGAGCCGTCCCTCTCGATGACGAAGCGCGCGACCGTGTCCCCCCCGTACGGAAGTCCTCCGCGAAACGCCACCGGAGGATACCATTTCTCCTCGATTCTCGTCTTGAGCGCGAGCAGATAGGGAGCGAACTCGAAATCGACCGTGTGGAAGGAGAGGTCGCCGGGGATCGTCGCCGCCCCTCGCTTGTTGTCGAACGTCCGGCTCTCAAGCGAACGGGCGACGTCTCGGCGGATCTCGGAGGGAGAGAGCGCGAGGGGCCTCGTTCGGAGTCCTTCGGGTTCCTCCGCGGGCTCCTCCGAAGGGAGCGCGACGGCCGGCTCCTTCGCGCGCGACGCCTCGCGAGCGCTCTCCATGAGGGGCGACATCCCCTCCGAGCGAGGCCGATCGTTCTCGGCATCCGGCGGCGCCTCGGACGGCTCCGACCGCGCGAGGCTCTTCTTCGTCGAAACGAAGCGCGTGGGAGGAACGCTCTCCGCCTCCGCCCCGGGCGTCGGCTCCACGAGCTCGAAGACGATCGGCTCGAACGCCGGAGGAGGCGGCTCGATCTCCTTCGCGCCGAGCCAATCGCGCGCCGGGTCGCATCGTCCGATCCCGATCGGCGTCAAGACGTGCACGAGAAGCGAGAGAAGGAAGGTCCTCCTCAAGCTCCAGATGCGACGGCTCTTCTTCCTCGTGGTTCCCATAGCGAG
>Ga0194125_10000660_pt1 | contig 58018 bp, 53 predicted proteins | sample TA2KigC250mmetaG_FD_148626 | JGI IMG/M metagenome (GOLD analysis project Ga0194125, IMG submission 148626) | Freshwater microbial communities from Lake Tanganyika, Tanzania - TA2015034 Kigoma Deep Cast 250m | ecosystem: Environmental > Aquatic > Freshwater > Lake | place: Tanzania: Lake...
GGGACTTCGGGTCACCGACTGCTCATTCCCCCCTTTGGCAAAGGGGGGCAAGGGGGGATTTATCTTGACTGTTCAACAGGTTACCCTTGGCATACCCACTGCTTGCTTAAGTTAGCGCCAATGCCCCACACCCCCCTCCCAACCCCCTTTATTGGGAGGCGGGGCCTGTGGCCCCGCCTTCCCTGCCCCAAAAAGCGTTAAGGGATTGGGGGAGGGGGTGTGGGGGGGACAAGGGTCCGTGACCCTTGGCCCCCTCCCACACAAAAAGATTCTCACGACAGTTCCTGCAGCGCCCTGGCGTAGGCTTCAAAGGTGGGTTGACCGAAGAGGACGAAGCGCACCCGTTTGATTTCCGGGTGCTGGGTCAGGTAGTCCCGGACGGTCTTCAGGGCGACGCGGCCCGCCTGATCCACGGGGTAGCCGTACACGCCGGTGGACAGGGACGGGAAGGCCACCGAGGCGAGGCCGTGGGCCGAGGCCAGCTTCAGGCTCTCCCGGTAGGCCGAGGCCAGGAGATCCGGTTCGCCCTTGTCGCCGCCCTGAAAGATGGGGCCCACCGCATGAATGACGTGGCGGGCGGGCAGATCGCCCGCGGTGGTGATGACCGCCTGGCCCGTGGGGCAATAGCCGATGCGGCGGGCTTCTTCCTGAATTCTGGGCCCCCCGGCCCGGTTGATGGCCCCGTCCACGCCGCCCCCCACCCGGAGCTGGGAGTTGGCCGCATTGACGATGGCGTCGGTGTCCTGCCGGGTGATGTCACCTTCCACCAGTTCCAGAATGGAGTCGCCCACGTTCACCTGCATGGCCCGGTCTCCTGTTGGCGATAAGTTATTGCACAGCCATCGGCAGACACCCTTGCCTGGATGCAGGTTTCAGGTGTCAGGGTAAAGGTTTTGGTTGTTAGGTTTTGGGTTCGGCGTTTCGGAAAATTTCGCTGGAGATGGTATCGCACAGCCCCCGGGCGCTCCGCCACCTGCCGGAGTCTGTGCAGATTGTCTCGGTGGGCGGCGCCCGCTGCCGAAATTATCACCAGAGATGTAGGGCGGGAAAGCGTCGCGCATCCCGCCGTCGGCTCTGAGAGAAAAGGAGGCGCATATGAAAAAGGCCTCTGAATATGGAATAGCCCTCATCTCAGGCTCCCTCCCCCTTGATGGGGGAGGGCCGGGGTGGGGGTGACTAAATTATTCGTAATGACGAGGAGTTGCCCCATTCGCCCCCCTCCCCCCAACCCCCTCCCACCGTGGGGAGGGGGCTTAAAACCGCGTTCATGCAAAATTCTTACCGGACAGGCTTGCCTCCCGGCACTTATCACCTGTTAATCAGCTTATAATGAGCCGCCTGGCGGGTCCACATGTGGTTGGGGAATTTCTCCGCCAACAGGTCGTAAGTCTGACGCAGGGGTTTGGGATCGTGGGACTCCTTGTACCGAGCCACGCCGTTGAAAAAGATGGCTTCGGCCGCGGCGTCGCTGCCGGGATAGGCCGCCACCACTTCGTCGAACATGGCCCGGGCTTCGGGGAACTTTTCGGTGTCCAGATACCAGCGGCCCTTGGCGGTCATCAGACAGGCGATCAGGTCCTCGGGGGTGAAGAACCCCACGGCCCGGTAGTGCTCCTTGCCGTCCGCGTCCAGGACCAGCAGGGTGGGGGTCCAACGCACCACGTACTTATCCATCAGGGCGGTGTTGGAGCTTTCGATCTGCACCGGGATGAAGTTCTTGTCGATAAACTGGATGACTTTTTCGTCCGGGTACGTACCTGCACCCATCTGTTGGCAGCCCAGTCACTGGGGATTGAAAAAGTCCAGGAAAATGGGTTTATCGGTCCGCCGAGCCGCATCCTGAGCCTTGGCCAGGTCGTTGAGCCAGCAAATTGACAGCGCCATAAATTCTCTCCTTTCCCTGGGCCCGACGTCAGCGGGTCGGGCCCCCTTGATGTTTGTTACAAGGTAATCATCCTGAAGGTGAAAACAAGGACGCACCCCCTGGGGGACACTCCTTGACAAGGCCGACCTAGAGGCCATAAGATTATTTATTTAAGATAAATCCGAACGGGCCGACGCAGTGGCCGGACCGGCAAGCGGGGGCCCGGCGCACTTCGGTGATGGAGGAGAGCATGAAAGCACGGAGCTGGACCGGCTGTCTGTTGACGGCGGCGCTTCTGGGCGCCCTTTGGGGTTGCGATCCGTATGCCTATATTCCGGCCCGCAAACAGACGGGGCCGCCGCCTCAGGCCGGGGTGGAAACCACGCCCGCGCCGGCCCCTGCGGGCGGTCAGCCCTCGCCGCCTGCGGCCACAGAAGCCGGAGGGGACCTGCTCCAGCAGGTGCAGGCGCTGGAGGCCCGGGTGCAGCGTCTGGAGAACCGTTTGGCGCAACTGAATCAGCAACCGGGGCCGGTTGCTCCCGGCTACCCGGCCCCCAAACCCGCGGCCGGGCCGGCGTCGCCCCCCAAGCCGGGGCCTGCCGTGGGCCCGGACAAGACCTTCCAGGAGGGGTTGCGCCTCTATCAGGCCAAGAAATACGGGGCCGCCCGAGAGAAATTTTTCCAGTCCCTGAAGAGCCAACCCCAGGGAGGCAAGGCCTTTGAATCCCGTTATTATCTGGCGGACAGCTTCTATCAGGAAAAGAAATACCGGGAAGCGTCGGTGGAATTCAACAAGCTGGTGACCCAGCATCCCAAGAGCACGCTGGCCCCTGCGGGGATGCTGCGCCTGGCTCTTTGTTACCACCATCTGCAACAGAAAAAGAACTATCAGTCCACCCTCAAGAAGCTGATACAGAAGTATCCCCAGAGCGCGGAGGCCAAAGAGGCCCAGAAGTGGCTGAAATCAGAGGGTAGGTGAGACTGATGCTCAAACTGCTGCGCAAATATTCCCGTTCCTGGTTCATCGCCCTGGCCGTCGGCGCCATCGTCGTGGTTTTTGTCTTCTGGGGCATCGGCGGCTTCAAGTCCGGCCGCTTCGAGGAGGTGGCCCGGGTGAACGGGGCGCCTATCCTGGCGTCCACCTACCAGAAGCAATACGAGCAGGTCCTCAAGGATTACCAGGAGCGGACCCAGGGGGAAATCACCGAGGAAATCCGCAAGGCCAAGCATTTCAAGGACCAGGCCCTCAACTACCTCATCGACGAGGCGCTGGTGCAGCAGGCGGCGTTCCGCTGGGGCATCGGTGTGACCACCGCGGAATTGCAGGACCACATCAGGAAGATGCCCTACTTTCAGGAAGACGGCCATTTCAGCGAACGGCGCTACCTGAGTTCGCTGGCGCGGCTGCGCCTGTCGCCCGGGGCCTTTGAGGAGCAGGAGCGGCAGCGCCTGGTGCAGCAGCGGGTGATCCAGACGGTGACCTCCTTTGCCAAAGTCTCCGATGGTGAACTGGAGGAATTTTTCCGCCTCAGTCGGGAAGAGGTGGCGGTGCAGTATCTGGCCGTATCTATGGAGCCGTTTCTGGCCCGGTTCAATCCCCCGGAGGCGGACCTGAAAAAATATTACGAGCAGCACCAGAACCAGTTCCAGATGCCCGAACGGGTGAAGGTGCGCTACCTGCTCTTCCGGCCCGCCGCTTTTGTGGAGCAGGTGAAGATCACCCCCCCGGAACTGGACGACTATCTCCGCAAACACGCCGCCGAACTGGTGCGCCCCACCCTCATCCGGGTGCGGGAGCTCTTCCTGGCCCTGCCGCCCAAGGCCACCCCGGCGGACCGGGCCAGGCTGGAAAAGCGGGCCCAGGAACTGCTCCTGCTGTCCAAAAAGGGAGTTGATTTCGCGGCCTTGGTCCAGAAACACTCCCAGGACGCGGCCAGCCGCGCCAAGGGCGGCGACCTGGGGGAGGTGAAGCGGGGACAGAAGCCGCCGGAGTGGGAACGGGTGGCCTTCTCCCTCGCCGAGGGAGAAGTGGACCTGGCTTTCACCGCCAAAGGTCTTCACCTCATCAAGGTGGAAGAGGTGAAGGAAACGGAGAAGATGCCCGAGGCCGAGGCCCGGGCCCGGGCCACCCGGGAACTGAAGGAGGAGAAGTCCCGGGAACTGGCCCGGGAGACGGCCCGCCAGGCCCGGGAGGAACTGCTGGGGGGAAATCTTGCGGAGGTGGCCAAGAAATTCAAGGTGGCTCCCCAAGAGACCCCGCTGTTTGCCCAGACCGAGGCCGTCGCCGGCCTGGGGATGCAGCGCGGCTTCAATGATGCGGCCTTCCGGCTTAAACCCCAGGAGGTGAGCCGGGTGGTGGACCTGCCCCAGGGCTATGCCGTGCTGCAGGGTCTGGAACGCCAGCCGGTGGGGCCGCAGCCCTTTGACCAGGTGAAGGAGCGAGTCCGGGTGGCCATGGGGCGGCCCGCGGCCCGCCAAGAGGCTGAAGCCGAAGCGGCGCGCCTGTTGGAGCGGCTCAGGAAAGGCGAAACCCTGACCAAGGTGGCGGCCCAGGCGGGGCTCCCTCTCCAGGACAGCGGCTCTTTCACGCGACCGCAGGGCTTTTTAAACCAACCCCTGGCCGAAAGCCTGACCAGCGCCGCGTTCCAGCTCTCCGCCCAGCATCCCTTGCCGGCCCGGCCCGTCTTCTGGAAGGACAAGTATTACATCCTGGCCTTCAAATCCCGGCGCGCCCCCACCCCGGAGGAGTTCCAGAAGGAAGCGGCCAAGCTGCGGGAGGAGTTTCTCAAATATAAACGCCAAATGCTTCTGGACGCCTGGCTCACCGGGGAACGGCGGCGGGCCAGCATCAAGATTTTTGAGCTGCCCTCCTGACCCCCGGGGGCCAGGGGCGGCAATAACCAAGCGAGGCGGAATCATGTGGGATTTTCTGGTAGCGGGCACTTACAGCGCTTATGTGGAGCTGGTCCTGCTGGTGGTGTTGCTCGGCTATTTTTTCCTGCACTGGCGCGATCCCCGGCAGCGGGCTTCGGGCATCAGCCTGGTGCGGGTGGTGCTCATCGTCCTGGTCTTTCTCTACCTCCTGCTGAACTGGTCCAGCAACATCCAGCCGGGCTTGCGGCTGCTGAGCGTCCTGGGGATGCTGCTCATCAACCTGCACCTGCTCCTGCTGGTGATCCAGAGCCGGCTGGAGCGGCCCTACCGGGAGACGCTGGCCGCTTTTTGCCGGCAACCCCGGAACCAGGAGCTCCTCAACCGCCTCTGGCGCAGCGGCAAGCGCTTTTATTATATGCGCTTTCTGTTCCAGTCCTTCCTGAGCGGAAGCTCACCCCTGAAGTTCCTGCACGAAATGGCCAACGGTCGGATTCTGGATGACATCCAGAGCCAGGTCAAGGCCTGCGGGGAGGACCGGCAGTTCATCTCCCTGGCGGGCATCGGCGACTTCCTGCGGGGGCGCCTGGCCCAAGACAGAGATTTGCCCGGAGCATTCAAGGAGATGATGGAGAAGGCCGTCGAGGAGTTTGTCAAACACCCCTGGATTGAGGGCCAGGTGAATGAATACCTGCGCACCGCGGTGGAAAATCCGGAAAATATTTATAATCCGGACTGGAGCACCATGTGGGAGCAGGCCACCCAGCCGGGGGGCAAATAAGTCCAGACAGTGGCCCCCTCCTCCACCACAAACTTTTCAAGACTGTGAGGTAATCAACCTGCGGCAAGCCGTCTTAGCCGCCAGCCACCGGGCTTTGGCCGCCCGGGAGCTGCTCCTCGCCGACTATCCCCAGTGGCAGTCCTGGCGGCGTTGCGCCCATGAACTCAAGGCCCAGGTGGTGCGGCGCCTGGACGACTACCTGGCGGAGTTGACCCGGGGAGTGCGCGCTTGGGGCGGCCAGGTTTATGAGGCGAGGGATGCGGCCCAGGCCCGGGACGTCATCCTCACCGTGGCCCGCCGCCACGGCGTCAGGACGGTGGTGAAGTCCAAGTCCATGACCACCGAAGAGCTGGCCCTCAACCCCCATCTGGAAAGGGCGGGGCTCAAGGTCACGGAAACGGACCTGGGGGAGTTCCTGGTGCAACTGGCCGGCGAGCCGCCTTCCCACCTCACCGCTCCGGCGCTGCATCTGGACCGCCATCGCATCGCCGACCTGTTGCGCGAGCATCTGGGCATATCCTGTCAGCCCGACCCGGCGGCCCTGACGCGGCAGGCCAGCGCTTTTCTGCGGCCCTGTTACCAGCAGGCGCACCTGGGCGTCACCGGGGTTAATTTCGCCGCGGTCCGGGAAGCCACCCTGGTAATGCTGGAAAATGAGGGCAATCTCCAGCAGACGGCCGCGCTGCCGCCGGTGCAGGTGGCGGTGATGGGGCTGGAGAAAATGGCGCCGGCGCTGGCCGACCTGGAGGTTTTTCTGCGCCTCCTGCCCGCCAGCGCCACGGGCCAGCGGCTCACCGCCCTGGTGCATTTTCTCAAGGGGTTGAAAGCCGGGCCCGCCGGGACCCAGGCCTTTTACCTGGTGCTCCTGGACAACGGCCGGCGGCGGCTGGCGGCGGAACCCCAGCTTCGGCAGGCCCTTTATTGCCTCAGATGCGGCGCCTGCCTCAATATCTGCCCGGTGTTTCAGGCAGGCGGCGCCCATCTTTACGGGCGCACCTACCCGGGGGCCATCGGCATCCTGCTGGCCCCCTATGTGGCCCCGGTGGGGGACATCGCCGACTTCTGCACCCAGTGCGGCGCCTGTGAGGAAATCTGCCCTGTGGGCATCCCGCTGCCCGAGCTCATCCGCCGGCTCCGGGCCGCGAGCCGCCGCTGCCGGGCTGGGCGGCTGCTCTCCCAAGGCGCCGGCGTGGTTGTGGCGCACCCCCGCCTCTACCGACGGCTGGAGAGGCCTTTGCGGCGATTGGTGCGGCTTGCTCCCCACACCCTGTCCCGGCTGCCGGGTTTTGCCCCGGCGTCCCGCAGTTTTCACCAGACGCTCCTGGAAGACCCCACGGCGACAGGCGGGGGAGAGGGCGGGCCGGGGCGTTTCCCGGACCTGGGGCCGATGGCTGGAGAAGGGCGGTCCCCGGTCAAAACCCCGGCAAGAGCGGCTCCCTCGCTGAGCCGGCGCCTGGAGGAGGCCTCCGGCACCCTGCACCGGCTGGCAAGTTTGGAGGAACTGGCCGAACTGGTGGTCCAAAGGGGCCGGGAGCCCCTGGTGGCCGCGTCCCCTCTGGCCTCCCCCTTGCAGGAGGCGCTGTCCTCCCGGGGGCTCACCGTCTGGACGCCGGAAACCTTCCCCGGCGCCGAGGCGGACACCGTCATCCTCTCTGCGCTGGGGGCCGTGGCGGAAGTGGGGGCGGTGTTGATTCCTCATTGCGGCCACTCCTTGACCCGCCTGGCCGCCCGGGCCCGTCGCTTGATATTGGTGGCGCCCGCGGCCCGGTCCCATCTGAGCCTGCGTCAGGGGCTCGCCCTCACCGGCGGGGCGGACGCCTCTCTGGTCACCTGGCACACCGGCCCCAGCCGCACCGCGGACATCGAAAAGGTGCTGATCCTGGGGGCCCAGGGGCCGGCCCAGGTGGACGTGGTGCTCTTACACGGCCCGGCGACCAGGAACGAGGCGTCGGACCGGTGCTGAAACATGACCGATCGGCGTGACCGATAAGAAGGGTTGTTTTATGAACTTCAGAATCAGACTGGCCCGGAACATAGTCCGTCTGGGAGATTTTATCGCCTCTCTGGCCATCATGGTGATGCGCCCCCAGGATCTGGTGGAATTCACCCGGCAGGATTATGGCACGGACAGTTATGTTTCCTGCTATGCCCGGGAGGGCTTCGTGGAGCAGGGCCTCACCCGGGAAGAGACCCTCCTCCTGGAGAAGCTGCCCCTCACCTCGGGGCGGCTCCTGGTCATGGGCATGGGGGGTGGCCGGGACGCCATCGCCCTGGCGCGACTGGGCTTCCAGGTGGTGGGCACGGACTTCATTCCCGCCATGGTGGAGCGCGCTTTGGAGAACGCCGGACAGGCCGGAGTGGAGCTGGAAGGTGTGGTGCAGGATTTTTCGGACCTGCGCCTGCCCCCCGCCTCTTTCGATGCCGCGGTCCTGTTTGCGGGCATGTATTCTTCCGTCCCGACCCGACACCGGCGCATCGCCATGCTGCGGCGGGTGCGGGAGGTCCTCAAGCCCGGGGGTTATTTTGTCTGCCAGTTCTTTTACCAGAAAGATCCCAACCCCCGGCGCGGGGCCGAATGGGCAAGAAAGGCCCTGGCTCTCCTGACCTGGGGCAATTTCACCTATGAACGGGGGGACACGCTGTTCGGGAACCGGGATTTTTACCACTATTTCATCGGCGAAGAGGAGGTGGCCCGGGAATTTGCCGCCGCGGGCCTCAAGGTGGTCGCCTTGGAAATCAATCCCACGAGGAATTTTTCCGGAGCCGTGCTTCAGGCTCCGGAGCCGGGAAGCCGCTGAGGAGCCCCATGGATGGTCACGTCCCGCCGGGGGAACTGAGGGACCGGGTGGGCCGCCTGCAGCAGCTGATGGCTGAGGAAGGCCTGGACCTGGGTCTGGTGCGCCAACCCGCCGACCTTTTTTATTACAGCGGCACGGTGGTGGACGGCTTTCTGGCCGTGCCCGCCGCCGGCGCCCCCCGGCTTTTGGTGCGGCGGCCCCAGGCGCGCCAGGCCGCGGCCGACTCCCCCTTTGCGCTGGCATTGTACGCCGACCTGCGGGAAGTGCCGGACCTGACCGCGGCCATGGGGTTTCCCGCCGACGGACTCCTGGGTCTGGAGCTGGACGTGCTCCCCGCCGCCTTCTACCTGCAGACGCGGGATCAACTCTTCCCCGGGGCCCATATCCGGGACCTGTCCCCCCTGGTGCGCCGCCAGCGCATGGTCAAGAGCGCCTGGGAGATCGAGCGCCTGCGCCGGGCCGCGGCCGTCCAGGACCAGGTCATGGCCACGGCGCCGGAGCTGCTCCGGCCGGGGGTGAGCGAGCTGGAGCTGAGCGCCGCCCTGGAGTACCGTCTCCGCCTGCTGGGGCATCAGGGGCTGGTGCGCCTGCGGCGCTGGGACCTGGAGCTCTTCTTCGGGCACGTCCTCTCCGGCGTCTCCGGCCTGGAGCTGGCCTATGTGGACACCCCCAGCGGCGGTTTGGGTTTTTCCCCCGCCTTTCCCCAGGGTCCCAGCCACAAGGCCCTGGCGCCGGGGGAACCCATCAGCATCGACCTGGCTGCCTGCCTGAACGGATATCTGGCCGACATGACAAGATTATTCGCCATCCATCACCTCCCCCCGGCGGCCTGGGAGGCCTTTGCGGTGGTCCGACAGCTCTACGCTCTCTTTGAAGAGGCCGCCCGGCCCGGAGTCATGCCTGGCGAGCTGTTCCAGGCCTTGTGGGACGAGGTGCGGCAGCGGGGCTGGGCCGACCGCTTCATGGGGGTGGGGCCCGAACGGGTGAAATATCTGGGACACGGGGTGGGCCTGGAGCTGGACGAGTTTCCCATCCTGGCGGCCCGGTTTCCCCTCCCGTTGGAGGCAGGGATGGTGCTGGCCTTTGAACCCAAGTTCTTTCTGCCGAACATCGGCATGGTGGGCATGGAGGATACCGGGGTCATCACCGACGGAGGAGTGGAATGGCTCACCCGAACGCCCCGGGAGATTGTGGTGGTTTAGCGCTGCCTGTCTGTCTTGACATCCTCATGGCCCCAACGGGGCCGCCCCCTTAGGATGAAAACCTGCCGCAGGGGGTGTTTGAAACCCGCCCCTACAGCACGGGCTCGGCGGCCGCAGGCCGCCCTATGATTAGGATTTTCACGGTTGTTTGGTAGGGTGCGCACCGCGCACCATTGCCGGGGGTTGGCGGCGGGCAGGGACGCCCTCCAGCAATTTTCATGTATTATGGGTGGGCCAACGGCCCCTGCGCGACTGTTTGAATCTGAGATGCACTTATGACGGAAATGTCTTTTCTGGAGCACCTGCAGGAGCTGCGCACGCGGCTCATCGTCATCATTGTCGCCATGTTCCTCGGCATGGCGGTGGCCTGGCCTTTCACGGAGAAGGTGCAGCGGTTCATCCAGCGCCCCTTGCGGGAGCCCTCCCTGGTCCAGAAATGGAACTATGCGCTCTCTTCCTACGTTCATCGCACTTTTCCGAAGTTTTCCCATCTGCTGGGGTTGGATCCCCAGCCCCCCCAGGTCACTCCCCACAAGCTCAATTACATGGCCCCCCTGGAGCCCTTCTTCGTGCAGATGAAGATCTCCCTGGTGACCGGTCTGGCCCTGGCCTTCCCCGTCATCCTCTACCAGTTGTGGCTCTTTATCTCGCCGGGACTGTTTCCACACGAACGACGATATATTTATTATTTCATCCCCTTCGGCACCCTGGCCTTTGTGGCGGGGGACCTTTTCTTCCTGTACCTGGTGTGGCCCCTGATCATCGCCTTTTCCCTGGCCTATGAGAGCGACGTGCTTTTTTCCATGCTCAACCTGACCCAGTACGTCAACTTTTGTCTGCGCCTGATGCTGCTGTTCGGGGTGATTTTCGAATTGCCTCTGATTTTGCTGCTGCTCAACCGGGCCCGTCTGGTCAGCCTGGACTTCCTGGTGCGGAATCGGCGGCTGGCCATCCTGCTCAGTGCCGTGATTGCCGCCTTTCACGCCGATGTGGTGACCATGACGGTGGTGGCCGTCCCCATTTATTGCATGTACGAGGTCTCCATCCTGCTGCTGCGGCTCGCCGGCCGGAAACCCGACCCCGCCGCTGCGGCGGAGCCCGCCCCGGCGCCGCTGGAATCGGGCCCGGCGGGGCCGCCGGAGTGAGGCGGTGGTGCAGGGGGGAAGGTGATGCCCTGGACTGCCGATTGACAGGAAACGGGGCTCCCTATATAGTTAAACCTTATGTTGACAGCAGCCGGGATGACTTGTTCCCTGGTCAAGCGGGTGCGCTCTCGTGACGGAAGATAAGATGGAACAGGGTTTGCAGGAAGGGTCTGCCAGTCCCGGCCCGCCGGAGCCGGCAGAGAAGCCCCGGGGTTGGCTGGCCCGCCTCTGGGAGCGCTTCGTGTCCTGGCTGGGAGGCCATGAATATCACTATGCCGGCTACCTGCCCAGCCGCCCCGGCTGGCTGCTGCGTCTCACCCTGGACCCCTTTTTCTCCCGGGTCACGGTGAACCCCAAGCACTTGGAGCGGCTGAGCGCCCTGGCGGAGCAGGGGGTGGTGGTTTACGCCCTCAAATACCGGAGCACCCTGGACTTCCTCTTCTTCAACCGCCGCTACCAGAAGTTGGGCGCCCCCGCCCCGGAAGTGGCCTTTGACCTGAATCTCTGGATGTTCCAGCCCCTTTCCCACCTGGTCCAGATCATTGCCGCCACCCTGAGGTACCTCACCCGCAAGGGGGCCTGGCCCAAGCCCTTTCAGGACGGCTACTTTCTCAGGATCTTGCAGGAACGGCGGGCCTCACTGCTGTTTCTGGTGGACCAGGTCGGCTTCCGGCAGCGCTTTCTGAAGCCCCGGGAAGACCCCATCCGCCATCTTCTGGAATTGCAGTTACAGATGGAGGTCCCCATCTTTCTGGTGCCCCAGTTGGTGATGTACAGCCAGGACCCGGAAAGGGCGGACAAAAGCCTCCTGGACGTCTTTTTCGGGGACCGGGAGCACCCGGGCCGCCTCCGCAAGCTCATCCTGTGCCTCTTCCGCTCCAAAAAGGCGGTGGTGGAGGTGGCCGACCCGGTAAATCTCAAGGAGTACCTGGCCAGCGCCCCCACGGACGGCCGCCTCCGGGACCGGGCCCAGGAAATCCGCCAGGAGCTGATCCTGCGCCTGGATCAGAAACGTCGGGTCATCACCGGCCCGGTGGTCAAATCCCGGGAGGAGTTCCTGGAGCTGACGCTCACCGATCCGGAACTCACCCGGTTCATGGAAAACATGGCCGAGGTGGAGAAGAAAAAGATCTCCAAGCTCAAAAAGACGGCGCAGGACTACTTCTGGGAGATCGCCGCCGACTTCAACATCCCCATCGTCGCCGTCATGCATCGTCTGGTGAGGTGGCTCACCCAGAAATTCTTCGAGGGCATCGTTTTCGACCAGGAAGGCTTCGAGAAGGTGCGGGAGGCCTCCCAGCAGGGCACCCTGATCTTCATCCCCTGCCATAAGAGCCACCTGGACTATCTCATTCTCAACCACCTTATCTATCAGCACTACATGCATCCCCCCCGCATCGCCGCGGGCAAAAACCTGTCCTTCTGGCCGCTGGGCCGGGTCTTCCGGGGCTCCGGCGCCTTTTTCATCCGCCGCCGCTTTCTGGGCGCCAGGCTCTACGCCGAGGTCCTGTACACCTATCTCAAGACCCTGATCCGCACGGGCTACAATATCGAATTCTTCATCGAAGGCGGCCGGAGCCGCACCGGCAAGCTGGTCTTGCCCAAGCTGGGCCTGCTCAATATGATTCTCCGGGCTTACCATGAGGGAGCCACCCGGGACCTCATCTTCGTTCCCACCTTCATCGGCTATGACCAGGTGGTGGAAGAGAAGGCCTACCTCCATGAACTGGAGGGCAAGCAAAAGGAAAAAGAATCGGTGGGCCAATTGGTGCGGGCCCGCAAGTTCCTCAAGAAACGCTACGGCCGCGCCTATATCCAGTTCAGCGCTCCCCTGTCGTTTCGGGAGTATCTGGAGGAACATCCCCATCTACAGGAGAATCTCAGCGACCACTTCAAACAGGTCAGCCTGGATCTCTCCTTCCGGGTGATCCAGGCCATCAACCATGTGAGCGTGGTCACCCCCTTTGCCCTGGTCTGCGCCACCCTCCTCACCTACCCCCGCAAGGGCGTCTACCGCCGGGAGCTTTTTAAGATCACCCAGGTGCTTTATGATTACCTGGAAAGCCGACGGGTCCTGATGGCCGACTCATTGGCCCACCTGATTCAGGCGGTGGAAGAGACTCTCACCCTGTGCGAGTCCCGGAAGCTCATCATCCCCATCGAACAGGAGGAGGGCCTCACCGACGAACTGGGGCTGGGAGGGTACAGCATTGACGAAACCAAACGCCCCCTGCTGGAATACTATAAAAACAACCTGATCCACTTCTTCCTGCCCGTATCCATGGCCTCCCTGTCCATCCTGGCCAGTCACGGTTTCGAGGTGGAGCGCAGCCAGGTGCTCACCGACGTCACCTTCCTGGAAGACCTCTTTAAATACGAATTTGTCTTTGACCGGCCGGACGTGCTCGACATGGTGGATGAAACCCTGGCCTACCTGGTGGAGCGGGACGTGCTGATTCCCCTGGACCGGGAAGGAAAGCGCTACACCCTGTCCGCCTCCGGCCTGAAGGAGTTGGCCTACTTCGCCAACCTGCTGTATAACTATCTGGAATCTTACTGGATCGTCTTCCGCTCCATCAAATACCTACAGAAGAAGCCGCGCAGCGAAAAGGAATTCCTGAAACGCTCCATGTCCATCGGCAACAAGCTTCACAAACTGGGGGAGGTGGAGCGCTTCGAGGCCCTGTCTGAAGCCAACTTTCAGAACGCCGTCAAACTCTTCACCGAAAAGGGCATCGTCTTGAAAAAGACGAGGGAGGGCAAAGGCGCCGCCACCTTCAGCCGCCCCGCCGACGAGGAGACCAAAGACTTTTACGGGCGCCAGTTGGCCAGATTTCTGCGCCGATAGCATCCGAGGGGCGGCACAGGGGGATGAGAGAAGGCCAGGGGGAGCGGTAAGCCCCCCACCGCGGCGCCTGAGCCCAGGGGGCTCCCCCGAAAGGGAGCAGCCCGGGAACCAGAGGAAAAATCTTCCGGCCCTTCCACTCCGGACCCTAACCGAAAAACCCTTTGCGCTGTTCGCCTTCCTGCCAGCCGTGCGCGCCCACCAGACGCACGAAGCGGCAGCCCCCCAGGTAGTCGTGCTGGAGGCCGGCGGCGGTTTTCCGCACCCGGGTCAGGGTCTGGGAATACTGGTCGCCCACCGGTATGACCAGGCGGCCATTAAGGGCCAGTTGCTCCACCAGGGGCCGGGGCACCTGGGGCGAGCCCGCGGTGACCAAGATGGCGTCAAAGGGGCTCTCTTCCGGCCAGCCCAGGGTGCCGTCCCCGATCCTCACGTGGATGTTGGTGTAGCCCAGCCGCTCCAGGACCAGGCGGGCGCTTTCGGCCAAGGAAGCCAGGCGCTCAATGGTATAGACCTCCCGGGCCAACTCCCCCAGGACGGCCGCCTGATAGCCGGAACCCGTGCCCAACTCCAGCACCTTCTCGGCGCCCGTCAGGTCCAGGGCCTCGGTCATCAGGGCCACGATGTAGGGCTGGGAGATGGTCTGGTCTTCGCCGATGGGCAGGGGGTGATCGCCGTACGCCTGCTCCCACAGATGGGACGGCACGAAGAGGTGGCGGGGCACTTTGGTCAACGCTCGCAGCACCCGGGGGTCGCTCACCCCCCGGCGGCGAATCTGCGCCTCCACCATGTCGGCCCGCACCTTCTGATACGCATCATGCTGCTCTGAGGATGTCATGGCGCCTGTCCCGCCGCCGCCCGCGGCGATCTTGCAGATGAAATGGTTGTCGTCTCACCACGATGCGGTCATGGCATCATTCTGGTAACCGCAGACTCAGCCTGCACCTGCACAGGCTGGAAGGCCTGTGCCACCGTATCTGACTTTTTGTTCATTGACAAAGACTCGACTTATAACCACATGACTTGACCAATGTTTCCGCCCCCCTCGCCCCAGCCCTCTCCCCCCCGCTGGGGGGAGAGGGAGCTTAAAACAGGTGTAGCTTTATCCCCTCTCCCCCGCCGGGGCTGAGCATTACCCACAAGTGTGGGGGGAGGGGGCAAGGAGCACAAAAACTCTCCTCAAAAAATTTTATCTCGTAGGGCGCGTCTTACGCGCCACAGATGGTGCGTGAGACGCACCCTACATTTTCACGGTTATGGGTGTTCCCTTGGAACATGCATGGCTTGTTCCCAAACTCCTGCTTGAGGACGCACCTGCCCCTGAAGCACCCGCTTTGCACAACAACGGACTAAAAAAATGTAGCCGCCGCCTTCAGCCTGGGCACCATTCCTTTCATCTCTCCCGGGTCGCCCAGCGCAGCCTGAAGGCTTAGGCTACCATACACCCACCATAACCCAAAGATTTGCGGGTAATGCCCAGCCCGCCGGGGGAGAGGGAGCTTAAAACAGGGGTAGCTTTATCCCCTCTCCCCCGATGGGGGAGAGGGTTAGGGTGAGGGGGAAGAAAAGTGCTTGCCCCCTGAACTTCATGAATTCGTTGGCCAACAGGGATCTGGTCGATTTTCCGTTTGGTTGCGGCCACAAGGCCGCGATGTGCCACCATTTGCCCGCAAAATGGTCTCCAAGGGCTGGGTCAGGAGGAAGCCCGGCAAGGCCTCCCCCCAGAAGACCGCCTGAAAAAGATTGTAATCGATTGTCCCGACGGATGGAACAGGCAGGGAAAGAATGGATTGCCGTTTTCACCCCGGGCGCGAGGCCCGGGTGCGCTGCGAGAAAATGGAGTACGGCTACTGCCAGGAATGCCTGGATGAATGCCGGGCCTGCACCGACCCCTGCAACTATTGCAAAACCCGCCCCGCCTGCGTCATCTGGGAACTGTGCGGCAAAGAGGCCAAGAAGCGCTGCCGGGAGCAGGGCGCCTGACAACGCCGGCGGGGGCGGGAGGGAGGACGCTGGCCCTGCCCTCCCCCTTTTTTCCCTCAGCGCTTCTCCATGGCCAGTTCGATGAGCCGGTCCAGGAGTTGGGTAAAGGACATGCCGATGGCCGCGGCCGCCTGGGGAAAGAGGCTGGTGGCGGTCATGCCGGGGATGGTGTTGGTCTCCAGGACAAAAACCTCCCGATCCCGGACAATCATGTCGGTGCGGCTGTAGCCCCGGCACTGGAGCGCCCGGTGGGCCGCCACGGCCGAGGCCTGGGCCCGGGCGGTGAGGTCCGCATCGATCCGGGCCGGGCAAATCTCCACGGTGGCGCCGGGCAGATATTTGGCGTCATAGCTGAAGAAAGCATAATTTTCCGAGGGACAGATCTCCACCATGGGCAGGGCCGCCAGGTCGTCGTTCCCCAGCACGGCGCCGGTGACTTCAATGCCGGTGATGTGCTGCTCCACCAGCACCCGGTGGTCATAGGCATAGGCGGCGTCCAGGGCTTTGGCCAGGTCGTCCTGGCCGCGGGCGATGGTGACGCCGATGCTGGAGCCCTCGTTCACCGGTTTGATGACCACCGGCAGTCCCAATTGCCCGACGATCTCCGGCGCCGTGGGGGCCTGGTCCCGGTTGAAGAAGATGGCCCGGGGCACAGTGAGGCCGGCCTGCCGGTAAAGAATTTTGCTCAACTCCTTGTTCATGCCCAGGGCGCTGCCCACCACCCCCGATCCCTGATAGGGCACCCCCAGCAGATCCAGCATGCCTTGCACGGTGCCGTCCTCGCCGCCCCGGCCGTGCATGATGATGAGGGCCGCGTCCAGCTCCGGCGCTTCCCGCACCAGCCGCTCCAGGTGGTCTTTGGGGTCGTAGCGGCGGATGTCGTATTTGTCTTTATCCAGGGCCCGAAAAACTTGTTCGCCGCTTTTGAGCGACACCTCCCGTTCCGCGGACGTTCCCCCGGCAATGAGGGCCAGGCGCAGCTTTTTCATGGTTCCCTCCGGCCTCCGTTAAGTTTGAGTAAATCATGGGGTTGCACCGTCAGGGGCTGGAACAGTTTCCCTTCCAGCGCCAGGGTCTTGACTCTGAGATGGTCCAGGCGGGCCACGGCTTCGGGAGTGCGGCCGTAGCGGACGTGCAGGTCCTGGAAGCGCTCCGCCACGCTCACCACCCGGACGTGGAGCACCCGCTTGTCGGCGTAGTGCACCACTTCGGTTTCATGCACGGGGCCCGACTTCCGGCCGGCCGCAAGAATGACGTGCTCCCGGACGATCTGGGCCACTTCCGGCAGGCCCAGGGTCGCCAGCGCGGCATAGCCCCATTCGGCGTGGTTGTGGCCCGTGCCCAGGCAGGGGGTCTTCCCCAGGTCATGGAGCAGCGCCCCGGCTTCGATGAGGGCCAGATCGAGGGCGCAACCGGCCTCGACGAGGGCCCGCCCCACCCACACCGCCGCCTCGGCCACCACCAGAGAGTGCTCCCGGATATGGGGCAGCATGGCGTGGGCCTCCATGAGGGCCAGACATTCGTCCCGGCTGGGGATGGCGGTGGTTGGGGTAATGGTCATAACTCCGAAAATGACGGCGCGCGGGGCGCGCCCTACAATTTTTCTCACTCTGGTTCCCAAGCTCCTGCTTGGGAACCGGATTGCCCGCAAAGCTCTACTTTGCTCCTCAAATCCAACGAATTCATGGCGAAAACCTGCAAGGCGCCAAGCGGCGCTTGGCGTGCAGGTGCGTTCCCAAGCGGGAGCTTGGGAACGAGGCCATTGATGGGGTTTTGGTCATCAGCAATGATGGTGCGCGGTGCGCACCCTACACTTTTTCCAACAGCACCAGGGCCATGGCGGCCATGCCCTCCTCCCGGCCGGTGAAGCCCATGCGCTCGGTGGTGGTGGCCTTGAGGCTCACCTCCGCCGGGTCCACGCCCAGGATGGGGGCCAGGTTGGCCGCCATGCGGGGGAAGTGGGGGGCCAGCCGGGGGTGCTCGGCCATGACGGTGGCGTCCACGTTGACCACCCGGAAGCCCCGGTCGGCCACCAGGGCCATGATGCGCTCCAGCAGCACCAGGCTGCTGATATTTTTGTAAGCCGGGTCCGCGTCGGGGAAGTGGCGGCCCAGGTCCCCCAGGCCCGCGGCCCCCAGCAGGGCGTCGCCGATGGCGTGGGTGAGCACGTCCGCGTCGGAGTGCCCCAGCAGCCCCAGGGGGTGCTCGATCTCCACCCCCCCCAGGATGAGGGGGCGTCCCGCCGTCAGACGGTGGGCGTCAAATCCCAGGCCGACCCGCATCATCGCGCTTCTCCCGCACCGCCAGGAGCGCCTCCGCCAGGAGCAGATCCTCGGGGGTGGTGACCTTGATATTGGCAGGCGAGCCCGGGACCACCACCACCGGCACCCCCAGGGCCTCCACCAGGGAGGCCTCGTCGGTCCCGTAAAAGCCCCGGCGATGGGCCTCGTCAAAGGCCCGGAAGAGGAGGTCGGCCCGGAAGCCCTGGGGGGTCTGCACCAGGCGCAACTCCCGCCGGTCCAGGGTTTCCACCACCTCTCCCCGGGCATTCACCCGCTTTACCGTATCCTGGGCGGGGAGGGTCGGGATCACCGCGCCGTGCTCCGTCGCGCCGTCGATGACCCTTCTTATCAGTTCCACCGTCACCAGCGGCCGCACCCCGTCATGCACCAGGATGAGGTCCGGCGCCGGGCCGCGCCGCAGGGCCTCCAGGGCTTTTCTGACGCTGTCCTGCCGCTCCTTGCCGCCGGCTGCCAGATGACGCACCTTGGCAAAGCCAAAGGGGGCGATGACCTGCTCCCGGCAATAATCCAGATCCCGGGGGTGGACCACCACCGCGGCCTCATGCACCTCGGCCGCCGCCTCCAGCACCGCCAGGGTGTGGGCCAGGATGGGCCGACCGGCCAGGGGCAGGTAGGTCTTGGGGAGCTCCGTCCCCATGCGGCGCCCCACCCCGGCTGCGGCGACGATGACCGCCACCCTCATGCCGTCACCTGGCAGGCCACCCGCCCGGCCCGGCCCGGCAGGCGTCCCATGGCCACGTTGCAGACCGGGAGCGCCCCTGGGGCCTGGAGCAGTTCCTCGGCCCAATCCCCCAGGCGGAAGAAGGTCGCGCCCCGGTCCCCGGCCATATCCAGGAACCGGGCGAAATCAGCGAGAAAGGGGCCGCCCTCCAGTTCGGCGTGGATGGTCAACACCTGGGGTTTTTTCGGGTTCAAGCGATTCAGGACCAGCCGGAAAAAATCCGCCGCCCGGCACCCCTGCAAACCCAGGAGCTCGTCCAGGGTGGGGAGCGTGGTGGGGAGTTCCAGGAGGGAGGACTGCTCTGCCCCGAACCGCGGCCAGTAAGGCCCTTCCCCCCGGGTGTCGCTGGCGTAGCGGAATCTCCGGGCGGCCAGCACGGCCCGGCTGACCGCGGTGCTCTGCCAGCCCGGGGCCGCGAAGCCGGCAGCCGGACGGCCCAGCGCGGCCCGGAAGCTTTCCTGGGCGGCGTCGATCTCCCGGGCCACCTCGCCGAACCCCATCTTCACCAGACGGTCGTGCCAGCGCACGTGGTCAAACCCGTGCAACCCCACTTCGTGGCCCGCCGCGACCACCCCCGGCAGAATCCCCGGGGCCGCCGGGCCGATCAGGGGCGCGGGCAGCAGGGTGCCGTAAAACATGGTCCTCAGCCCATACACCGACGGGGCCCGGGTGCGCAGCATCTTCTCCAGAAACCCCTCCTGCCGGAAAACCCGGAAGATGGCCCGCCCGGAGTTATCCGGCCCCAGGGACACATAGAAACTGGCGGGGACGCCGCGCCGCCCCAGGACCTCCAGCAACGCGGGCACGCCTTCCCGGAAGCCCCCCAGGGTGTCCACGTCGATCTTCAAACCCAGCCGCATGCCGACTTTCCCTCAAGAATGCGGTCAGGGAGTCCCGCAGGCCGGAAAGCCCATGGCGCGCCCCCTGCCCTCCTCCCGGGCGTTACTTCCCTTCCTGCCACCGGTCGCCCTGTTCCCGCACCTCATCCAGGAAGGCGTCCAGGGTGTGCTTCAGGGAGGTGGTGAGGTCCGTCCGCGGCTCCCAGTCCAGGAGCCGGCGCGCCTTGGCGATGCTGGGTTTGCGGCTGGTGATGTCCTGGTAGCCCTTGCCGTAGTAGTCGCCCGCGGTGACTTCAACAATGGGCGAATAGCTGGGGTCGTTGACGTGGTCCGGGTGCCGGCGGAACAGGTCGCTCAGAATCTCCGCCAGCTCCTTGACCGAGGCTTCGTTGGCCGGGTTGCCGATGTTGAAGATCTGGCCGTCAGCCGCGCCGCCCGGGTTTTCGATGATGGTCATCAGGCAGTCGATGCCGTCTTCCACATAGGTGAAGCACCGCTTCTGGAAGCCGCCGTCCACCAGGCGGATGGGCTCTTTGAGCAGCAGGTTGAGGATGAACTGCGTCACCACCCGGGAGCTCCCCTCCTTGGCCGCATCCAGGTCGTCCAGCTTGGGGCCGATCCAGTTGAAGGGCCTGAAAAGGCTGAACTGGAGCTGGCCCGCCTCGCCGTAGGCCCAGATGACCCGGTCCAGCAACTGCTTGCTGGCCGAGTAAATCCATCGCTGCTTGTGGATGGGCCCCAGCACCAGGTTGCTGTCGTCCTCGCAAAATTCGGCGTCGGCGCACATGCCGTACACTTCCGAAGTGGAGGGGAAGATGATGCGGGTGCCGTATTTGACACACTGGCGGACGATCCTGAGGTTCTCCTCGAAGTCCAGTTCGAAGACCGCCAGGGGCCGCTTCACATAGGTCATGGGCGTGGCGATGGCCACCAGGGGCAGCACCACGTCGCACTTGCGGATGTGGTACTCGATCCACTCCTTGTTGATGGCGATGTCGCCCTCCAGGAACTTGAAGCGGGGATGGCCCAGGCATTCGGCGATCTTGTTGGAATAAAGGTCCATCCCGAAAACTTCCCAGTCCCGTTCGGCCAGGATGCGCCGCACCAGGGCATTGCCGATGAAACCGTTGACGCCGAGTATGAGGATTTTCATAGTGATATCATTAAGATAAGAAATGTAGGGCGGGTTCCGCCCGCTTCCCTGTCTACCATCCCTGGTTCCCAAGCTCCTGCTTGGGAAGGCAATTTTCCCCCCAAGCTCTGCTTGGGGACCTTGTTCCTACCCGTAGCTGCGCGATGCGCCGTGACGCAAGGGCCAAGCGGGAGCTTGGCGGGCAAGCGGGTTCCCAAGCAGGAGCTTGGGAACCAGGTGGCTATCAAACCCGCAAACTTCATCGCTAAAACCCAGAACCTGACACCTCCCCCCCCCTCACCCCAGGCGCCGGCCCTGCAGGTGGGTGAACAGCGCCCACACCGGCCCCAGGAACTCAGGCTCGCCCTCGAACTGGGCCGCGGTGATGAGGAATTGCCCCTCCCCCGCGGCCACCACCAGGCCCTCGCCGGTCCGGGCGGCCACCACCAGGCCGGGCGGGGCGCCGGCGGGGTCATTTAGAGCCCTGCCGGCCCAAATGGTGAGTTTGCGCCCTTCCACATGCGTGAACGCCCCCGGATAGGGGTGGGTCACGGCCCGCACCAGATTATATATCTCCCGGGCCGGTCTGGTCCAGTCAATCCGACCGTCTTCGGGGCCGCGGCCGCCGAAATAGGAGGCCTGGGAATGGTCCTGGGGCAGGCGGGGCGCGGTCCCGGCCCGGAGCTGGGGATAGGCTTTTTGCATGACCTGCACCGCGGCCGCGGTCATCTTGCCGAAGAGGGTATAGGCCGTGTCGGCGGGGTCGATGGGCACCCTCTCCTGGGCCACCAGGTCCCCCTGGTCCGCCTTGGGAACCATGTAATGCAGCGTCACCCCGGTCTCGGTTTCGCCGTGCACCAGGACCCAGTTCACCGGCGCCCGGCCCCGGTATTTGGGGAGCAGGCTGCCGTGCAGGTTGAGCGCCCCACGGCGGGGCAGGTCCAAGAGCGGCTGCTTCAGCATGTGGCGGTAATAGACGGAAAAGAGGAAGTCGGGGGCCAGCCGGGCCATGGCCGCCACAAAGGCCGGGTCGTTGGGATTTTCCGGCTGATAAACCGGCAGATGCTGCTGCCAGGCTAGGTCCCTTACCGAAGCGAACCAGATATTTTCCCGGGGATTGTCGGCGTGGGTCACCACCGCGGCGATCTCGTCGCCGTACTCCCGGCACATCTCGATGAGGGCCTTCAGGCAAAAATAGCCGACGTTGTGGTAGCCAAAAAAGATGAGGCGCATGGAATATTGGCGTTGTTGTGGAATGTCTCGTTCCCAAGCTCCCGCTTGGGAACGGATTATTTTAGCCCAAGCTCTGCTTGGGCACCATCAGAAAATGTGCTCGACCGTTAATGCATGCAGGTCCGGCTTATCGCCAAGCTTGAGCTTGGCGGGCAATCGGGTTCCCAAGCAGGAGATTGGGAACCAGGGTGGGGGTGCACAGGTGAGGACATCTCTGCCACCTTCACTCCTCCCCCCCCAACGTCTGCCGGATCACATACCTCGGCCGGCCCCGCACCTCCCGGTAGATGCGGCCCACGTATTCGCCGATGAGGGCCAGGCCCAGGGTGTTGAGGCCCACGAAGACGAAGAGGATGGCGAACAGCGTGAAGACGCCCTCCACTTCGGGGCCCACGAAGAGGCGGCGCAGGAACAGGAAGAGGCCGAAGCCCAGCCCCAGCAGGGCGATGGCGATGCCCAGGAAACCCACCAGGTGGATGGGCAGGTGGGAAAACCCGGTCATCAGGTCGAAGTTGAGGCGGACGAGCTTCCCCAGGCCGTACTTGGAGGCGCCCCGCTCCCGCTCGGCGTGGCCCACGGGGATTTCCGCCACCCGGCCGGCGAAGAGGTTGGCCAGGGCGGGGATGAAGCTGGTGGTCTCCTGGCAGCGGTTGATGCCGTCCACCACCTCCCGGCGGTAGGCCCGGAGCATGCAGCCGTAGTCCTTGAGGCGCACGCCGGTGACCCAGCCCATGACCCGGTTGACCAGGAGGGAGGGGAATTTGCGCAGCCAGGAGTCGTGCCGCTGCTGGCGCCAGCCGCCCACGGTGTCGTAGCCCTCGTTCAGCTTGTCCACCAGGCGGGGGATTTCCTCGGGCGGGTTTTGCAGGTCCGCGTCCAGGGTGACTACCACCTGGCCCCGGGCGGCCTGGAAACCGGCGAAGACCGCGGGGTGCTGCCCGAAGTTGCGGAAGAATCGCACCCCCCGGAAGTGCTGCGGGTGCTCCTGATGCAGATTGGTGATGAGCTCCCAGGAGCGATCCGTGGAGCCGTCGTCCACCAGGATGATCTCGAAGTCGGCAAACCGGGGCGTCAGCGCGGCCAGCAGGCGCCTCCCCAACTCCGGGAGATTCTCCTCCTCGTTGTAAACCGGGATGACCACGGAAAGTTCGGGCGGGGCCGAGGCGCTGGTGTTCTGTTCCACTGACACGTCTTTCCTAACTTGAGAAATTCACGGGCATAGATGGAAGACACCCACCATTCGGGGGTCCCGGCGCAACCTGGAGGCCTGAGAGACCAAAAGGCGGCGGGCACGGAGGCCCGCCCCACCGGGTTTTTGGTCCGGGTCCATGCTGAGAAACCAGAGAGGCAGCGCGGCTCAAAGGCCGGTCCCCGCCACCCCGGCGCCCCCTTCCCCCCAGAACCCGGAACCCAGAACCCAACCCCCAATAAAAAAGGCCGCGAAACGTAAGCCGTCTCACGGCCAAGGGACTGGCGGAGCAGGCCATAAGCCGGGTTCTGTGCCGGTTTGCACCGGTGATGATCATTCCTCTGGGGACCCCGGTTGCCCGGGGCCTCACGCGACCTACCCGGGAGCACGAGCGGGCCACTCTTGACGCTCCCCTATTTGGTCTTGCTCCGGGTGGGGTTTTCCAAGCTGCCGATGTCGCCACCGGCACTGGTGAGCTCTTACCTCACCTTTTCACCCTTACCGTGGACGTACCACGGCGGTCTGGTCTCTGTGGCACTTTCCGTGGGGTCGCCCCCCCTGGGAGTTACCCAGCACCCTGCCCTGTGGAGCCCGGACTTTCCTCCGACCGCGGTGTCTGCGGCCGGCGATCATCTGTCCGGCTCCGCCGGCCCTCAGGTTTTATTGTAACCCCGGCGCAGCGCCTGGTCAATGGCCCGCCGGGCCAATCGGTCGGCCTCCTGGTTGAAGCTCCGGTCCACGTGTCGAATAGCATACACCTCCAGGGATTGCAACTGCTTTCTGGCCTCCTGCCACAGGGGCAGCAGATTGCGGCTTTTCACCTGGTAGACCCCGTGCAACTGACGCACCATGAGCTCGGAGTCGGAGTAGATGTCCAGGCGGTTCACGCCCAGGGCTCTGGCCGCAGCCAACCCCAGCAGAAGCCCCTGGTACTCGGCGATATTGTTGGTGGCGCGTCCCAGGAAGCGGCTCTCCTGGGCCCGGACGCGGCCCTCGGGATCCAGGAGCACCGCCCCGGCCCCGGCCGGGCCCGGGTTGTCACGGCAGGCGCCGTCCACATAGAGCGTCCAGGAGGGCGCCGTGGCCTCAAAGATGTCCCGCGCCCGCCCAAACAGCTCCTGCAGGTCCTCGTCAGTGAGGCCGAAGCGCTCCCTCACCTGCACCAGGTCCGGCTCTTCAGCCAGGGCGGCGAAGATCTCCTCAGGCTGAGCCGGTCGGGGGGTGGGGTCAACTCTTGGCAGCCCGTCGCCCGGGCTTGGGCTCGGCGGCTTCTTCTTCATCGGCCTCCCCCACCCAGTAGAGCAGCCGTTGGCAGTTGGGGCACTGGATGATCTCCTCGCCTTTCTGCAGGTCGATGTATTGCTGGGGCAGGATGTTCATGTGGCAGCCCAGACAGACGGAGTGCTGCACTTCGGCCAGGGTGGTGCTGTTGTGGCGCTGGCGGATGAATTCATAGCGTTTGAGCAGCATGGGCGGCACCCCTGCCCGGATGACCTGACGCTGCTCCTCGGCCTTGGTCAGGCGCTCCTGCAGGGCCGCCAGACGGACCCGGCCTTCGCCCTGCTGGTGCTCAAAGTTGGTCTGCCGTTCGGCCAGTTGTTCCCTGAGGGCCATGATTTCCTGGTTCCGGCGCTCGATCTCCTCCAGAATCTCCAGGATGCGGGTCTCCTTCTGGTCCCGCTGGTCCTCCTGGAAGGCGATCTCTTTGAGCATGGCCCGGTATTCCAGGTCCTTCTTGATGTCCATGAGACGGATGCGGCTGGCCTTGATGGCGCTCTCCAGGGCAACCATCTCCCCTTCCGTCTCCCGCCGTTGGCGCTGCAGGTCCTCCAGGCTCTGCTCGTGCTGTGCCAGTGCAGCCGCCATTTCCTCCAGTTCCCGGGCCAGGGCCTCCAGTTCCCGGGGCACCTGCTCCAGGTCCTGGGTCAGCTCCAGGATTTCCCGGTCCATCTCCTGCAGCTCAATCAGTTTATTGATCTCCGGTAACAATTCCCATCCTCCCTAGCTCCTGCGGTTTCCTTATCAGCCGACTCCGCTGGGTCCGGGGGCTCCCATTCCCCACCCGCGGGCGCCGCCGGCCAGTCAGCCAAAGAAAAACGGCGGCGTCTCCCGTCGGGAGGCAGCCACCGTCACCTTATGCCCCAGATTTTGAAAAAAATCTTGTAATATGTCGGCCCAGGCGGGCATGAAGATTACTTCGCTGGCGAAGTGGCCCACCTCCAGGACGGCGAAATCGTCCCAGTCGCCGGGGACGGCCTGGTGGTGGCGCACCTCGCCGGTGACCAGAAGCTGGGCCCCCCGGCGCCGGGCCGCGGCGATAAAATCACCGCCGCTGCCCCCCAGCACGGCCACCCGCCGCACCCGCCGGGGGGGGCGGCCCCAGACGCGCAGGCGCTCCACCCGAAAGGCCTCCTTCACCCGGGCCAGGGCGTCGGTGAACTCCAACTCCCGGGGCAGGTCCCCCACCCGGCCGTAGCCCAGCACCGCCCCCGCCCCATGCAGCGGGTAGAGGTCCACGGCAGGGTCCTCATAGGGATGGGACTCCCGGAGGCGGGCCAGCGCGGCGGGGAGGGCGCTCTCCGGCGCCAGCGCCTCCAGGCGCACCTCTTCGGCCCGGGAAAGCGCCCCCGCCTGCCCCCGGAAGGGCTGCGCCCCCGCCTGCGGCACATAGGTGCCCTGGCCCCGGCCGGCAAAACTGCAATGGGTATAGCGGCCGATGACGCCCACCCGTTCATCCATGAGGGCGGTGCGCACCTTCTCCTCGTAGCCCACCGGCACGAACACGGTGAGCTTATAGGCCGGCTCCCGGCGGTTCTCGGCGAAGGGGGCGGGCTCCACCAGACCCAGGAGGCCGGCCAGGTAATCGTTCAGGCCGCCGGGAGCCGCGTCCAGGTTGGTGTGACAGGCGGCCACGGCCAGCCCGGCCCGCACCGCCTCCGCCACCAGGCGGCCCAGGGGGTCGTCTTCCCGCAGGACGCCCAGAGGCCGGAACAGGAGGGGGTGGTGCGTCAGCAGCAGACCCGCGCCCATCTCCCGGGCCTCCGCCAGCACCGCGGCGGAGGCTTCCAGGGCCACCAGCACGGTGTGCACCGGAGCCTCCGGGTCGCCGATCTGCAGGCCCGCCCGGTCCTCCGGGGCGGCCCAGGCGGCGGGGTAGCGCTCTTCCAGCAGCGCCATCAGTTGACGAACGGTGGGGGCCATGAGACGTAAAAAGGGGGTGCACGCTCTGCACCCCCGGATTGGGTTCAGTCCAGAAAACCTCGCATCACAAATCGATAGAGAATGGCTCGCTCCCTCATGGCCGGAAACTTCGCTTCCCTGCTCCGACCCGTACCTTCGGCGGCGCTGCCGCGCCCTTCGTCAACGGTGTGGGCCCACCTGGATTCGAACCAGGGACCGTCCGGTTATGAGCCGGTTGCTCTCACCGCTGAGCTATGGGCCCGTAATGCGACGGCTTGCACCTTTGTATTATAATTCGCCTGACTCCGCCTCACAAGGGGGCGGGGTGAAAATCTTTGGGGGGGGTTACCCCAGGCCCGCCTCGACCTCCGCCGGCCACGCCCCCATCCCCCTCACGACTCCATAAAACTCTTGAGCCGGATGCTCCGGGAAGGGTGCCGCAGTTTGCGCAGGGCCTTGGCCTCGATCTGCCGGATGCGCTCCCGGGTGACTTCGAAATCCCGGCCCACCTCTTCCAGGGTGTGGTCCGTCTTTTCGCCGATGCCGAAGCGTTTGCGCAGGACCTTCTCTTCCCGGGGCGTCAGGGTGGCCAGCATGCGGCTGGTCTGCTCCGCCAGGTTGAGGGTGACCACCGCCTCCATGGGGGTGCAGATTTTTTTGTCTTCGATGAAGTCGCCCAGATGGCTGTCTTCCTCGTCGCCGATGGGGGTTTCCAGAGAGAGGGGCTCCTTGGCGATTTTCAGCACCTTGCGCACCTTTTCCAAAGGAAATTCCATCTTGTCGGCGATTTCCTCCGGCGTGGGCTCCCGGCCGATCTCCTGCACCAGGTAGCGGGAGGTGCGGATCAGTTTGTTGATGGTTTCGATCATGTGCACCGGGATGCGGATGGTGCGGGCCTGGTCGGCGATGGCCCGGGTGATGGCCTGGCGGATCCACCAGGTGGCGTAGGTGCTGAACTTGTAGCCCCGCTCGTATTCGAACTTCTCCACCGCCTTCATGAGGCCGATGTTGCCCTCCTGGATCAGGTCCAGGAACTGCAGCCCCCGGTTGGTGTACTTCTTGGCGATGGAGACCACCAGGCGCAGGTTGGCCTCCACCAGCTCCCGTTTGGCCCGCTCGGCCAGCTCTTCGCCCTTCCTGATGCGGGCCAGCGCCGTCAGCAGGCGGGCGCCGGTGAGACCCGCGGCGCTTTCAATTTTTTTCAGTCGCCTCTGTTCCCGGCTCCAGAGATCCATCAACTCCTTGAGGCGCTCGGCGGCAAGGCCGTTCGGCAGCGCCGGCGGCGCTCCCCTCCGGAAGTCCCGCAGCACGGTGCGCCAGCGAGTGGCCGAGACGCCGGCTTCACTCAGAATGGCTTGCCGCCGCCGCTGACAATCCCGCACCTGCCGGCCGAACTCCTCCAAATGCCTGAGAATCGCTTCCAGGAGATGGCCTTCCAGCCGCAGGCTCTTCAGACAGTCGATGAGACGCTGGCGGGTGTTGGCCAGACGCTGTTCCAGGACGGCCCGGTTCTCCGACCGGCCCTGCTCTGCGGTCATCTCCTTTTGGGTCTGCCGAAGTTTCTCCTCCAGGGCTCTGAGCTTCTGAATAGCCTTGAGCATCCGGGATTTTTGGGTGGTTTGGTCCAAGTCCGGGTCGTTTTCGCCGAAACTGTCCACCGAGTTGTCAAACGAGAGCTTCTCCTGTTCCATACGGTTCACCAGCGCCATGATCTCCCGAAAGGCGCACGGAACCTCCGCCAGACCGCTGAGGACCTGTTTCTCCCCCTCCTCAATGCGCTTGGCGATCTCCACCTCCCCTTCCCGGGTGAGGAGGGACACCATCCCCATTTCCTTGAGATAGAGGCGCACCGGGTCGTCCAGTTTGGCGGTGGCCTCCCCCTCCAAATGCAGCTCGCCCTCACCCTCCTCCAAATCCAGGGGGGCGGTGAGGGTCAGACTGCGGGCCACCTCCGGGGCCCCCAAATCCAGGTCGTCGAAGATCAGGATGTCCTTGACGGGTTCGCTCAGGAACGGTTCGGGATTCAGGGAATCGCTCAAATCGTCCATGACGATTATGCCGTCGTCATCCCCCATCGGCATAATTTCCGGATAACCGTCAATACCCCTTCCCTTGTTCATCCATTTTCTCCTCTCATGGGGGCCTGGGACTTCAAGGCCTCGAGTTGACGGTCGATGTCTGTAATCTGGGCCTGTAAGGCCAGGAGTTCCTCCCCCTGCTCCTGGGAACTCGCCTGGGCTAGTTGCGCCTTGATTGCCTGCCGGGTTTTTTCCAGGCGGCGCTTGTTGATGGCCCGATGAAATTCTCCCACCAACGGGCCGGACGCGACCGCGGCCGGCTCCTCCAGGGCCAGGGCGCAGATCTGCCGGCGGCGGTCCTCCTCTTCCACCCCCTGGAGGAGGAGCGGGTAATCCAGGCCGCCGTGGCTCCGACAGCATTGCACCACCAGGTCCATGATCTGCTTCAGGTCCGGGTCCTCGAATTCCCGGGCCCATTCCTCCAGCTCCGCCAGGGTGACGCTGGCGGGATGGTGGAGGATGTGTCGCAGCAGATTGCGCTCCAGACTGATGGCCAGGCCCCGGCCGGCCCCGGCTTTGGTCGGCATGACCCCGGGCTCGGCCAGACTCCGGCGCAGACTACCCTCCTCCAGGCTGAGGCGCCCGGCCGCGAACCGCAGCCAGAGGTCCCGCTCCACCGGGTCCTTGAGGCTCTGGAAGGCGGGCCGCACCTCGTTGATGATGCGCACCCGGCCCTCGATGTCCAGGCCGTGCTCCCGGACCAGTTGGTCCAGCAGGTAGGCCAGGAAGGGCTGGGCCGCCTCCCAGGGGCTGCCGAACAGCTCCGGGCCCGACGCGGCCACGTAGCTGTCCGGGTCCTGGCCCGGGGGCAGGGGCAGGATGCGCACCTGGAGCCTTTCCTCGGCGAACAGCGGAAAGGCCCGGCGCATGGCCTTGCCGCCCGCGGCGTCGCCGTCGAAGACCAGGACCACCCGGGAGACCTGGTTTTTGAGCAGGCGCACCTGCTCCCGGGTGAGGGCCGTCCCCAGCGTGGCCAGGACCGGCTCGACGCCGTGCACCCTGAGGGCCAAGAGATCCAGGTAGCCCTCCACCAGCAACGCCAGGTCCAGGCGCCGCAGGGCCGCCGCAGCCTGGGGCAGGCCGTAGAGGTTCCTTCCCTTGGAATAGAGCGGACTTTCCGGGGAATTGAGATACTTGGGCTCGCCCTCGCCCACGATGCGGCCGCCGAAGGCCACGGTGCGGCCCTGGCGGTCGGCGATGGGGAAGATGATCCGGTCCCGGAAGCGGTCGTAGTGGCCGCCGCCGGTGCGGGGCATGAGCAGCCCCCCCTCCTGGGCCAGCTCCGGGGAGACGCCTTTGCTCCGCAGGTGCCGGGCCAGGGCGTCCCAGTCGGAGGGGGCGTAGCCCAGGCCGTAGGCCTCGATGACGGCCGGGGTGAGGCCCCGGCGCTCCAGATAGTCCCGCCCGGCCTTGCCGGCCTGACCTTTTAAAGTGTCCCGATAAAAATCCGCGGCCAGGGCCAGCACCTGGTAGCCCGTCTGGCGGCGTTGGGCCCGCTTCGCCCCTTCGGGCCCCAGGTCCCGGGGGGTGATGGTGATGCCGTAGCGCCGGGCCAGTTCGGTGACGGCCTCGGGAAAGCTCAGCTTGTGATACTGCATTAAAAAAGAGATGGCGTTCCCCCCGGCCTGGCAGCCGAAGCAGTAGAAAATCCCCTTGTCCGGCGAGACCTTGAAGGAGGGCTTGCTGTCCGCATGGAACGGGCACAGGCCCCACAGGTCCTTCCCCCGGGCCTCCAGCTTGACGTGCTGGCCCACCACGTCCTCGATGGCCGCGGCGTCTCTGATCTCCAGCAGCTTGTCCTCGGGGATGTGCGTGGCCATCAACACTCCTGTCCGGGCCAGAAACGGGTTAGACGTCAGTGGCAGGGGAGGCTCTGCCCACCGCTTTCCCTGTGTTTTAAGTGGGTGGGCATTGCCCACCACTATCCATGTGTTATGAGCGAGTTATGATGTGATATTTAAACCAGTAGGGTGCGCACCGCGCACCATGACTTGCTGTAACGCTTTCTTATTTCCGTGCGGTCCAAAGCAGAGCTTTGGGTGCAAGTGCGTTCCCAAGCAGGAGCTTGGGAACGAGGAGAAGTGCACAAACTGTGCATCTCATGCATTAGGTCATGTCGGTTTTGTATTCCCCTTTGATCCGCAATTTCTTATGGCATCGTCTATTGTAGTTCCTTTTTCCCATTGCTTTAAAACACATGCTATCCCCGCCAGACACCAGCCAAATGTTTTTAATATGGTCTTTATAATAGCTTCTTCTTTACTCATATTTCCCTCCTTAAAACAAATTTTTAAACCATTTTTTATTAACACATTATTTATTAGCAATTTGCATATTATATTGTGATTGTCTTCTGTATTCTTATTAATAAAGAATAACTTTCCCGTCCATACAATGTTCACATCTTTTATATCCTTTCATACCTTTTCCCTTTATTGTTGAGTTAGCATAATTCTCATCCGGAAATTCGGTGAAATCAACCATCTGATTGAACCGGCATTCATCTTTATGGTTTTGTATATCATGAATCCTTACAAGTTTGTTTTCTGAGACTTTTTCTTGGTGCCAATTTACTCTTATAGTCATGGTTTTCATGGTTTCCTCCAAAATTTTCCCCTCGTTCCCAAGCTCCCGCTTGGGAACGCACTTGTCCGCCAAGCTATGCTTGGCGCCGTTCACAATTCCAGCACATCAATCTCCAAAATACCCGGCAACCCCATGTAATGCCGGGCGCTGGAATAGAGCCACTCCTCCGGCCTCTCCGCCAGCCCCGCCCTCACCGGGTTGTGATGCAGATACTCCATCTTCTGGCGCAGCATCTCTTCCGAAACGATCTGCTTGGGGTGGCTCCCCTCCTGCCAGACCTGATGGACGCTGCCAATCTTGTGCTTCCGCCGGTAAAAACTTAACTGGTTCAGCAGCCACTCCTTCTTGTCCTGCTCCGCTAGTTTAATAATCTCCCTGGCCGTATGACTCTTCAGCTCTTTGATTGTCTTCCCTAAATTGTCCCCCTGGGCAATGAGGTGGAAATGATTGTCCATGATGACGTAAGCATAGATTTTCAATCCCTTGTAGCGTCGTGAATAATTGAAAGAATCTAATATGATATCAAAATAAACTTTCCTGGTAAAAACCGGCAGCCATTCAATAATCGTTGACGTGAGAAAATAGATCTGCCCGTCTTCAACAATCTTATAGCGCGTTATCATTTCCAGCGGTCCAAAGCAGAGCTTTGGGGGCAATTGCGTTCCCAAGCAGGAGCTTGGGAACGAGGAGAATATTTGCTTATTGTTATTTATTATTGTATATCTATAACACTGCCATCCATGCAATGCTTACAACGTTTAACTCTATGTAGTCCCCTATTTCTTATTGCAGTTATGGCAGAATTTTCATCTTGATAATCGCTGTAATCGACCATCTCGTCAAGAAGGCATTCCGATTGTTAATTTTCAGTGTTGTGGATCCTCACAAGTCTATCAGAGGAGACTTGTCCTTGTCTCCAATTCACTCGTATTTTCATATTTTAATCCTTATATTTTGATCTCGTTCCCAAGCTCCTGCTTGGGAACGCACTTGCCCGCAAAGCTCTGCTTGGCGCCTGTTCTCAACCCTTCAGAAATAAGGAACTCATCATTATTGGTGCGCGGTGCGCACCCTACGTCACCATATCAATCCTTAAGATCCACCAACGTCACCCCCGGGTTCAAATCCCCGTGCACGGCCTTGACCAGGGCGTGGTGTTTCAGGTGCTCCCGGACGGCCTGTTTCAGGCGGCCGGTGCCCATGCCGTGAATGATATCAACCCGCTCCTGGCCGTGCAAGGTGGCCTGGTCCAGGAGCCGGTCCACCAGGGGGAGGGCCTCCTCCACCCGCAGGCCCACCACGTTGAGGGTGGGGGGGCGCTCCGGGGCGGGCACGAAGGTGAAGCCGCCGCCGGTGCGGGGTTTCTCGGTCTCGGTGGAGGTGGTGGAAATCTCCTCCGGGGCCACCTTCAGCTTCACCTGGCGCACCTGCACGGTGAGGCGCCCGTCCCGGCCGGGTTCAGTGAGCACTTCACCGGTGAGGTTGAGCGCGGGCAGAAAGACCTGCTGGCCGGGCTCCGGCGCCGGGGCAGGCTCGGCCGGGGACGTCGGGGCCGGGGAGAGCTGCTCCAGGAGCGCGGCCTGGCGGCGGGAGAACTCCTGGCGCACCTTGCCCCAGGACTCCCGGCCGGACTCGAGACGCCGCAATATGGTTTTAAACTCCGATTCCGCGGCCTTGATGGCGGCCCGGGCCTGGCGCTGAAAATCTTCGGCCTGGCGCTCCCGCTGTGCCTGGAATTCCCGGCGCTCCCGGCTTAAAGCCTCCTGCTCCCGCTCCAGGTCGGCCCGGGCTTGGGCCAGCTCCGCCTCCCGGCGGGCCAGCTCTTCCTTGGCCGCGTCGATTTCGGCCGCCAGGCGATAGGCCCGCAGCTCCGCGGCATCCAGAAAACCTTCGGCCTCGGCGAAAATCTCCGGCGACAGACCCAACTCCCGGGCGATGGTCAGCGCGTTGCTGGTCCCGGCCACCCCATAGGTCAGGCAATAGGTGGGCCGCCGGGTTTCCGGGTCGAAGACCACGGCCACGTTTTCAAAGCCCTGCTCTCGGCCGGCGAAATCCTTGAGCAGGGGCAGGTGGGTGGTGGCCGCGCCCCAGGCGCCCCGGCTGTAAAAAGCTTTAAGGAGGGCCAGGGCCAGGGCGCCCCCCTCGGTGGGGTCGGTGGCGGTGCCCAGTTCGTCCAGGAGGAGGAGGGTGCGGGGCGCCAGGTCCCCCAGCATGGCCAGATAATGCTTTAAATGCGCGGAAAAGGTGCTCACGCCCTGCTCCAGGTCCTGGGGGTCGCCGATGTCGGCATGCACCCGGTCGAAGGGGGCGAAGCTGCTGCCTTCGGCCACGGGCGCGGGGATGCCGCTTTGCACCATGAGGGTGAGCAGGCCCAGGGTTTTGAGGGCCACGGTCTTGCCGCCGGCGTTGGCCCCGGAGATGACCAGGAAGCGCTGCTCGTCCGTGAGGCGCAGGTCCACGGGCACCACCGGCGGGGCCTCGGGCAGGGTCCTGGCGCGGTGGGCCAAAAGCGGGTGCCGGGCCTGGCGGAAGTCCACGCCGCCATAGCTCCGCAGGATGGGCTCCCGGGCCCCATGCTCCCGGGCATAGGCGGCCTTGGCGGCCACCAGGTCCACTTCGGCCAGCCCGGCCAGGTTGTCCCGCAGGGCGTCGGTCTGGTGGCGCACCAGGTCGGTGAGGCGGCGCAGCACCGCCTCTTCTTCCCGTTTCTCCTGGTTGACCAGCAGGTTAATGGCGTTGTTGGCCTCCACCACGGCCAGGGGCTCAACGTAAATGGTGGCCTTGGTCTGGGAGGTGTCGTGGATGATGCCGGGGATGACCCCCCGGTGGTCGGAGCGCACCGGAATGACGTAGCGGCCGTGGCGCTGGGTGATGATGGGCTGGGGGACCGCGTCCTGGTAACGGGGGGTGAAATAATTCTGCTTGAGCTGGCGGGTAAGGCTCTCCCGGGCCTGGGTGAGCTCCCGGCGCAGGCGGGCCAGCTCCGGGGAGGCCTGGTCCAGGATGAAATTGTGGGGGCTGACCGCCTGGCGCATGGTGTCCTGAAGGCTGCTCAGGGGGTTCAGCCGGGCGCCCAGCCGGGCCAGGGCCGGGGCGGGGATCAGGGCCAGGTAGCGCTTGACTTCGGCGGTGGTGTGCAGGACCCAGAGAACGTCGTTGAAGGCGTGGGGGGGCAGGAGGCTCCCCGGCACTGCGGCCTTGGCCAGCCAGCGGGCCAGGTCCGGGAAGTCGGCCAGGGGCACCGGCCCCTCCCGGTTGGCCAGGTCGTCAATTTCCCGGATTTCCTGGAATTTAAGCTGGATAGCCTCAAAGTCCGGCAGGGGGGCGAGGCGGGCCACCGCGGCGCGGCCCAGCTGCGACACGGCGTAGTGCTGGACCACCCGCAAGAGTCCCGGGAACTCCAGGACGGTCAAGGTTGGCTCGGTCATGCCGCGATCGCTCTCACAGACGCCGGAAAAAGGGTCAGGAGCCGAGTCGGCGCCGGACGATCTCCTGGACCGCCTTACCGTCGGCCCGGCCGGCCAGCCGGGCCATGGCGCTCTTCATCACCTTGCCCAGGTCCTTGGGGCCCTGGGCCCCCACCTCGGCGATGACGGCGGCGATTTCCGCCTCCAGCTCTTCGGGGCCGAGTTGCGGCGGCAAAAAAGAGAGGAGGAAAGTTGCTTCTTCCTCCTCTCGGTGAGCCAGGTCCAGACGCCCGGCTTTGGTGTATTCGGCGGCGGCTTCCCGCCGTTGTTTTACCTGGGTGGCAAGCACCGCCTGGAGTTCGGGCTCGGCAAGGGGGCGTTTGACATCCACTTCGCGGTAGCGCACCGCGGTGCGCAGCATCCGCAAGGTGGAAAGGGCCACCTCCCGCTTGCCCCTGAGGGCCTCCTTGAAGGCCGCGTCCAGGCGCTGGGCCAGGGACATTATGAGCCCTCGAGCTTGCGCATCTTCTTCAAAGCCCGCTTCTTGGCCGCCAACACTTTCTTCTTGCGCTTGATGCTGGGTTTCTCGTAATGCTCCCGCTTGCGGATTTCCGAGAGTATCCCAGCCTTCTCGCACTGCTTCTTAAAGCGTTTAAGGGCGACCTCGAAGGGTTCGTTGGGTTTCACCCTGATGCCTGGCATCCATCTCAGCCTCCTCCCCTGGTCAGATGACCTGTATACTCCCCTGAAAGCACCGGCCTTCCAGATGAAACGAAACCAAACTATATTTTTGTATCATGCAAGCCGGACCTGTCAAGTGGTTTTTTCCGATGAAGTCCGATCCGGCCCCGGCCCCCGGGGCAACGCTCATGGAGACAGGGAAAAAAAATCCTTCAGGGAATCCCGGGAGGAACTGAAGGCGATGAGACTCCAGGGGATGTCCCGGGGAGCGAAGACCCGGGCCTCCAGCTCCTCGTCGCCGGCGACCAGCTCCCCGTCCAGGCGGCGGGTGACGTAGGCCAACAGGACGGTGCGGGAATGACGATAGGAATAAACCTTCAGGAGCCTTTCCACCCGCACCGTCAGACCCGTTTCCTCCTGGGCCTCCCGGACCACGGCCTCCTCCACCGTTTCGCCCAGGTCCACGAAGCCTCCGGGCACCACCCAGAGGCCGTAGCCGGGCTCGATGCTGCGGCGCACCAGGACGATGCCCCCCTGGAGAGGGATGAGGGCCAGGACCGCCAGCTTGGGATCGATATAAAAGATAAAGCCGCAGTCCGTGCACACCAGGCGTTTGGGCTCCCGGGGCTTGAGGAGGCGCTCCGCCAGGGAGCCGCCGCATAGGGGACAGAATCGGTAATCGATGTCTTGCATGAGTCTTCGTTGCGGGCAGAAGCGCCGGGGGTTTTCACCGGCTGCCGGGCCGCAGACGGCACAACCTTGGCGGGCCGGGGGGGAGGGGAGAATTCCAGGGGCCGCTCCCCGTCACCTTTTCCTGCGCTCAGTTTACTGGAACCACAGACCCGTCACCAGGATGCGGTCTTTTCGCTTGCTCACCACCATCTTGATGAGGACGTCGTTTTCGCTCCGCTCAAATGTCGCCCTGTAAAGCACCACGCTCATGTTGTTCTGTTTCAAGGAACCCAGGAACGTGCGGGACTGGAGCTTGCCCAACTTGTTCATGATCTGGGTGCGCACCTGTTGAAACTTCTTTTCCGATACCGCCTCCTTCAGGGTGTCATCGAAGTCCTGAGAGTATGCCTGATAATCGTTTTCCTGGAGTCCGGCCAACAGCCGGTCCAGGATGGGGTCGGCCGCGGCCTTGACCTCCTGGTCGTTTTGGCCGACGACCGCACCGGAGGCCGGCAGGACCAGGGTCACAACCAGGATCAGGGGCAGAAGTTTTCTCAGTGGATGCATGGTGCACGCTCCTTCAGGTTGAGAATGTTGTAATACCAGAGCTTCTTGCAAAACTTACGCCGCCACGTCAGGGTTTCCGAAATATCAAAATATCAAGGGGCGCGGGGTGCACACTATAGATCTACACCTTCAAGAGTTTTTGGTCACCGTGGGACTTGCACGGTAGAAGCTATATGCCAAAACCTGAAAGGTGTCCCCGGCGCCACAGGCGGGTCCGTCATCGGCCATGATTTCCGCCTGCGGCGCCCTTATCGATCAGATATAAGGCGGGAAGCCGTCCCCGGCCCGCTCCACAAAACCCTGTTCACCGGTAGGCACCACCTCCACCTGATCGAACATGGCCGGTCCGCCCCGGGGCCCTTCCTCCTTGGGGTTGACGATCCCGGCTTTTATGATTCTGATTTCCTGTCCCCCCTGCAAATCCTTCACCGCTTTGGCCTCCAGGCTGGCCTGGGCGTACAGGGTCTTGTCGCTCAGCAGCACGGCGAAGGCCCGGCTCTGTTTGGTGCGGCGCAGTTTGACGGCCTTGATGGCCAATCCGGCGGTGTCGTCCCGGGTTTTGGCGAAATACCTTTCCAGGACCCCCAGGGCTGCGGGGCTGGAGAGCTGCCCCAGGGCCCAGACCGCGTTGAAGGGATAGGCGCCGGTGGCCCCGCCCAATTGTTGCTCGTATATCTGCCGGCGCTCCAGCAATTGGGCCAGAAGAGGCACAATGGCCTCGCCCTGCTGCACGGCCCAATGGGCGGCGTTCAGGGTGGCGCCGTAGCCGCCGCGCACCAGGCGCTGCTCCACCTGCGCCAGGGTAAGGGCGCCGTGGCCGGGCGCGGCGGCGGCCAGCTGCCAAGCCAGGGTCATAACCAACACCAGGGGGCGCATTCTCATAACCCCTTCCCTCCCTTGGACTCCGAAAGCGTCGGCGGCAAACGTCCGTCCACAGGCCGGCGGCCTGCGCCGCCAACATGTTCCCGGTTTTGAGAGAACCGCGGGCTCAGGTGCGACTGACAGGCAAATCCCCGGGGGACAGACCGTGGCGCCTGTGCTACTGAATTTGAGTTTCTGGTTTTTTCAACAAGATTTTATCTGTATCTTATTGATTTGGCAAAGTAATTGGATCATTTTTCGGTTTGGTTCCGGCCTCCAGGCCGGGATGTGTACCACAATCCCTCCCCCAACCCCTGAGCATCGTGATGAACAGGGAAGACGAGACCTTTTCCATTGTACCCCGAAGCGGGAGGGAAACCGCTCATTTTTCTCGTCCAACCCCCGCCTTCCGGGCTTATTGATTGCATGGCAAAGGCGCAAAGGTCTGTTGAGACCGTCGCCCCTGCCGTCGGGAGGACTATTTCAATACAAAGGGAGCCGGGCTGAAGGTGAGCAGAAACACGACGACGGTCATGACCCCCAGAAATTTGCGGCGCGCGTCCAGGGGCACCCAGTCCAGATAAGGCGGTGGGTGCTTGAAGCCCAGGATGGAGAGCAGCATGGCCCAGACCAGCCAGCCGTACCAGGCGATGAGGCCGATGACCACCAGGGCGGCCAGGCATCCCAGGGAGATGAGCCGGTGGTGCCGGGGAAAGAGGGCGTAGGCCACGTGGCCGCCGTCCAACTGGCCCACCGGCAGAAGGTTGAGCGTGGTGACCAGCAGGCCGATCCAACCGGCAAAAGCCACCGGATGCAGGATGACGGCCTGGTCCGCCGCCAGAGGACCGATGACCAGGTAGCTCAGGAACTTGAAGAGCAGGGGTTCCCCCAGGATCAAGGCGCCGCCGAAATCCGGCGCCAGAGGCTTGATCTGGGAAAGCCTGAGGCCGACGACCAGCACCGGGATGGACACCGCCACGCCGGTCAGGGGCCCGGCACAGCCCACGTCCAGCAAGGCCCGCTTGTCCTGGATGGGCGAACGGATGCGGATAAAGGCGCCGAACGTGCCGACAATGAAGGGAAAGGGCGGCGCCGGCAAAAAATAGGGGAGCGTCACGTCCAGGCGATGGCGCCGCGACGCCAGGTAATGCCCCATCTCATGCGTCCCTAAAATGAGGAGCAGGGTAAAGGAAAAGGGGATGCCCCGGTACAGAAGATGCGGGGTTTCCAGGGGATTGACCCCCCGTTGGATGGCCCCGGCGGTGATGGTGGTGGCCACGGTGGCCAGAAACAGGATAAGGTGGAGCCTGGTGGCCCGGGGCCGGGGCTTCTCCGGGAATCTGAAGCCCCCCGGCGGCCACTCTCTGACTGGCAAAGGCTCGGCGAACCTGTCCGGCATGATTCTCCTATGACTGGCTCAGGTCCGCTCACTTTCCTTGAGCAGCCCCTTGCGTGGGAGCGGACTGCATCAGACGCCGCAATTCCTGCCGCTCCCGGGGGGTGAGTTCCCGCCAGGCGCCCCGGGGCAGCCCGCCCAGAGACAGGGGCCCCAGGGCCAGACGCTTCAGCTTGAGGACCGGATGGCCCAGGCGCTCACACAGACGTTTCACCAGATGGTAACGCCCCTCCCGCACCGTCAGTTCCAGAGTAGTTTTGTCCGGGCTGCGCTTGAGCACTTTAACGTCGGCGGGGACGGGCCGGCCGTCCAGTTCCACCCCGTCGCCCAGGGTCGCCAGCACGGCCGGGGCCACCTCTCCCGCCAAGGTGACCCGATAGGTCCGGGCCACCTGGTAGCGGGGGTGCATCAGCCGCTGGGCCAACTCCCCGTCGTTGGTGAGCAGCAGCAGCCCGGTGGCGTCGTAATCCAGCCGTCCCACGGGATAGAGGCGCCCGAATTGCGGCCCCACCAGGTCGGTGACGACGCGGCGGCCCCGGGGGTCCGCAGTGCTGGAGAGATAGCCCGAGGGCTTGTGCAGCATGAGGACCACCGGCGCCTCGACTTTGAGCCGCTGGCCCGCCACCACCACCCGGTCCCGCTCCGGATCGATTTTGGCCCCCGGAGTGGTGACCACCCGGCCGTTGACCTTAACCGCGCCGGCGGCGATGAGCTCCTCGGCCCGCCGCCGGGAAGCCACCCCGGTGCGGGCCATGAATTTGTGGAGGCGTTCCAGGGCCATGGTGGATGGTTGGGGTTGAGGGAAGGGGCCAGGGGTCAGCGACCCCCCCTCTCTCAAACTCCCTCCCCCCTTAAAAGGATTTGCAAGCAGGGAATTTGCCATGTTGGTCCCGGCATTGCTAGGACCATAACTGCACATCCAAATTAAAGCCGATGGCCTCCCGCACTTCGGCCATGGTGCGCCGCGCCGTCCGGCGGGCCCGGGCGTTCCCGGCCAGGAGGATGTCCCGCACCTCGTCGGGGTGGTTTTCGTAATAATGCCGCCGCTCCTGCACAGGGGCCAGGTTGGCCAGCAGCGCCTCGGCCAGCATCATCTTGCAGTCCACACAGCCCAGCCGGGCGGCCCGGCATTCCACCACGATCTCGTCAAGCTTCTCCTGAGGCAGGTTGAGACGATGGAAGGGGAACGCCAGGCAACGGTCCGGCTCCCCCGGGTCTTTTTTGTAAGGGCGCTGGGTGTCGGTGACCATCTGGCGCACCTTCTCACTGATGAGCTTGGGGGGGTCGCTCAGATAGATGCAGTTCTGGTAGCTCTTGCTCATCTTGCGGCCGTCGGTGCCGGTGAGTTTGGGCGCCTCGGTGAGCAGCGCCTCGGGCTCCGGGAAGATGGGCCGGAAAAAATGGTTGAAGCGCCGGGCGATCTCCCGGGTCATCTCCACGTGGGGCACCTGGTCCACCCCCACCGGCACCCCCTGGGCTTTGTACATCAGGATGTCCGCGGCCTGGAGGATGGGGTAGCCCAGAAAGCCATAGGTGGCCAGATCCTTGTGGGCCAGCTCCTGCACCTGGTCCTTGTAGGTGGGGTTGCGCTCCAGCCAGGGCACCGGGGTGAGCATGCCGAAGATGAGATAGAGTTCGGCGTGCTCCGGCAGGGCCGACTGGACGAAAAGGGTGGATTTTTCCGGGTCCAGGCCCACGGCCAGCCAGTCCATCAGCATCTCCGGGATGTAGTCCCGGATGTTGGCGGCGTCCTCGTATTCGGTGGTGAGGGCGTGCCAGTCGGCCACGAAGTAGAAGCACTCGTATTCTTCCTGGAGCTTCACCCAGTTGTACAGAGCGCCGTAATAATTCCCCAGGTGTAGTTTGCCCGTGGGGCGCATGCCACTCAAGATGCGTCGGCGAGTCGGTTCCCGGGTCATGTCAGGTAAGACCCTCCACGTTCTCGCCGAACTCGCCGGAGCCCCACTTCACCAGGTCCCGGGGGTGGGCCATCTCTGCGGCCAGGCCGGCCATGTCCATCACCAGGTTGCGGCAGAACAGGGCGTGCTCCCGGCAGAGCCAGTCTTTTCCCTGCCACTTTGCGGTGAGGATGCGGCACTGGGTGTTGCCGAAGCGTTTTTTAAACTCGTTGGGCAACCGGTTGAAAAGACGATAGAGCCCCGGATTGCCATAAAGTTCATTGACCGCCATCCGGAAGTTGGTGGGCACCTGCCGGCGGCCGTAAACCGCCCCCAAGGCGGCCATGGCGCCGACGAGGGAGCCGCAGTTGTCCCCGAACAGGCCGCCGCCGCCGCCGAAGCCCGTCATGAGGGACATGCATTCGGTGGGCAAACCGGTGGATACGTGGTGCAACACCGCCTCCAGAACGCATTCGGCGCAGTTGAGGCCGGTCTTGAAATTATCCTTGGCCCGTTGCTTCACCCGGGCCACCAGCTCTTCCGGGTTCATGGAGATCACTCCTTCATGGAAATCAATTGAAATTCTTCTCTCATGGCATCTTTATAGATATATGCCGACTGGACAATGCCGATTTTCTCCGCAAACCAGAAATATCCCTCTTTCATCGGCATGGTGGCGGGATAGGTGATCTTCACCTTGACGCATTCCTTGAAGGCGCCGGCCGGCACCACCACCGTGTCGCTGACGCTCTCAATCCTGCCTTTGGGGCCGTCGCCGGTTCCCCACACCTCCCCCACTTTCAGAGGATCCTTGAGATAGTAAAAGGGATTGGGCAGCACGACGGGCTTGGGGTCCTTTTCTCCTTTGGTCGCCAGAAACATGACCCCTTCGCTATCCTTGCTGAAATAACCCATAAAACTGACTCCGGCCATTTCGTATTTTCTCGGCACCACCCTTTTCCGATCCAGAGTCTGCTGGGCCAGGTTGGTGACCTTCTGCTTGATCTGTTCGACGACGGCCCCGTCCTTGGTGCGTTTAACGGCATATTCCAGGGTCAGCCCCTCCTGGAGGGGGAAATAATTGTCCACATGCTTGGCGCCGAAGATGAACCCACCCGCAAAGATGATTGCGCCAAGGGCCGCCGCCAGGAGACCCCGTCGGGAAGATGTTGCAACCATCGGATCACCTCCGCTCGCGGAAATGTAAGACCTTTGGGGGATACCCTCGCCTGTCGGGCGGCCCGGCGCGCTTGTGCCGCCTCCGACCTTACTCTGCCGGCGGCTCGGCGCGCTGCCCCGGTGGGGAAGACGCCGGAACCAGACCCTCCAGGAAGGTCTGCGCCTCTTTGAGAACTTCTCCCAACTCCCGCCCGGTGTCAAGTCTCAGGAGCGGATAGTCCGCCTCGGTGGGGGGCTCGAAGTCCTGGGCCTGGGCCGCCAGCAGCTCCTCCCGCCCGTCGGAGATGGAGGAGGCGTCCGCCTGGCGGAGGCACAGGCGCTCCCGCACCACCTCCAGGGGGCAGAGGCAATAGATAAAACAGGCCCGGGCCCCCGCCTGCCGGGCCAGGTCGCGCACTTCCTGCCGTTCCTGGGCCCGCTTGAAGGAGGCGTCCAGGATCACCCCGGGGGCCGCAGCCAGCCACGCCACCGCCCGGCGCCGCATCTCGGCATAGGTTCGGGCGGAGAAGTCGTCCCGGTAAATGCCTTCCCCATAGGCCACCGGGGTGGGGGTGGTGGGCCCGAGCCCGGCCAGGACTTTGCGCACCGCATCGCTGTGCACCACCGGCCAGCCCAGGGCCTCGCCCAGGGCCAGGGCCAGGGTGGTCTTGCCCGTGCCCATGAGCCCGAAGACCACCAGGATCAGCCGTGCCACGGCCCCGCCTCCCGGACGTAGCGGCCCGCCAGGGCGAAGTAGGCCCGGGCCAGCTGTCGGGCGCGCTCTTGGGCCGCGGGTCCCAGCTCCGGCTCCCCCGCGGCCACCGCATTGATCTTGCCCCGCACGCAGGCCCGGTAGCACTTGTAAAACTGGAGGACGGTGAGAATGTCGGGGTCCTCCGAGGCCGCCGCGAAGCCTTCCACAAAATGGCGGCTCAACTCCTCCAGCCCGTGAAAATCCAAATCCATGGCCAGGAAATCGATGTCCGCCGCCACATCACCATAGCGGAAGCGGGGGTTGAATTCAATGCAGTCAAAAATGTGGACGCCGTCTGCCAGGCAGATATTTTTCATGTGCAGGTCGCCGTGGCAGTCCCGGATGCGTCCTGCGGCAATGCGCCGGTGCAGCAGCTCCCGGTGCCGGATCAGCAAGGTGCGGGAAAAATCCCGGATTTCTTCAAAGAGTGCCAGGGGGAGCAAATCCTCCACCAGGGGTTCGATGGCCGTAAAATTCTCTTCATGGTTGAAGGCGATGACCGAAGGCCGGCCGTAGCGGTTGATCCTGGGGCCCGTGGCGGCGGAGGCGTAAAAGGGCACCAGCCGCTCCACCAGGCGCGTAAGGTGGTGGGCGGTGAGCTCCCCCCGGTCGGCCACTTCGTCCATCATGCGCTCCTGGGGCAGGCGCACCATCCGCAGCAGGTAATCGAGAGGCCGTCCCGTCCCGCCCACCCTGAACCCGCCGTCCCGGGCCGTCACCGGCAACACGGCCAGGTAAATATCCGGACAGAGCCGCCGGTTGAGCCTCAGTTCCTGCTTCAGGTAATAATGCCGCCGCCACAGGGTGCTGAAATCCAGGAAGCCCAATTTCACCGGTTTTTTCAGCTTGTAGGCGTAACGGTCGGTGAGGAAGACCCAGGAGATGTGCGTCTGCACCAGGGTCACCGCGTCGGTGGGCTCAGGATACGCCGCCGGCTCCAGGAGCGCTGTAATGAGGTCCATGAGGAAGGGCAACGGGGGCAGGCTGATTGCCCCCTGGCTCAGCTATGGTTGGAAACGTCCATGGCCCTGACGAGGGCTGCCCTCGGGGATGAACAAAGGTAGAACAGCCGCCCTCGGCTGTTCTTTTAAGGAGCAGGCGAGGGCGCCTGCTCTACATTTAGGCAAAAGATTTGGGAGATTTGGTAGGGTGCGCACCGCGCACCATAACTCATGGTAACTTAACATATTTTACGGATGAAATACAGCACCCCGGCCGATTCTTTGGAAAGCTTCTGACGGGAGAGGGGGCCGGGGGTCAAAAGCCCCCATATTCCCCTCCGGTTCCCAAGCTCCTGCTTGGGAACGAGTGGATGTCCTCTGTTAACCTTCCGCGGCCACCTCCTCCAGGGTGCGGCCGCTGAGGACGGACTGGGGCTCCGTTTTCACCGGGTCCCGGGTGGGGTCGGCCAGCTCGTCGTCCACCTTGACCAGCAGCCAGGCCTCGTCCTTGCCGGTCTTAAAGCGGTTCAGGGCATAGCCTCCCCTGAGCTTCCGGCCTTCCAGCCACACTTTGACGTGGCCGTGGGCCAGGCCTTCCTCCATGGACAGGGGCTTGCCCTTCTTGGCGGTGAGGTTCCGATACACGCCCTGATCCCACACCACCACCGCCCCGGCGCCGTACTCCCCCGGGGGGATGACCCCCTCGAAGTCGGCGTAATCCAGGGGATGGTCTTCGGTGGGCACGGCCAGCCGCTTCTCTTTGGGGTCGGTGGCGGGCCCTTTGGGCACGGCCCAGGACTTGAGCACGCCCGCCACCTCTAGACGGAAATCGTAATGCAGCGTTCTGGCCCCATGTTGCTGGATCACAAATATCGGTTCGGAGCCGGGCCGGCGGCCTTTATCGTCGGGTTCCGGGGAGCGACTGAAGCAGCGCTTGTCACGGTATTCCTTCAGGGGACGGTGGTCGCTCATTTTTTTGCCGTAGTTGATTCGCCTGTCTTGACAAAAAGGTTTTTTTCTTTATATTAAATTGGATTTTTCGAGACCGTCGGGGAAAACGGGGGAGCCATGCTTCCCCGGTTGTCTTTGACGCCCCGGCCGGTGCGTCTCCAGCAAACTAAAGAGAGGGGGCTGATCGCCATGCACTGTGTAAGTGTAAAACCGGGTGTTGACTGTACCTTTATGTCCAAGAAAGGCTGCACCTTCAACGGCGGCAAGTGCCGCCCCGCGGTCGAGAACTGTGAGGGTTGCGACCGGATTTTGAACTATGAAGGCGGCGTCTTCTGCAACGCCTTCCCCGACCCGGCGGTGAAGTGGCGCCGGGGGGTTTGCAACCTGGCCACCCACCAAAAAGTGGAAAAAGGCAACGGGAACGGCACCAAAATCAACCCGCTCAAGGCCTCCAAGCGCAAGGCGGCCGGGCGGTAAGACCAGCCACGTTGACCGGGCAGCGCGGCCGCCTGCGGGTGCGGCCGGCCGCGCTCACCCCGCCTGATTTCCCTACTTCAGTTTCCCCAAGGCCTCTTTGATGCGATCCACCCCGGTGGCGATGCGCTCCCGGGAAGTGGCGAAGGACAACCGGAGACAACTGTCTTCCCCGAACTCTGCGCCGGGCACCATGGCCACCTGGGCCTCCTCCAACAGATATTCCGCCAGGCACTGGGAAGAGGTCTGCCCCGGCTTGGGCGTCAGCTTGGAGAAGTGGGCGGAAAAATTGGGAAAAATGTAGAAAGCGCCGCCCGGCCTGGTGCTGGTCACCCCGGGAATCTCCAGCAACCGCCGATGGATGTCGTCCCGCCGCCAGGCGAATTCCTCCACCATCCTGGCCACTGTCTCCTGGGAGCCGTTCAGGGCCGCCACGCCGGCCTTCTGGGCGATGGAGTTGGGGTTGGAGGTGCTCTGGCTCTGCAGGTTCACCGCCGCGGTGATGGCCGCCTCCGGCCCCGCGGCGTAGCCGATGCGCCAGCCCGTCATGGCGTAGGTCTTGGACAGGCCGTTCAGGACGAAGGTGCGGGCCTTGAGTTCCGGGCCCAGCATGGCCAGGTTGCAGAAGGCCGCCCCGTCAAAGATGATGCGGTCATAGATGTCGTCGGAGATGACGATGAGGTTATGTTCCAGCACCACCTCGGCCAGGGCTTCCAGTTCCTTCTTCGTATAGACCGAACCCGTAGGATTGGAGGGGCTGTTCAGGATGAGGCCCCGGGTTTTGGGGGTGAGGCGGGCCTTCAGTTCGGCCGCAGTGAGCCGGAAGCCGTTTTCCTCCCGAGTGGGCGCAATTACGGGCGCCGCTTCGGCCAACATCAGCATGGGCGGGTAGGACACCCAGAACGGCGCCGGCACCACCACCTCGTCCCCCTGCTGGAAGAGCACCATAAAGAGATTATAGAGGGCGTGTTTGCCGCCGCAGGAGACCATGATCTCGCCGGGGCGATAGCTGAGCCCCAGATTTTCCTGGAAGCTGCGGCAGACGGCCTCTTTGAGGTCGGGGATGCCCCCCACCGGGGTGTAACGGGTGAAGCCCTGCCGGATGGCCTGGATGGCGGCCTCCTTGATGTGCTCCGGGGTTTCGAAATCGGGCTCCCCCACGCCGAAATTGACCACGTCCACGCCCTGGGCCTTGAGCTCGTTGGCCTTGGCGTTCAAGGCCAGGGTGGCCGAGGGGGGGATTTGCTGGATGCGTCGGGCAAGTTGCACGGCTGTGTGCTCCTTCGGTGGTTAAAGTGAAACGGGCGGGACCGGAGAGAATTCCCCCTCCCCTCCCCCCTTTTCGTCTCCCCGCCGCCCGCCGGCGACCGGCGACAATTTTTGAAAATTATCGGAGAATATGGTAATTGTCAATGGCGGGAGAACGGTCGGTGCACACCCTCACCATCATCACCAAGAAACACAAACCTGCGGCCTGGCAGGCCGGCGAGGGCCTGCGGGACTGGTGCCGCCGCCGGGGCCTGGCCGCCCACCTGCTGGAAAACGAACCCGATCCCCAGACGCCGCCGCTTCCGGCGGGCACCCAGCTCATCGTGGTCATGGGCGGCGACGGCACCCTGCTCAGCGTGGCCCGGCACTACGGCCATCTGGGCGTCCCCGTCCTGGGCGTCAACGTGGGCGGCCTGGGCTTCCTCACGGAAGTCTCCCTGGAGGAGCTCTATCCCGCCCTGGAGCAGGTGCTGGCCGGCGCCTTCGAGCTGGAGGAGCGCCTGATGCTCACCGTTACGCTGGTGCGCCGGGGCGTGCGCTGCTGGGAGGAATGGGCCCTGAACGACGCGGTCATCAACAAGGGGGCCCTGGCCCGCATTGTGGACCTCACCGCCTGGATCGACGGCGAGTATCTCACCAACTACCGGGCCGACGGGCTCATCATCGCCACCCCCACCGGCTCCACGGCCTACACCATGTCCGCCGGCGGCCCCATTGCCTATCCCACCCTGCAACACCTCATCCTCCTGCCCATCTGCCCCCACACCCTGAGCAACCGGCCCCTCATCCTGCCGGCCGGGGCCACCATCTGCGTCAGCCTCAATCAGCGGGTGCGGGACACCCACCTCACCGTGGACGGCCAGGTGGGCCAGGCCCTGGAAAGCGGCGACCGGGTGGAGGTCAAGGCCGCGCCCCATTTTCTGAAATTCATCAAGTCGCCCCGGCGCAGCTATTTCGAGATCCTGCGCACCAAGCTGGGCTGGGGCGAGATGACCGGCACCCGGGGCAACGGCGTGGAATGAACTGACCGCAGGTGTTATGATAAAATTGTCTTGCCGGGCCAAGGAAAAAATCCAGAGACTCTTCCGTCTTTATGAAAAATAACGCAACGGGCGGGATGCGCTTCGCTTTACCTCTACAAGTGTTATCAATAGGTTACCCAAAGAGTTTGTTGCATTTCAAACAGAACCTGGTTTGATTTCGTCGGGACCATGATGGTGTTGAAGTCGCCCTCGTCCCCTCACCACCTCCCCGGCACCTTTGCACCGGTTGCCGTGGGAATGAGACCAGGAACGGATCGGTGCCAAGCACTCAGGAACGCCCCATGGAGCCCATGGTCGAACGCCCCATCCTGCGCTATCGGCGGGGCGGCCTGGAATCACTGCCCGACCCGGTGGTGGTGGAAGAACCCCTGCAGATCCGTCTGGCGGGCGAACCTTTCCAGGTGTTGATGCGCCTGCCGGGCTGGGAAAAGGAGCTGGCCCTGGGTTTCCTCCACACCGAGGGCATCATAAGGAGCCTGGCCGAGGTCGTCACCATCCACTTCTGCGGCACGGCCACGGACCCTTTGCTCCCTCCCAACGTAGTGGACGTCAGCCTCACCCCGGAGGCCCTGGAGCGCCGCGGGCGTCGCCACCTGGAGGTGGCCTACTCCAGTTGCGGGCTGTGCGCCAAGGAGGCGGTGAGTGAAATCTGTCGGCGAACCCCTGCGGTGGCCAGCTCTTTGAGCTTGACCACCGGGGAGCTGATGGCTCTCATGGGTCTGCTGCCTAAGGCCCAGCCTGTCTTTCACCGTACCGGCGGCGCCCACGCCGTGGCCCTGGCCTCAGCGGACGGCGGCGTTTTCCTGAGCGCCGAAGACGTGGGCCGGCACAATGCCATGGACAAGGTCATCGGCCGGGCCCTGATGGAGCGCCGGGACCTGACCCGCCTGGTGGCCCTGCTGAGCGGGCGCATCAGCTTCGAGATGGCCTTGAAGGCCATCCGGGCGGGCATCCCCGTCCTGGCCGCGGTCTCCGCCCCCACCACCATGGCCCTGGACCTGGCCCGGGAGCTCAACCTCACCCTGGTGGGCTTTGCCCGGGAGGACCGCTTCAATATTTACACCCACCCCCAACGCCTTCGCGATCTGGTCGGGTAGGGTGCGCGCCGCGCACCATAAAAAGACCGGGGCGCCCCCGCGGCAGCCCCGGTAATTTTTCAGGTAAAGAGCCTGCTTCCTGCCGTTCACCCTCAGGTCGGGGATTGGGTGATGGCGGAAAGCTGCCAGGGATTGCTTCCCACCGGCCGGGTAAAAGTCCAGTATTCCTCGAATTTCACCGGGTCCGTTTTGCTGCCTTCCAGCACCGCGCCGGTCTTGGCGTCCACGGTGTAGTCCAGCAGGCTGGCCAGGATGCGCGCCGTCAGATAGTCCTGGCCCTGCTCCTGCCAGGCCTCGGTGAGGTCCACGGACCGCACCGCCACGCTCTCCAGCTTGTTTACCTTACCCTCCTGCCTGAGCCGGGCCGCGTCCTCCTGGAGCAGGCGGAACATCTCCTCCGAGAGGATGGACCTGGCCGGGGTCATATCCCGGTCGGCCCAGGCGCCCTGCACTTTGAAAAAGATGTCCATGGCCTGGTCCCGGAACCTGGTTTCGTCGAAGGAGGGGTCCATCTGCCGGATGAATTGCAGGCCCCGCTCCAGGTCCTGGTCGCCCATGGGTTGGGATTGCTGGTCGTAATAGGGCGGGGCGTTGGGCTGGGGGGCTTGCATGGATTGGGCCGAATACTGGGACGGCCCGGCGGCCACCGCCTCCTGGCGTCTGCTCTTGATGAAGTAATAAATCGCAAAGGCGATGCCGCCCAGGATGAGGATGTCCAGCAGTCCGAAGCTGCTGCCGCTGCTGCCGGCGGTGCCGCCGGCGCCCGAAGTGGCCGTAGCCGGCGAGCCCCCGAACAGGCTGCGGTAAAGAAAACCACCCGCCAGGCCGCCCAACATGCCGCCGCCGAAGCTCCGCCAGAAACTGCCGGTGCCCTGGGCAGGCGAGGCCAGGGGCCGGGAGCCCGGGGCCTGGGTGGCCGGTGGCGTATAGCTGGGCTGGGAAGGCTTGGTGGGCGAGGGCGTATAGGTCTTGGGCGGCGAATAGGTCCGGGACCCCCGGCTGCCCATGGAGCGGCCCCCTCCCGCCCTTTGGGCCAGAGCCTCACTCAGAAAGACCCAGGTGCAGAAAAACAGCGCAGCCAGGACAACAAGGCCGGTCTTCCGCCAGGTTGCACCTATCATTGCAAATCCTCCGTCATGAAAGGTTGGGTTCTCTTATCGCCTCCGGAAGCCAACGACTGCCGGGGCTGGCAAACGAGAAAGGCGATTGTTGTGCTCTTCCCGCACGGTTTCGTCTCACGACCCTTTGGGGGGTTTCAGGTCCATCTTCTCCAATTCCTGGCAACACAGAGGGTGTCCCAGGCGACAGCCCTGCTGGAAGTCGGCCACCGCCTTCTCCTTCTGATTCAGGTGGCGGAGATAGACCTGTCCCCGGGCAAAATAGAACAGGGGCGTCTCGGGCTTGAGGCGGATGGCGGTGCTGAACGCCGCGGCCGCCTCTTTGTTCTGGGCCAGGCAGAGGTGCACCATGCCCAGCTTGTAGTAGGCCCAGGCGTCCGTGGGGGCCAGGGCCACGGCCCGGCTGAGGTCATTGAGGGCCTCGTCCAGCCTCCCTTCCTGGGCCAGGGTCTCGCCCCGTTCTTTCAGGGCCTCAGTGTTGGAAGGCTCCAACTTCAAAATGGCGCTGAAGGTGTCGATGGCTTCCGGCCGACGCTCCAGGGCTGCCAGCATTCTGCCCTTGTCGAACAGCAGGGGCGTCTCTCTGGGGGTGTAGGAGAGGCCCCGGTCCAAGTCCGCCAGGGCCTCGGCCTGACGTCCCAGGGCCTCCAGGCAAGCCGCCCGGGTCCGCCATCCCTCCACAGTGTGAGGGTATTTTTTCAGGTGCTGCCCCAGCAAGTCGATGGCCTTGGCGTAATTCTTGGCTTGGAAGGCCGCCAACCCCTGGGCCAGCAGGTCCTCACCCAACGCGGGAACCGGTTTTAGCAGGAAGAAAACGCCCACCACCAGGTGGGCCCACCAGCGCCAATTCCGAGTCATGCGCCCCCCTTCCGTCTGATCGCCCGGCACTTAACACCTCGCCGCTTTCATTCTCCCTCACTCGTCCACCGGGGTTCCCCCGCCGTGGACCGAACGGCCGCCACCCGACGCCGGTCAGCGCTTGCCGGGAGGCGGCGGCTTAAGGCGGCCTTGCTCAATAGCTCCGCATGGCCCGCAGGCGCGCAATACGCTCCTCAATGGGGGGATGCGTGCTGAAAAGATTCATGAGACCGCCGCCGGTCAGGGGATTGACGATGAACATATGGGCCGTGGCCGGGCTGGCGTCCATGGGGACGGCCTGCACCCCGTAAGCCAATTTCTCCAGGGCCCGGGCCAGGGACTCGGGATTGTGGCTGAACCGCGCCCCGGCTTCGTCCGCCAGGTACTCCCGGGACCGGGAGATGGCCATCTGGATGAGCATGGCGCCGATGGGGGCGATGATGGCCATGACCAACGTGCCAAAGGTCCCCAGGCCCCCTTCCTCGTTGTCCCGACTCCCGCCGAAGATGGCGCCGATACGGGCAATGTCCGCCAGGATCATCACCGCCCCCGCCATGGTGGCGGCCACCGTCTGGATAAGGATGTCCCGGTTGCGGATGTGGCCGATCTCATGGGCCAGCACCCCCCTGAGTTCGGTGGGGTTGAGCAGCCGCATGATGCCCTCGGTGACGGCCACCACTCCATGTTCCGGGTTCCTCCCGGTGGCGAAGGCGTTGGGGGTGTCGCCGGGGACAATGTACACCCGGGGCTTGGGGATGCCCGCCTCACGGGACAGCTCTTCCACCATGCGGTGCAACTCCGGCATCTCGGCCGGATTCACTTCCTGGGCGCCGTACATTTTGAGGACAATCTTGTCGGCGAACCAGTAGCTGAAGAAGTTCATGGCCAGGGCGATGATAAAGGCGATATACATCCCCGTGCGGCCGCCCAGCAACTTTCCCATAAACACCAGAAACACCGTCAGGCCGGCCAGCAACAACACAGTTTTTATGCGGTTATCCATTTGTTTGCTCCTGATTGCTCGTGACTTTCCCGCCGGTGGCCCTGATGCCGCCGGCTATTGTTGCACATAAGTTCTGTTTGCCGCCCGGTCAAGAGGGGGAGGGCGGCGGCCATGCTTTTTCCCCCACCCAAGGGGGGCCGGTTGCAACGCCACAGGAAATCGTCATGTTCCACCCAAAGCTTAAACGGCGGGGTGCACCCGGCCAAGAACCTGCCGTTTATTGAATTATATCACACTTTACCGACCCATAAACATTTTCCGGCGGGAAACCGTCCCGGGGACATCCGCAGGAGGCAAGGCAAAGGTCCCGGCCCCCCGCCCCGGCAGCCTCTTCTCCGGAACCTGTCAGGACAGCAATAAAAAAAACTCCTGGTTTCCCTTGGGTCCCTTAAGGGGCGACGGAAAAGCCTGGCTCACCCTGAATCCCAAAGCCCGAGCCGCCCCGGCCACCCTGGCCACCGCTTCCTGTTGCAGGGCGGCGTCCCGCACCACCCCCCCCTTTCCCACCTGCCCCTTTCCCACCTCGAACTGGGGTTTGACCAGGGCCAGGATGCGGCCGGCGGGACGGAGCAGCCCCTTGACCACAGGGAGCACCAGGGTGAGAGAAATGAAGGACAGGTCCAGGGTGGCCAGGTCGATGGGCTCGGGCAGGGCGTCGGGCGCCAGGGCCCGCAGGTTGGTGCGCTCCAGGACCGCCACCCTGGGGTCGTAGCGCACCTTGGGGTCGAGCTGCCCGAAGCCCACGTCCACGGCGTACACCCGGCGGGCGCCCCGAAGCAGCAGGCAGTGGGTGAAGCCGCCGGTGGAGGCCCCCGCGTCCAGAACCGCCAGGCCGGCGGGGTCCACCCGAAAATGGTCCAGGGCGGCGGCCAGCTTGTCGCCTCCCCGGCTTACGTAAGGGGAGGCAGGGGCCTTCAGGGACACCGGGGCTTCCCGGGAAATGAGCGCGCCGGCCTTGGTCACCGGCTCCCCCTCCACCAGCACCCGGCCGGCCAGGATGAGGCCCTGGGCCTGGGCCCGGCTGTCGGCCAGCCCCCGGGCCACCAGCAGGTGGTCCAGGCGGGTCCGCCCGCCCCCGGGGGTGGCGCCTGCCCCCTTGCCAGCCCTCCTGGCCATGATGCTCCCAGCGTCAGTGCGTCTTTCCGGCGCCGGGCGGCGAGGCGCCCGTCAATCCCCGGACTGCCGGATCAGCTTACCGGTCTTGTCGATATAGCCCCAGCGGTCCTCATCCAGCTCCACCGCGGCCAGCCCGCCCCAGAAGGATACGGTGTCCCCCTCCACGGTCACCATGAAGCGGGGGGGGATGACCATGCGGCCGGTCTTATCGATGTACCCGTACTTCCCTTCCAGCTCCACCGCCGCCAGCCCCTCGGAGAAGGGGTGGGCCCGATAAAACTGCGCAGGAATGACCACTTTCCCCGTCTTGTCGATGTATCCCCACTGCTCCTCCAGGGCCACCGGGGCCAGACCCTCGGAGAAGGACAGCGCCTGGGTGAATTGCGCGGAGATCACCATTTTGCCGGAGCGGTCGATAAAACCGTATTTTTCCCCCACCTTGACCACCGCCAGCCCCTCGGCAAAAGGGAAACCATCGGCATAATCGGCCGGAATGACCATCTGGCCGGTGCGGTCCAGGTAGCCCACCCGCCGCTGCAGGCGCACCCGGGCCCGGCCCTCGGCAAAGCTGGGCGAGGCCGCGTCTTCAACCGTGACCTCATACCGGGCCGGGATGACCACTTTGCCGGATTTATTGATGAAACCGTACTTTCCCTGGATGAGCACCGCCGCCAGGCCCTCGGAGAAGTTCTCCACCGCTTCAAAACGGGGGCTGATGACCATGGCCCCGGTTTGGTCGATGAATCCCAGGCCCTTGCCCGGCACGGCCACCCCGGCCAGACCCTCGGCAAAATCATTGGTGGAGGTGAAGCTGAAAGGTATGACCACCTTGCCGGAGGGGTCGATGAACCCCCGTTTCAAATCCTTTTCCACCCAGGCCCGGCCTTCGGAGAATTCCCCGGCCGAATCGAACTCGGCCGGGATCACCACCTTGCCGGTGCGGTCCATGTAGCCCCATTTCCCTTGTTGCTGAATGGGGAAAAGCTGGCGCGCCTCCCGGGGGGAGCTCCAGGCAGGGGGTGCGGCTCCCAGCCACAGCGCCAGCCCCAGGCCGCAGAGCAGCAGACCAAGCCGGATCGCCTCCCATCGGGCTCGCCGGCCTCTGTCGTCAGGCGAAACGCCGCCGTCCAATTTGCGCACCATTCACCCTGGCTATTGACACCTGGAGATTTTGCCGGGTTCGTCAACTTGCGGGCCAGCCGACGCCTTCAACCGGGGTCCTCCTGCGGCGGGACGGGAAAATCGGCTTCCCCCTGGACCGCGGTCTTGCAGCCGGAGACACGCCCTGGGGGGCGACGGCGGTCCATGTGCATGTCCCGCAGCCGAAACCCCATTGGCGCTAACTTAAGAAAAAACCAGTTTACATCATAACATGCCGATTTTACTTAAAATCCCCCTAAATCCCCCTTTTCCAAAGGGGGACTTCGGGTCACCGACTGCTCATTCCCCCCTTTGGCAAAGGGGGGTAAGGGGGGATTTATCTTGACTGTTCAACAGGTTACCCTTGGCATACCCACTGCTTGCTTAAGTTAGCGCCAATGAGCCGAAACCCCCGCCCTGACGCGGCTATTTGAAAGTTCCCCAGACCACTTTCTTGTGTTGGGCCGGCTGTTCCAGAAGTTCCAGGGAGACCTTGAGGATGCCCGGAGCATCCAGGCCGTACTTCTGCCGGAGAATCTCCTGGGAGCCGTGTTCCATGAAGCTGTCGGGCGCCGCCAGGCGGCGGACCGGGATGCCCGACAAGCCGCGGTCGGCCATGAGTTCCAGAACGGCGCTGCCGAAGCCCCCCATGGCCACGTTTTCCTCCACGGTGAGGAGACGTCCGCAGCGGGCCGCCCAGGTGAGGATGAGGCTTTCATCCAGGGGCTTGACGAAGCGGGCGTTCACCACCGCCACCCGGTGGCCCCCCTTCTCCAACTCGGCAGCCGCCTCCAGGGAGAAATGGACCGAGGCCCCCAAGGCCACGATGAGTAGGTCGTCACCCTCCCGGAGCAGTTCCCCCTGGCCCACGGGAATTTTTTGGAGCGTGGGGGCCAGCGGCACCCCCACCCCCCGGCCCCGGGGATAGCGCAAGGCGATGGGCCCGGGGTGTTCCACCGCGGTGTAGAGCATGTGGCGCAGTTCGTCTTCATCTTTGGGGGCCACAAGCACCAGGTTGGGCAGGTGGCGCAGATACGACAAGTCAAAGAGCCCCTGGTGGGTCTCCCCGTCTTCGCCGACGACGCCCCCCCGGTCCATGGCGAACACCACCGGCAGATTCTGGAGACAGACGTCATGCAGCACCTGGTCATAGGCCCGCTGCAGAAAAGTGGAATAGACCGCCACCACGGGCCGCAAACCCTCCACCGCCAGGCCGCCGGCGAAGGTGACGGCGTGCTGCTCGCAGATGCCCACGTCGAAGAAGCGATCCTTGAACTGGGTGCGGAAGTCCACCAGGCCGGTGCCGTCGGGCATGGCCGCCGTGATGGCCACGATTTTCCGGTTGTTATGGGCCAGGCGCACCAGGGTGTCCCCGAACACTTCCGTATAAGTGGCCACCTGGCCCACGCTTTTTTTGGGCTCCCCCGTGTCGGGGTCGAACTTGCCCAATCCGTGAAAGCCGGTGGGGTCGGTCTCGGCGGGCAGATACCCCTTCCCCTTGGTGGTGAGCACGTGCACCAGGATGGGGCCGTCCAGGTTCTTGACGTTGTTGAAGGTCTCGATGAGATGGTCCAGGCGGTGGCCTTTCACCGGTCCCAGATAATTGAATTTTAAAGCCTCAAAGAGCATGCCCGGCGTAAAAAAGGCCTTCAGGGTTTCCTCACTCTTTTTGGCCCAGGCCAACAGTTCGTCGCCGATCCCCGGCAGGGAGCCCAGCAGGTATTCCACCTGTTTCTTGAGGAAGACCATGGTGCGGCCGGTGAGCTTGCGGCTGAAAAAGGAGGATAAGGCCCCCACGTTGGGGGCGATGGACATGCCGTTGTCGTTGAGGACCACGATCAAATCTTTGTGCAGGTCCCCGGCGTTGTTGAGCCCCTCGAAGGCCAGCCCGGCGGTGAGAGCCCCGTCGCCGATGACCGCGATGACCCGGCCTTTCTCCCGCTTGATGCAGCGGGCGCTGGCGATGCCCAGGGCGGCCGACACCGAGGTGGAGCTGTGTCCGGTGTCAAAAGCGTCATAGGGGCTTTCGCAGCGCTTGGGAAAGCCGCTGATGCCGCCGTACTGACGCAGCGTGTGGAAGCGCTCCCGCCGCCCGGTGAGCAGCTTGTGGGCGTAAGCCTGATGGCCCACGTCCCAGACGATCTTGTCCCGGGGGGTGTCAAAGACATAGTGGAGGGCGATGGTGAGTTCCACCACCCCCAGGCTGGGGGCCAGGTGCCCGCCGGTGCGGGATACGGTGCCGATGATCAGCTCCCGGAGCTCCTGGGCCACGTGGGGCAGAAGCTCTTGTTTCAATTTCTTAAGATCCGCAGGGCTGCTGATGGCGTCCAACAGGCGGCGCCGTTCCAACTCCGGTCGGGTAATGAGTCGATCTTCCATAGCGTTGTCCTCGTCTAACTCCGGCGCACCAAAAGATAGCGGGCGATCTCCCGGAGAGGCTGGGCCTGGTCACCGAATCCCTCCAGTTCCTCAACGGCCTCTTCCACCAGGCGTCGGGCCCACTGTCGGGCCTGTTCCGGGCCCAGAATGGCCGGATAAGTGGCTTTCTGGCGGCGGGCGTCCATTCCCGGCTCCTTGCCCATGTCGGACGCCTGCCCCTCCACGTCCAAAAGATCGTCGGTGATCTGAAAGGCCAGACCGAATTTCTCTCCGAAACCGGTGAGATGGGCCACATCCACCCGGCTGCCCCCGCCCACCAGGGCCCCGGCGCGCAGGGACACGGTGAGCAGCGCCCCGGTTTTAAGCCGGTGGATGGTCTCCAGCTCTTTGAGGGTGATTTTTCTCCCTTCGGCCTGGAGGTCCAGCATCTGCCCGCCCACCATGCCCTGGTAGCCCGCGGCCGCGCCCACCAGTTCGATAATTTCCAAAAGCACCGCTTCCCGGTCCTGAAAATGAGAGGCCAGCGCCCCCAGGAGACGGAAGGCCTCGGTGAGCAGGCCGTCCCCCGCCAGGATGGCGGTGGCTTCGTCATACTGCTTGTGGCAGGTGGGCCGCCCCCGGCGCAGGTCGTCGTCGTCCATGGCCGGCAGGTCGTCGTGGATCAGGGAATAGGTGTGGATCATCTCCAGGGCGCAGGCCACCGGCAGGGCCTCCTGCGGGTTGCCCTCCACCGCCTCGGCCGCCGCCAGACACAGAATGGGCCGGAGACGTTTCCCCCCCGCCATCAGGCTGTAATGCATGGCCTCCACCACCCGGAAGGCCGGCCCCCGCACCCGGGGAAGATAGGCCTCCAGGGCCCGGTTCACCAAAGCCCGCCGCTCCTCCAGGTAGGCTTTAAGATCCACCTTCCGCCTCATCCTCGGGGAAGGGCCGGGTGACGAAACGACCCGCCTCATCCTTGAGCAGGAGTTCCACCCGACGCTCCACCCGGTCCAACTGATCGTGGCAGTGCTTCACCAGGCGCACGCCCTCTTCGAAGGCCCGCACCGACTCCTCCAGACTGAGGCCGCCGTGCTCCAGGTTTTCCAGCACTTCCTCCAGACGGGTGAGGGCCTGCTCAAAACTTTCGCCCTCCGCCTCCGGCGCCGCGGGGGCGGCCTTCGATGGCGTTCCCCGGGTTTTCCTCTCTTTTTCCGCCATACCTGTCCCCCCGAGACCGGAGATGCCGGTCCACTGCACGCCAGGCAGGCCCTGCAGGCGCTCCTCTGGGCCTCTTATCGACACATCCTGTAAAAAAATTCTTAATAAATTAAGAGTTCTTATATAATTCTCCGGCCGCTACGCCGAAGTTTCGCCAGATTTTTTTCTATCCTTAGGTCAGCTCACCTCTCCGTCGTCTCCAACACCCGGCAGTCCAGCCGTCCTCGGGCCAGCCGCACCCGCACCTGGTCCCCGGGTGAAACCTGCGCCGATGTCCGAATCACCCGCTCCTCCGGCAGAGTGAGGGCTATCGAATAGCCCCGGGCCAGGATGGCGGCAGGGTCCAGTTTCTCCAGATGGCTCCGATACATTTCCAGGTGTCGGCGCAGGTCTCCCGCCTGCCGTTGCCAGGCCCTGAAGAGCCGCGGCGCTGCCGCCGCCAGGCGTTGCCGGGCCGGATACAGGGAACGCCGGGGACTCAGGAGCATGAGCCGCGAGGACGCCAGCCGCAGGTCTTGCCGGCTTCCCTCCACCAGACGTCTCAAGCGCCTTCCCAGAGTCTCGGCCCGGTCGTCGAGGCGCAGACGCAGGTCCCCCAGCCGTCGCCGCACATCCGGCAGACGCCGCCGCATCTGCTCCAAATGACGGCGTTCCGCTGCCAGGTGCCGCCGCCAATGGCGATACAGGGATCCTCCCAGCCGTTCCAGCCTCCCCGCCAGCTCGCCCCGGTCAGGAACCACCAGGGCCACGGCGGCGCTGGGGGTGGGAGCCCGCACGTCCGCCACAAAATCCGCGATGGTGAAGTCCACTTCGTGACCCACCGCGGACACCACCGGGATCGCCGAGCGGGCGATGGCCCGGGCCACCGTCTCTTCATTGAAGGGCCACAGTTCCTCCAGGGAACCGCCGCCCCGAGCCAGAACGATCACCTCAACTCCGGGATGGCGTTGCAACTCGTCCAAAGCCTGGGCGATTTCCCCCGCCGCCTCCGCTCCCTGGACCTTGACCGGATAGATTACCACCTCCAGGTTGGCGAATCTCTTCTTGAGGAGGCGGAGAAAATCCCACACCACCGCGCCGGTGGGGGAAGTCACCAGGGCCAGACGGCGAGGCAGGAACGGCAGAGGCTTCTTGCGGGAGGCGTCAAAGAGCCCTTCGGTCTGGAGCTGGACCTTCAGGGCCTCAAAGGCCTGGGCCAATGCCCCCAAACCCAGGGGTTCCAGGTAGTCCACGATGAGCTGGTAGTCGCCCCGGGACTCGTACACGGTAATGCGGCCCCGGCACA
>Ga0194125_10000662_pt1 | contig 57949 bp, 60 predicted proteins | sample TA2KigC250mmetaG_FD_148626 | JGI IMG/M metagenome (GOLD analysis project Ga0194125, IMG submission 148626) | Freshwater microbial communities from Lake Tanganyika, Tanzania - TA2015034 Kigoma Deep Cast 250m | ecosystem: Environmental > Aquatic > Freshwater > Lake | place: Tanzania: Lake...
CTGAACCACCACGCGGTGATCCTCGATCTCGGCATCCTCATATTCATATCCTCCCCGGAGTGTAAACCACGGCAGCGGAACGGAAACGCCGCCGTACGCGCGGCTGTATAGGTGCGACGGGCCGTGCTCGTAGAGCTGCCCGGCCGCCTGCAGGGTCAGCTTCGGCAACAGGGCGTAATCGGCGGCCGCGAACAGCGTCCCATGCCACTGCCCGTCCGTCTCCCGCGCGCCACCCTCGAACCGGTAGGTCCCGCGTCCGACGTTCCAGGTGCAGTCCAGCGCCAGGGCCGTTCGTTCCTCCGCCGTCGCGTCGCCCATCCCGTGGCCGTGTTCGGAAGTATGGGCGGTTCCTGTGGCGAATGACAGGCCCAGCGTGAAGTTGCCCTCCACGTCCGGCGTCACCCCGAGCCGGCCGGTCAGGTTGCCGGGGCCGGGGAATTCCTCGATGTCCTCCATCCCGTAGCCCTGGGTCAGGGCCAGCCCGTAGTCCCAGACGCCCAGCGTCCCCCGCAGCAACGCGCCGTTGTCGGACTCCAGGGTCCGCGTCCACTCGTAGGGCGAACCGTAGGGCATGCGGTCAGGGCTCCACGCGGTGCGGAGTCCCCAGGGAAGCAGCACGCGGCCGGCGGCCAGGTTCCAGCGGCCCATCGGCCCCTTCCATTCGCCGTAGGCCTGGTGGAGCAAGCCTTCCGAGAAATCCTCCACCCATTCGCCCTGGGCGTACAGGATGACCCGGTCGCCGCGTCGGTCGGCGAACACCTTGCGCAGTGACCCACCGATCGAGTTGATCTCCGCATCCGCGCCGTCGCTGTCGGTGTACTCGCCCCGCGCGTCCCCTTCCAGCGCGACAAACAGCGACGCCGACGCGGGAGAAGCCGCGCAGAAGAGCAGCGCGCTAACCCACCACCTTGCCGTCCTCAAGATGCACCACCTTTCGGCAACGCGCCGCCAAATCGGCATTGTGGGTCACCAGGACAATCGCGATTCCCTTGCTGTTCAGGGCTTCGAACAGCTCGACGACCGCCTTCGAGTTCCGCGAATCCAGATTGCCGGTGGGCTCGTCGGCGAGAATGACCTTCGGCTCGTTGATCAGGCTGCGCGCCACGGCCACGCGCTGCATTTCGCCGCCCGAAAGCTGGCCGGGGCGATGCCGCCGGCGGTGCCCGAGCCCCACGCTCTCCAGCAACTCCGCCGTTCTCGCGCGTTCCGCCTTCCGGTGCGAGAACAGCAGCGGCAGTTCCACGTTCTCCTCCACCGTCAGGGTGGGAATGAGGAAGAACTGCTGGAAGACGAACCCGATCAGGGATTGGCGGATCTCGGCCAGGCGTCGCTCGCCGCCGCGCTCCACTTCCTCGCCACGGATACGGACCAAGCCCTTCGAGGCGTGATCCATGCAGCCGGCTATGTTGAGCAATGTCGTCTTGCCGGAGCCCGACGGCCCGCAGATCGCGATCAGGTCGCCCTCCGCGATGTCCAGCGTCACGCCATCCAACGCATGAACCTCCTCGCTCCCGCGCCGGTAGAGCTTGGAGACGTTTTCGAGTGCGATCAGGCTATTCATTGCGCAGCACCTCCATCGGCACGATCGAGGCCGCCTTCCAGGCCGGGTACAAGGCGCACAGCACGCCCGCCGCCACCGCTACGGAGAGCGACAGCAGCGCGATGCCCGCGGACGGCGCCGCGATGCTGCCTGCCGGCACATAGCCCACCAGCGTCCCCCGCAGGAGCGATCCCGCCGCCGGCGTTACCGCCGCCCCGGCCAGGATGCCGCCCACGCCGCCGGCGAGGCAGATGATGAGCGTCTCCAGCGTGATCAGCCGCAGCACGTCCTCCCGGCGGGCGCCCACGCACTTGAGATAGGCGATCTCGCGGCGGCGCTCCATCACCACCATGAGCATGGTGTTCACGATCCCGAAGATGGAAACCCCGAACGCCACCCCCACCATGACGAACATGATCATGCGCGTGGCCGCGAAAAAGCCCAGGATGCCCTCGCTCAACTCCTTGGCGCCGATCACGGAGTAGTCCTGCGCGATGCTCCCGCGCAGCCGCGTGGTCACCTCCTGCATCGCCCCCACGTCGGCCAGCTTGATCGCGATCGCCGACAGCCGCCCCTCGCGTTTCACCAGCCGCTGGGCGGTATCCAGGGGCAGAAAGATCATCCCGTCGTCCTGCGAGTAGTTCTTGCGTAGGATGCCCGCCACCTTGAACTCCTTGTCGAGTTTCTCCGAGTAGAGCTTGTCGCCCACCTTGGCCAATTCGATCTGCGCAATCTGGGCGCCCAGGATGACCGAGTCGCCGTCCTCGAACCAGCCGCCCTTCTCGATCACCCAGTCCGGCCGCACTTCGCGGATGGCCTCCGTCACGCCCATGAGAATATCCGTGCGCGTGCCGTCCGACGTGGTCTCGGCGAAGAGCTGGAACGGCAGGGCGGCGGCGATGCCCTCCGTGGACTGCGCCACCGCCACCAGCGACTCCTCCACGTAGAGGGGGCTCAACCCGCCCTGCGCCACGACGGACGCCGCCTCGATGGGGCAGTTCTCCTTGGTGATGTAGAGGTGCACGCCGGTCTTGTCCACCAGTTCGCTCTTCACGGCCCGGGCGTATCCGCGGTCCAGCGCGAGCACCACGCTCAACGTCGCCGCCGCGATCAGCACGCTGGCCGCCGTCAGCCCGGCGCGCATGGGCGTCCGCCGTATGTTGTTGAACGCGAGCTTCGCCAGTTTCATCGCGTCGCCTTCCGGGGCAGGATTTCGAGACCCTTTGCCGTAAGGACGACCTGTTCTTCGCCCTTGTGAACCTGGACCGTCACGCGGACGGGCTGTCCGGCCTGGATTTTGGGCGGCTTTGGCTCACCGGTGAACACCGTGACCGACCGGTTCCCCTCCGCGTAGGTGAAATCGCACAGAGCGGCGCATTGCGCCTCGAGTACGCCCTTGAGGACCACCGTCTGCCCGTCATACTTCTCCGGCGCGTCCAGAACCGCCGCCAGCGGCGTTTCAACCGTGTCCGCGCCGGCCGGCGTCCCAATGGTCTTAGTTCCCCCGCAGCCGGCGGCGATCAGGACCGTTCCAACGGCCATTGTGAACCATGTCGCTTTCGCTTTCATCGTTTGCTCCTCGTCTTCTTTCAGTGTCCCTCTGTTCCGCACTCCGCCCCGCAGTTCGTGCATGCCCCGCAGGGGCCGGCCAGGGCTTCCGTGATCATGCGGTCGAACCGGGCGCGCTGCGGGGCGTCCAAAATCTCGCGCAGGTTCCGGATATGTTCCATCGCCAGCTTTTCGCTCTCCGCATAGCAGCGGCACAGGGATTCGCGCAGTTCCTGGGCGCGCACGGCATCGAACGGCTCCGCGACCAGGGCGGCCGCGAGCTCCTTGCGGCAGGCGCAATGACGGGCGCAGCTTTCCGCCAGTGTTTCACACAAGCGGCCTTGCAGGGCCTTCATGGCCTTGATCTGGTCGGGCCGCAGGTCCAGAGCGTGGGCCAGGTGGGAAACATCCCGCAAGCGGTCCAGGTCGGACTGCGGCGGCTGGCAGAGGAACCGGTGCGCGATCGCGTACCCGGCTACGCCCGCCAGCGCGGCCGCCAACAGCAGCAGGGCGATTCTCGACTTCATGGGTGTCCTCTTTCTGAGAGTGCCGCGTAGGCGCCCATCACCGTCCCGGGTTGCAGCAGGGCGTGGGTTTCATGCCCGCCCGCTCGCGCGTGGCCGGGAGTCGCCAGACCGGCCAGAAGGCCGATCGCCAGCGCCACGGAGGCCGCGGCCGCACCGGCCCACACAGGATGCGGCAGGAACCAGTCGAGCCACCGGTCCCACAGCCCGGCCGGCTGCGCCGCAGGCACGGCCCGAGTCCGCCGCCAAACCGCCGCCTCGAAGCCGGGACCGGGCTCGACGGCCCGCCACTGGCTCAGCAACGCGCTCAAGCGCTCGTCCCGCGCGCCCGCGCCGCCTCGGTCACTGCCTCGTGTCTTCCCGAACATGCCGTCCTCCTTCGCCGCTCTCTACACGGTATAACGCCGCCGCAGCGAGAAACCCTCGCGACATTCTATCGGCCGCGGCAGCAGATGCCGCAGCCGTTCGCGCAGGAGGCGGCGGGCGCGGTAGAGGCGGGCTTCGACGGATTTTGCGGAGCAGTGCATGACCGCGGCGATATCGGCGTCGGAGAGGCGTTCGTACTCGGACAGAATCACCGCCGTGCGCTGGTCCTCGGGCAGCAGCGCGACGGCCGCCGCGATGGCCGCGCCGGTTTCCCGCGCCGCCACGTCCTCCGCCGCCGTGGCCTGACCGGAGGGCAGCAACCCGCCGCCGTCTTCCAGGATTGCGAGCGACTCTGCCGGCCGGCGCTTGCGCCGGCGCAGGCAGTCCAGCGCGGCGTTCCGCGCCACCTGGAACAGCCACGTCGAGAACTCGGCCGTTGTCCGTCGGAAACCCGGCTTGTGCATGCTCCGGTACGCCCGCGCAAAGACGTCTTGCGCCACGTCTTCCGCCTCGGTTGCATCGCCAATGAGACGGAAAACGAAGTTCATCACCGGATGCTTGTGGCGGTCCATCAGCGCTTCGAACGCGCCGTCATCCCCCGCACGCACCCGCTCCACCAGCGCCCAGCTTTGGTCCGGCTCAAGCCTTGCCTGAGTCTCGCCTTTGTCCATTCGTTTCGGCATGTCAGATCACGTAGCTCGGCCCGCCGCCGGCGGCCCGGTCCTTGTGGCGCTGGACGATGTCACGCAACGTCACGCCGGCCATGGCGGCAACCACCTTTGCTTCAATCTCGGACCAGATCTCGCGCGCCGTGCAATCCACGCTGCGCTCACAGGTTCCCGGGTCGTTCACGCAGGCTACCAGGGCGACGGGGCCTTCCAACACATCGACGATGTCCCGCACGGTGATCGCGTTCGGGTCGCGGGCCAAGACGTAGCCCCCCTGCGTCCCGCGAGTGGACCGCAGGAATCCCGCCTTTTTCAGAGGGTTGATCACCTGCCAGAGGTACTTCTGCGACAGCGCCTGCCGCCGCGCGATTTCGCTCAACGCAACGGGACCCCGTTCTTCGTGCAGGGCCACGTCCAGCAGCACCCGCAGTCCATACCGGCCCTTTGTCGAAACCATCATGATTGTCCTCCGGAATCTGCTCTTTCGGCGGCGATCAGATGGCGGTTCAGACTCGCGCGATCGGCCTTGATTGCGCGCAACTCGCGAGTCGAACCCGCATGCGAACAGCGCACAGTCATGCTGCCCGCCGGACCATCCGAGTACGCCGCCACCACGCTTGCGGCCACATCGAGCGCCGTGCCGTCGTGAGATCCCCGCAAGAGTACGGTGGGGCCTGAGACCTCTGCCGGTTCCAGGAGAACGTCCAGTTCGCCCCGCAGTCGCCGCAAGGTCTCGTTCTCCCCCTCGTCGCGCCCACAGACGATCTTGCCGCCGTTCGATCGGAAATGGCGTCCGATTTTCAGCAGCCGGATATCGTGCATGGTAACGTGATCCTGATGCGCGAACAGGTCACGCAGCTTGGCCGCGAAGTTCTTGTCGGTGAGCAAGCATCCCCCGGCTGGACAGGGGTAGTCCGTGACGCCCAGTTCCGCCGCCAAAGTGATCTGTGCCTTGCGGCCGCGGCCTTCGATCGCCAAGAGGCGCTCCCGATTGATCCAGCCCTGAGACTCCGCCTCTGACGGCGGCAGGTGCTGGGCGGATAGCGGACGCACGATCCTCCCCTCCAACCCGGTTTCGCGCTCGATCAGCTCAAGCGCACGGCGGTGCTGGCTCATCGGCCTTTGCCCCAGTACCTCGCCAGTAAAGAGAAACGCCGCCCCGATTTCCTCCATATACGTCTTGGTCTTCTTGAGCATGAAGATACGGCAATCAATGCAGGGATTCATACCGGAGCCCCAGCCATGTCGCGGATGGCGCACAACCTCGATGTAGTCTTCGCCCTTGGCGAAGGTCTTCAGCGGCACACCCATCCGCCGCGCCTGTTCGGCGGCATGACAGCACCCCCCGGAGTCGCACTGGCAGAACGGAGACGTGAACTTGACGGCAATGACCTCAACTCCCTGTTCCACCATCAGTCGGACGGCCAAGGTCGAGTCAAGCCCGCCTGAGAGAAGCCCCACAGCCTTCACGCAGCGCCTCCACTCGTCCATCTGCTATGCAAGCGCCAGTTGACGCCGGACTTCCGACTGCCCGTCAGTCCTCGCCAGCGCAAGACCGGTCGATCCCGAGTTGCCAACTGCATGGTCTGTATATAGTATACTCGTTTCATTGATGTACTAGACTATAGCGCCTGCGCTGCCGTGTAAAGCCCGGCATCTGTGCAGAAGGAATCAGGTTCATGATCCCGAAACCTCAAGTGCCGACCGGGGCGTGCCACCAAACGGCGGTGCGTCTGCTCCACGCTGAGGGCGTCGCCCTATTGGATCTCTGCATTTCAGAGATCATCGAGGACCTCCCGTGCGTGTTCAATGCCGGCGTGGAGGTCCCGCAGTCCCCTGTCAGACTCCTGCTGCACGAGCGGATTCGACCGGTCGTATCCTGTGTCCCTCAGTAGTTCCTCATATTGGCTGGCTTGTCTGGCCCATATGACAGAACCTCCGTCGATCGCATCCTCGACAGCCTTACGTCCCGTACCGGTAGCGTTCAGCCACGACGTCAGGTGCTCGGCGGATTCCCTGTCCGATTGACTCCACGTCTGCAAGGCGGCGGCGTCGGGTTCGATCTGCAGCCTGCCGGTGTCATCGGGTGCGGTGAGAGACACGGGCAGAACGTCCAGGAGGATAGCATCCGCATCGCGGGGGAGTGCCGGTTCACCTGCGCAATGGGTATCCCTGCGTCCCAGGAATTCGCGGATGCCAGGAAGCCCATCCTCGTCAGCAGCCAAACCGCTGATGGGAACTCGGGCTGCTTGTTGGATAGCGGCGTCGATCGCATAGGCCACCTCAGAAAGTAGAGCATCGCCCCAGCGTCCTGCTGTCCCCAACAAATCGCCGTTGTCGTAGTCGTTCACGTCACCCTCCCTCTCAAGGATTACCGTCGTTCGATGCCTGCCATCACCGCCTCCCCGGAAGCCGACTCCCACTGGCCGCTGAGGATTTCATCGGTACCGGTCGTGCCTCCCCTGGCCGCAGCCAGGAGTTCGGCGAACTGCGCCATCTGCGCCTCCCCATCGGGGATCATGGTCAGGGGACGAAGGCGCCGCTCCGTGAAGAAGCGGAGCACCGCCGGATCCTCGGTGCCAGCCAGGAAGTCCTTGATCTGTGGCGGCAGCTTGGTGACCAGCGACGTGAGCTGGTACACCCGCTCACGGGAAACGCCAAGGACCTCGGCGGCCTGGGCGTAGGTCCGGACCGACTCGTCCTCGAAAACCCTGAGATATTGGAGTCCTTTCAGGATGGGGTTTTCGCGCTGCCGGCCGTTCTGATACCGGTTCCATTGGCGGGCGGTGATCTTGGCGATTTCGGCCAATTCGCGGGGTTTGTCGCCGCGGACGAAAAGGCATCCCTTCTCGTAGGCTCTTGTGTAGTAAGGGGTTGCTTCCCAGGCTGACTTGAGGGAATTTGTGCTGGCCGGGTTACGACCGGGGAGCCATTCGACTCGGGGTGCTGGCGCACCCCTCGCTCATGGCAAGCCAAGGGATAGCTCAAGCCAGCACCCGGAGGCGAATGCCCTGAGCGAACGAAGTGAGTCGAAGGGCTTTCGACTCTTGCCTTCATCCCTGCTACTCTGCGCCATGCCCTTCTACGTCTACATCCTCCGGATGAGTGACGGACGCCTCTACGTCGGCCACTCGAACAACCCGCCACGTCGGCTTGCCGAGCACGAACAAGGCAAAGGCTGTCGAACCACCGGTATCTTCGGCGCCGGCGACATCGTCTTCGTCGAAGAACATCCAGACCGCGTCTCCGCTGCACGCCGCGAGCGCCAGATGAAGGGGTGGACACGTGCCAAGAAGCTGGCGCTCGCCGCGGGCAACCTGTCTGAGCTCCACGAGTTGGCCAAGCGCAGGGCCTGACACTTCCCCTGCAAGGGCCTGAAACTCATCCTGCGCGAAACCCTCAATTCCCGCGTCTGGGATTAGCTCTGCAGCAGTCTGAAATCGATCGCTTCAGAGCTCAGCGCCGGAGTGCACCCCGATCGAAGTCGAAGGGTTCGTACCCCACTCGCCCCATCGCTCCGAATCACGAACTTCTCCCCAACCGACATCCGGCCCTTCACGCCGCTGCAGCCTCCGGCAGAATATATTATGCCGGCAAGCCTCCGAGTCCGGTTAACAGGTTCGTTCGTCTCGGACCCCAGAGCCGTTTCGAACTCTCTCCAGGCACGCGCTTGTCCCTCAAGACAGCGTCGCGCGACTGTGAAGATCGCGCTTGAACTCCAGAGTCTTACTCTTATGACGCTGCAATAGGCTAATCAGGTTCACGACTCTGCGTGCAGCGGGGCGACACAATGTGCAGTGGCGCAGGTTCGGATACCGCCACGAAAGCGCCGCTGGGAAGGCGAGGACCGCTGCCCGGGTTGCGTTGGTCCAGGACAAGTCGCTGACCAGCCAAGAAAAGTGCTCAAAGCAGCTACAGTCTAGGTTCTAGGTCTGACCTTGGGATGCCCCGCAACGACAAACACCAGAAAGCTGATCCGGGCATGGCTCACGGCAGAATGTATCCTGTGCGATGCCGATCCCCGTCACGATTGGCGTTTCGTTTCATGCTTGCCGAAGCCTCAAAGACACGCCCGCGACGGACGCGTCGAACCACAAACTCCAAGCCGTCGTGGCGGATGGTCTGGCCCGGTTTGGGCGGCTGGTCCAGTTGACGGTCCAGCCAGGCGGCTAGAGACCCGCCTAGCGACACAGGCGAGCCGCCGAGTTTGGCAAACACCTCGGCTACCGGCACACCCCCTCCGACCATCCATGTGCCGCCGCTGAGGGAATGGAGATGACGGGGTAGCCGGTCGAACTCATCCTGAATATCCCCGATCAACTCTTCCGTAATATCTTCCAATGTGATCAGCCCCTGGCATCGGTTTGCGGAGTCACGAACGATGGCGATATGCTCATGCTGATCGACGAAGGCTTTCAGGATATCCGAGACCAGAGATCCGGGCTCAACGAAGTGGACGGAACGAATGATACCCTGCAGGCTTGGATCGCGCGGATTGGTACTCATGTAATACACCAGCTCCTTGAAATTCACGTAGCCAACCACGCGGTTTCGGTCACCGTCTTCGCAGACGGGAAAACGTGTGTGCGCATCGATGTGGGCGGCGATGAGCGCGTCGGTCAGGGACTGCCCCGTGGAGAGCATCGAGACCTGATCGACTGGAATCATGATCTGTTGAGCGCTGGTGCGGGACAGCTTTGTCGCTCGGGTGATGATTCGTTCCTGGTGCGGGCCAATGTGCTTGGAAAGTCCCGCCATCATTGCCAGCGAGGCGATTTCTTCCAGTGTATTCGGCCTCGTCTTCTCGCTGCGTCGCCCCTCGAACGGGCGGTTTAACGTGTGCAGGAGGTGGATAAGAGGCGTGAACATATTGACGGCGACCGACAAAGGCCTCGCCATCCACAACGCAATGGAGCGATTGAAGTAGACGCCGAGTGTCTTGGGCAGAATCTCGGTGTACTGGAACATGGCAAACGTGAAGAGCAGAGAAAACAGCCATATCCACTGGTCGCCGAACAATTCGTCGAACCGCGATCCGGCCACCGCCGCTCCGATGGTGTGGGCTGCCGTGTTCAGTGCAAGGATCACCGTAATCGGACGCTCAATATTGCCTTTGAACCCTCGCCAGATCGCACCGATTCCAGAGTGTCGTGCCGACAGGTCCGCAACCTGGCTGGGCGTCAGGCTCAGCAAGGCTGCTTCCATGAGCGAGCAGAGAAACGAAACGCATAGCGCGACGGCAATACTCACGATGAAAATGGTCATAGTCTCTCCTGTGTGTCCCGTAAATTCTGCTCGCCTGATTCGGGGCCATGCTGAACCCAACGGTCGACCGCGTCCTTGTGGAAGCGCCAGCGCTTGCCGATCTTCTGGCCCGGCAGTTTCCCGTCGACGGCCAGCTTGTAGAGCGTGGACTTCGAAATCTTCAGGTACGCCGCCAAATCGTCCATTGTCAGTATCTCGTCATGTTCGGCCTTCATGGGCTGCTCCGGGCGCCCCCTTGCCAGTCAAAACCTGCTTGAATCATGTGTGCGCGGGTATTATCCATATTTCGTCGCTGTTCAGAATGCTAAAACAGGGCCGACCCCACCGGGCACTACCCGGCGGACCACCGCTTGTTCGGTCGGCGGCTTGGGCGGAGTGCGAATTGGTTCGAACTTGGGCCTCTCCTGGGCCTTGACTGGGGCCTGCGGCTCGTTGCGGCCGGTAACTGGGCCTCTGACTGGGCCAGTGAGCGGGCCGCGGCCTGCGACGGCATCGGTTCGTCATGGGCCTCGCCGCCGGTATGGAACCGACAGGCGGCAGGACTTCCGCACCATGATTAGCCCGGAGGCGTGGTCAAACCAGGCGTCCACCTTCGCCCCGCCTCCGCCGAAGGCTGCAGGCGGGCACGGCGAGGCTTCGGAGGACAAGTCCGGCGCGTCTGTTCGGCGACTCTCTGGCAGGTTCAGGCTCGCGGGGTTGGGCCGGTCCGGTTGCCAGGATGCCGCCGGAATAGGCCAGTCTGGTCGCGCCGAAGGGCTTTCGCCACTTCTCATCTTCCCTGCTACTATCCGGCCATGCCATTCTACGTCTACATCCTCCGCCTGAATGACGCCCGCCTCCATGTCTGTCACTCGAACAACCCGCCACGTCGGCACGCCGAACACGAACAAGGCAAGGGCTGTCGAACCACCGGTGTCTTCGGTGCCGGCGACAAAGCTTCCGAGCGGAGTCGGACATGAATCCGTCAGCGCCAAACCCGTCCCTCCGGCTTTACAGCGACTTGGCAGACTGGTATCCGCTGCTGACGCCGGTCGGCGACTACGCCGAGGAGGCTGCCTTTTACCTGCGTTTGTTTCAGACCTACTGCAAACAGCCGCCTCGAACCCTGCTGGACCTCGGATGCGGCGGAGGACACAATGCCGCGCACCTGAAGCAGTCGCTGGCCTGTACGCTTGTGGACCTCGCGCCGAACATGCTGGCCCTGAGTCGCCGCCTCAACCCGGAGTGCGAGCATGTTCAGGGCGACATGCGCTCGATCCGGCTAAACCGCGCCTATGACTGCGTGCTCCTCCATGACGCGATCAGCTACATGGCTACTGGAGAAGATCTTGCTGACGCCCTCGCCACGGCGTTTGCGCACACCGCTCCCGGCGGGGTCGCCATGTTCCAGCCGGACTTCGTCACCGAGACCTTCCATCCGGGCTCCGAGAGCGGCGGCAGCGACGGCAACGGACGCGGCCTGCGCTACCTCGAATGGCGCTGGATGCCCGACTCGATGGCCGAGGGGTACGTGACCGACATGGCCTACCTACTGCGGGACGAGAACGGCGGCATCGAGGTCGCCCACGACCGCCATATCATGGGGCTATTCCCGCGCAGCATCTGGCTCAAGCTGATCGCTGATGTCGGGTTCGATCCGCTTGCGGTCCCGTTCGAGCACAGCGCTTACAGCGACACCGGCCACGAGGTCTTCCTCGGGCTGCGATCTGTAACCCAAGGAGGGACATGACATGCACGATCTCCCGCCGCGCTTTTGGCCGATTTTCTTCGAGCTTTACGAGTCGCTCCCCAGGCAGGGGCCAGGCAGCCGCGCCTGCACGGGAAAAGCGCTGGAGCTTTGTCGCGATTTGCCGTCCGCGCCCGCTATACTCGATCTGGGCTGCGGCGTCGGCGGGCAGACGCTGCATCTTGCCGAACTGACGCTCGGAACCATCGTCGCGTTGGACAACCATGTGCCAAGCATTGATCGGTTGCGGGCGACGGTCGCCGAGCGCGGCCTTGCCGGGCGGATTCGTCCTATGGTCGGCGACATGGCCAACCCCGGGCTGCCGCCCAAGACCTTCGACCTGGTCTGGTCCGAGGGCGCGCTCTACAACATCGGCATTGAGAACGCCCTGCGTGTTTGCCGCGGGTTGTTGCGGTCCGGCGGCTACCTCGCGTTCACCGACGCGGTCTGGCGCAAGGAGAACCCTCCGCCCGAGGTGAAGGCCAGTTTCGACATGGACTACCCGACTATGGGTCGAGTTCCAGATGCCCTGGCGTCAATCGAGCGGGGCGGTTTGTCGTTGATCGGGCATTTCACGTTGCCGGACGCGGTATGGTGGGATGATTTCTACACGCCGATGGAGCTTCGCATTGGGGAAATGCGCGGTAAGTATTCCGATGACGCCGACGCGCTCGCCGTCCTCGACCGGCTCGCGCAGGAGCCCGCAATGCACCGCAGTTACTCAGACTACTATGCCTATGAGTTCTTTGTCGTGCGTTCGAAGAACTGATCGAACCGCACCATGAGCAACTTCGAACCTTTACCAATCAGACCCTTGCACACGAGACACGTCCGGTACCCATCGGCCAGAATCGGCTGTTGCCAGAGGCGGGCACGGCGAGGCTTTGGAGGACAAGTCCGGCGCGGCAGGCCGTGCCGGCCGCGTTCATCCCCTGACGAAAACGCCGCGGAAGTCGCATGGTGTGTCTCGCTATGGTTCCTGCGCCTCACTACTGCCGTAGGCGGATCGGATTGCTTTCTCCATGCGCGTGACCTCCTCGTCCGATAGGAAGTCGAAGTGACTGGCGCGCTTGCGCGCGGAGAGCCGACCGTTGTTCTGCAAGCACGCTTGGATGAAGAGATCAATCTTGCGGTCCGGCATGTCAACGATCTCCTGGATGGCCTTCTTGGTCTCGTCGTAGTTCGCCAGGAACGCCAGTTCTTCCACAAGTTCGGTGTCGATGGTCTGCTCGACAAACCTGAACAGGGCTTCCGCTTGCGGCGTCATGTCGAGGAACCTGTACCAGTGGGCCGTATCGTTCTGCACGGTCATCCGGCCTTGCTCATCCATTGAGTATTCCACGAGCACCATCAGCGGGCGGGAGAACGACTCCAGCGATCCGTCGTAGTCGGCAAGGTTCTTCAGCATGGCCGCTGACACCGGGAAGATCAGGCCTGCGGGGGTGAACCCGCGCCGTGCCAGGATGTTGTGGATCAGGAACCGGTGAATGCGGCCGTTACCATCCTCGAAGGGATGCAGAAAGACAAAGCCATACGCCACGGCGGCGGCATGGACCACGGCGGGGACTTCGCCCGCATCCATCCGTTTGTGTGCGGCAATCAGGCCCTCCATCATCCCGACCAGGTCTTCGGGTTTCGGGCAAACGAAATGCACCTTCTCCTTCTGCGGCTGGACAGTCTCTCCCACGTAGTTCTGTTCGGTTCGATAATCTGCGTCCCGGAAACGCGGATCAACGATGCGGTTCTGTAGATCCAGCAAACGGCCCTTGTCGCAGAAGTCTTCCTTTTCGGCCAGTTGAAGCAGCGCAATGAACCGCTCCGTTCGAGTCGAGCTGGGCTTGATGTGTTCGATCTCGAAGGACGACTTGGTCTCCTTTGTGTAGAGGTAACTCATGGCCCGCTTCAGCAACTGGGGCGAATAGCTCGCCACGATCCTCTGGCATCGCGCAGGCAGGTCGGCCTTTTCAAATCCGCGCAACGCGTCGGTTCGTCGGATTGTCGGACAGAATTGACCGTCTCCCAGCAGGTTGTCGTTGATTCGCTGACGGCGCACCGGACGAGGCTGGATCACCGTGTAGTACTCGGCGGGCTCGATCAGGTCGATGTATCCGCCCGTCTTCAGGTCCTCCATAGGGAGCGATGAGCCGGTGAGCATCTCGTAAAGAAACCACAGTCGACGGGCATACTTGCCCCTCGGTGCGGAGGCGACGTATTGCTGGACCTCTTCGACCGGAGCCGCATTGAACACACTGGCGAGGATGGCCAGGTTTGTCCCGTCGTACTTGAGCGCGAATTCCAGATGGTCGCCAAGCGTATCCCCAGGCCAGTATCTGGCCGGGTAGACTTCCTCAGTCATGCCTGCAGTCGTGTCGGTTCGGCGGGTGTTCCCTGTGGCCACGAAGGACTGATGCCAGTTTGGGATCACCTCCAGATGGAATCTGGCGATCAGCGCTCCGTATCCAGCCGGTCGTATTCCTGTGGCCTGCAAATCGTGCTCAGTCATGACACCTCCGTGAAAAACGAGAATTGATCGTGAATAATACGCCAGACTCGCGCAGAGTCAAGAAAAGCGCGCCAGACAACTCTTTACCCGTCTGTTCGTGAAAAACGTGCCAGGGACGAGACAAACGCGCCCGGAATAGCCTTGAGCAAGAAAGACGCGCTAGAGTCAGCATCCAATATTGCAGGCGCTTGGACTTGCCGTCGAGGTAACCCTCCTCGGCGGCGGTGATGCCGGAGGCCAGAGCCCATGAAGCGACTGATTGTCCATCTGCATGGCGAGCGGATGCGGCACGACTCTCGCCGGAACCGGGATGAGGTCATCTCGGCGGCCATGCGGGTGAAGTCCAATAAGGACCGCATGCCCCCCATGCGGCGGTATGAGATCATCAACCGGCTGTGGACCCGTTACCTGGTGCCGTTGCGCGACATGATCGATACCCAGATCACACCTATTTCATGTGCCGCCTGCCGGTCCACCCGCAGGCGACCATGCCGGAGGGGCTGGCCGAACCGGCTACCGGGGAGACGACCGGGAAAACCACAGAACGGCTAGAGTCGCGGCTAGAGTCACGGTTGGCCGTAAGAACTCTGGTCTTTCTCCAGGCGGGAGAACAAGGCAAGGCCAGCCTGGCCAAGAACCTGGGGCACAGAACCGTTTCCGGGGAGCTTCACAAACAGGTGAAACGGTTGCTGAACATGGGTTTGATCGAAATGACCATCCCCGATAAACCGAACAGTCGCCTTCAGGCTCGTTCGACGTACGCCTTCGCCGTCGCAACGTCCATCTTGCGCTTGGCAATGGCGCGGGCGTGAACCTTGACAGTGCGGGGCGGCGGCAGCACAATCCGCCTCACGGGGCGTCGTCATTCGCCGGTTCTCGATGGGCAGACACATGGACATTCTTGTTTCACTGCCGCATTGCAGCGCGTCGGTCTACGACCGGGTAAGGCCGCTCGGGCGCGGCCGTGAATTCGTCGCCTCCGACCCGCCGGGCGCCCAGCTCGGTTCCGGCGGCGGCACAGTCCATATGCTCCTCGGCGGCTGGCGCAGTTCCTGGGAACAGACGTTCGACGCCTACATGAACAGGGCGCCGAAGTTGGTGCTTCACGGCAGCGGCGAGAGCCGGCGTCTGCCGGCTTATGCGCCGATCGGCAAGCCGCTTGTCCCCGTGCCGGTTTTCCGCGGACTTACCCCGCACGCGCCGGACATGACTCTGCTCGACCTTCAGGTGCGGTCGTGTTCCGACCTGTTCCGTCACGCCTCGCCGCACAGCGTGTGCATGATCGCGTGCGGCGATGTTCTGCTGCGCTATTCAGGCTGGCTGCCGGTGTACCCGGATGCGGATGTGGTAATCGTTGGCATACCGGCGTCGGCCGAGGAGGCGAGCCGGCACGGGGTGATGTTCTGCGAGCCGGGCGCCGCGGGGGCGATGTCGTTCTTTCTGCAGAAGCCGGACGCTGTACGGGTCCGGAAGCTTGCGGCGGCGCACCCTTACTTTCTCGACACCGGCGTGTGGCTGCTGAGCCGCCGTGCGCTCGACGTGCTGTTCGCGAAGTGCGGCGTGCCCGCTGGCGGCCGGCCGGAGGGGGGGCCGGCGCCGTTCGATCTCTACGGCTCGTTCGGGCCGGCGCTCGGCATGAAGCCCGAACGGCCGGATCCGGAAATCAGCGCCCTGTCCTGCGCCGTATTGCCCCTGCCGAACGGCCGGTTCTATCATTTCGGCACGAACCGCAGCCTTCTTACATCGGTCCGGCAGCTCATGAACCCGGCCGACGAGAGGCGGTCTTTCGGGGACGCGCCGGGCGCCGAAAGCGTGCACACGACGGTTCAGAATTCGGTCGCGGAGCTGTCGCGCGCGAATGCCGGGAAATGGGTCTGGATCGAGAACTCGCACGTGCCTTCCTCGTGGACTTTGACCGACCGGCATGTGCTCACCGGTGTTCCGCCGAACGACTGGCGGATATCCCTTCCCGAGGGCGTGTGTCTCGATTTCGCGCCTGTCGAGTCGCGTCTGTGTGTGCGGTCCTACGGGTTCGAGGACGGCGGACGCGGCGCCCTGTGCGAGGCCGGGACGTTGTGGATGGGCCGTCCGGCCGGCGACTGGTTCGCGAAGCGCGGGTTGAAGTTCGAGCAGTGCGGGCCGGACCCGACGGCCGACATCCACACCGCCGCGCTGTTCCCCGCCCTGCCCGCCGACGGGCTGAGCGCGGAGTTTGTTCAGTGGCTTGTTGACGAGAACCCGGGCAGGAGCGACGTCTTTGCCCGTCTGTGGCTCGAGGCGCCGCGCTATTCCGCCTTGGCGCTGCTTGAGAAGACGGATATCGCCACGTTGTCCGCCATGCGCCGCGCGCGCGCGGCGGAGCTTGTTGCGCGCATGACCCCTGCCGCGCGCGCCGAAGCGGCTGCGGGGATGGATCTCGAAAGAACCGCGGAGTTCTATGTGGCCAACGGGCTTGCGCCGGCCGAACGGGTCGCCGGGCTTGCGCCTGTTCCCCTTGCGCGCGACCGGATGTTCCGTTCGCGGCTTGCCGCCCTTGGCGGCGGGGCGGACGCGGAAGAGCACGAACGCGGCGCGTTCAGCGCCTTGCGCGAGGCGATAGTCGTCACGGCGAAGCAATCCCCCGTCACGCCGCGCCGGAACGTTCTTGAGGATCAGATCGTGTGGGGCCGTTCGCCCGTGCGCCTGGACATTGCCGGGGGCTGGACCGACACTCCGCCGTACTGCATGGAAAAGGGCGGGCGGGTGGTGAATCTCGCCGCCGATCTGAACGGACAGCCGCCGATCCAGGTGTTTGCGCGGCTTTCCGAGCGGCCGGGCATAAGGCTTCGCAGCATAGACCTGGGGGTGGATCACGACATTGCCGACTACGGCGACCTGCGCGAGTACGGCAGGCTCGGCAGCGGGTTCGGCATCGCCAGGGCGGCGCTTTGCCTGTGCGGCTTTTCGCCGGACTTCCATGCCGGGGAACAGTTCAAGGGACTGGCCGACCAGTTGCGCGCGGAGATCGGCTGCGGCATCGAGGTGAGCATGCTGGCGGCGGTGCCGAAGGGCTCGGGCCTGGGGACAAGCAGCATACTTGCCTCCACGCTGCTTGGCACGCTGAGCGAACTGCTCGGCCTTGGATGGAATTCGGACGACCTGTTTTTCCGGACGCTGGCGCTGGAGCAGATGCTCACGTCCGGCGGCGGCTGGCAGGACCAGGTTGGCGGGGTGTTGCCGGGCGTCAAGCTCATCGAATCCGAGCCCGGTCTCATTCAGCGTCCGGCGGCGCGCTGGCTGCCGGAGAATTTCTTCGCCGAGCCCGCTTTCGCCGACAGAATCCTCCTCTACTACACGGGGCTCACGCGCGTTGCGCACAACATACTCGGCGAGATAGTCAGGGGCATCTTCCTTAACTCGTCGTCCCACATGGCGACGATCGAGGAAATCGGAAGGAACGCGGCATTCGCCGCGGACGCGCTTCAGAAGCATGACTGGGACGGATTCATCGAAAGTGTGCGAAGGAGCTGGCGGCTCAACATGGAGCTCGATCCCGGCACATGTCCGGCGGAGGTGGCGGCCATCCTTGCCCGTGTGGAGAGCCGGACCAGCGCCGTGAAGCTGCTTGGCGCCGGCGGAGGCGGGTACATGCTGATGCTGGCGCCCGACGCGGCGGCGGCCAGGGCCGTGCGCGAGGAGCTCACCGGCGCGCCGCCCAACCCGAGAGCGCGGTTCGTTAAGCTTTCGCTCTCCAGAACCGGCTTCCAAGTGACGCGGAGTTAGTGCACAATTCCGCCCGTGCGGCGTCTGCCGCGAAGGAGGCCGGAAAGCAGTGAAAGACGAGCTGGTCGCAAAGATCGGGAAACGCGAGGCGGTTGTCGGAGTCGTGGGGCTCGGCTACGTCGGGCTTCCGCTTCTCCTCGAGTTCGCGAAGGGCGGCTTCCGCTGTGTCGGGTTTGACATCGATCCCGCAAAGCCGGCCGCGCTCGTTGCCGGCAGGTCGTACATCCGCCATATCGCATCCGAATCCGTTGCGTCCGCATTCGTCGGCGCGGACCCGAAACGCGCGACGGCGACAACCGATTTCTCGCGCGTGCGCGAATGCGACGCGGTGCTGATCTGCGTCCCCACGCCGCTGACGCACCACCGTGAGCCGGACCTGACGTTCATCGAGAACACCGCCAGGAGCATCGCGCCTCACATGCGCGCGGGGCAGTTGGTCATCCTGGAATCAACCACCTATCCCGGCACGACAGAGGAAGTGATGGTGCCCATACTCGAAGCCGGATCCGGCCTGCGGGCAGGCGAGGGGTTTCTCGCAGCCTTTTCCCCCGAGCGCGAGGATCCAAACAACCGCGACTTCCGGACCGCGACCATCCCGAAGGTTGTCGGCGGAATGACCCCCGACTCCCTTGATGCGGCGGTGGCGTTGTACGGGTCGGTCATCTGCAAGACCGTGCCGGTGTCATCCTGCCGCGCCGCGGAAGCCACGAAGCTGATGGAGAACATTTTCAGGTCAGTCAACATTGCCCTTGTGAACGAGCTGAAGCTGGTGTTCGGCCGGATGGGCGTGGATATATGGGAAGTGGTTGACGCGGCGCGGACGAAGCCGTTCGGGTTCATGCCGTTCTATCCGGGGCCGGGCCTCGGCGGGCACTGCATACCGATAGACCCTTTCTACCTGACCTGGAAAGCCAAGGAGTACGGGATTGCCACGCGGTTCATCGAGCTTGCCGGCGAGATCAACAGCGCCATGCCCGACCACGTTATCCAGCAGGCGATTGTTGCGTTGAGCGACCGGGGCAGGGCGATGCGCGGCGCGCGGGTGCTGCTCGTGGGGCTCGCCTACAAAAAGAACGTGGACGACACGCGCGAAAGCCCGTCCCTGGCCCTCTGGCGCAAGCTGCTCGAGCGCGGGGCGCGGGTTGACTACTACGACCCGTTCTGTCCGGTCGTGCCCAGAACCCGCGAATACCCTGAACTTGCGGACATCCGCAGCCGGACGTGGGAGGAAGCGATCTCCGGCGGCTACGACGCGGCGCTGGTTTCCACGGCGCACGACTCGGTTGATCATGACGCGATAGCCCGGAGCTGCGGCCTGACGGTTGACACCAGGCATGCCTGCAAGCCCGGCCCGAACGTGGTGCCGGCCTGACCGATGGAGAGCAGCCTGTCATGAGAATCCTCGTAACAGGGTCGGCGGGCTTCATCGGATCACACGTCGCGCACGCGCTTCTCCGGCAGGGCCACGAAGTCGTCGGCGTGGACAATTTCAACGACTACTATTCCCCCGCGTTGAAGCGCGACCGCCACGCCGGGCTTGCCGGGAAGAACGGGTTCTCGTCGCACGAGTGCGACCTGTGCGACCGGCAGGCGATGGACGGGGTATTCGCCGGAGGGCGGTTCGACCGTGTCTGCCACCTCGCTGCCCAGGCGGGCGTGCGCTATTCGCTGACGCATCCGCACGTCTACCAGAAATCGAACCTTGAAGGTTTTCTGAACGTGCTGGAAGCGTGCCGCAACAACGCCGTTCCGCGGCTCGTTTACGCCTCCAGTTCCAGCGTCTACGGCGGAAACACGAAGCTGCCGTTTTCCGAGTCCGACCCGGTTGACAGCCCGGTGAGTCTCTATGCCGCCACGAAGAAGGCGAACGAGCTCATGGCGCACGTCTACACCCGGCTCTACGGGTTCCAGACGGTAGGGTTGCGCTTCTTCACCGTCTACGGGCCGTGGGGCAGGCCCGACATGGCGTACTGGCTTTTCACGAAGGCCATGCTGCGCGGCGAGGCGATTCCCGTGTTCAACCACGGCAGGATGCAGCGCGATTTCACATACATAGACGACATAGTGAAGGGCGTGCTCGCATCGCTCTTCGCCGACGGGCTTCAGCCGTACGAAGTGATCAATCTCGGCAACCACAAGCCCGAACTTCTGACCGATTTCATCAACACGATCGCGTCCGCGCTCGGCGTCACGCCGAAGATGAACATGCTTCCGATGCAGCCGGGCGATGTTCCGGCCACGTTTGCGGACACGACGCTTGCGAAGGAGAGGCTCGGGTTCGAGCCCGAAACGCCGATGTCAGAGGGCATACCCAGGTTCGTTGAATGGTATCGCGAGTACCACGGGCCGGCCCGGGCGGCCGGGCCGGCAAAGCGGAAGGGGCACGTGGAAGATGGAAGTACCGCTTCTTGATCTCAAGGCGCAGCATGCGGCGATAGGGGAGGAAGTCGAACGCTCCGTGGCGGAGGTGTTCGCTTCGCAGATTTTCATTCTCGGTCCGAAGGTCGACGCCTGCGAGAAGGCGGTTGCGGAGTACTCCGGCGCGGCGCATGGCATCGGCATGTCGTCCGGCACCGACGCGCTGCTCGCCTGTCTGATGATCGAGGAGATAGGGCCGGGCGATGAGGTGATAACCTCGCCATACACTTTCTTTGCCACGGCCGGCTCCATTGCGCGTGTCGGCGCGACGCCGGTGTTCGCTGATATCGACCCGGTGAGCTACAACATCCGGCCGGACCTGCTCGAGGCGAAGATCACCGAGCGGACGCGGGCGATAATGCCGGTTCATCTGTATGGACAGATGGCCGACATGACCGCGATCAACGCCATCGCGGCCAGGCACGGGCTCATCGTGATCGAGGACGCGTGCCAGGCGATCGGCGCGCGGGACGGCGGTATGCGCGCGGGCTCCTGCGGCACGATGGGCTGTTTCTCCTTCTTCCCGTCGAAGAACCTCGGCGGAGCGGGCGACGGCGGGATGGTGGTTACCAACGACGCGGCGCGCGCCGACAAGCTGCGCTGGTTCAGGAACCACGGCGCCAACCCGAAATACTACCATCGCTACGTCGGGGGCAATTTCCGGCTCGACGCTGTGCAGGCGGCGGTGGTTTCCGCGAAGCTGCCGCACCTCGACGCCTGGACCGACGCGCGCAGGCGCAACGCCGCCAGGTACGACAGGCTGTTTGCCGCGGCCGGGCTGCCGGAAAGCGCTGACTTCGCGCTGCCGCAGGCGGTGACCGAACGCCACATCTTCAACCAGTACGTGATCCGCGCGGCGTCGCGCGATGCCTTGAGGGCGTTCCTGGCCGAGCGTCGGGTAGGGTCGGAAGTCTACTACCCCGTGCCGCTGCACCTGCAGGAATGCTTCGTCTATCTCGGCTGCCGGCGCGGCGACTACCCGGAGAGCGAGTCCGCGGCCGCCTCGACCCTGGCGCTGCCGGTGTATCCGGAGCTGAGCGACTCCCAGGCGGAATATGCGGTGTCCTGCATAGCTGAATTCTTCAAGAGGAAGAGGGGATAGTCATGGTTGCGGGGCGGTCCAGGACTGTGCGCGTTCTCTCGGTGGTCGGGGCCCGTCCCAACTTCATGAAGATCGCGCCGTTCGCGCGGGCGATCGCGGCGCGGAACGACGCCGCGCCCGGGTCGGCGGAGCACATTCTCGTTCACACCGGCCAGCACTACGACGCGAGCATGTCGGACGCCTTTTTCCGGACGCTTTCGATACCCGAGCCCGACATACATCTTGCCGTCGGTTCCGGCACGCACGCCGAACAGGTCGGCCGCACGATGATGGCGTTCGAGCCCGAACTGAGACGGGTGCGCCCCGACTGGGTCGTGGTCGTCGGCGACGTCAACGCGACGTGCGCCTGCTCCATAACCGCGAAGAAGGAGGGTGTGCGGGTTGCGCACATCGAGGCCGGATTGAGATCGTTCGACATGGATATGCCGGAGGAAATCAACCGGATGGTGACCGACCGTCTATCCGACCTGCTGCTCACGCCCGACGCGATCTCCGACGCCAACCTGCGGCGGGAAGGGGTGCCGGAAGAACGCATCGTTCAGGTCGGCAACATCATGATAGACACGCTCGACCGGCAGCGGGCGGCGGCAGCGGCGCTTGATCCGCTGGCGATACTTGGCGCGCAGGCCCGACCGGGCCAGGCTGCCAAGCTGGAGTCGCTTTCCCGGACCGGCGGGGCCTTCGCGCTTCTTACCCTGCACCGCCCGTCGAACGTGGACAGTCCGGAAGTCCTCGCCGCCCTGGCGAACGTGGTGTCGGGGCGCGTCGCCGCCGCGTTGCCGGTGGTGTGGATTCTGCATCCGCGCACGCAGCACAGGCTGGAGCGGGCGGAACTGATGGCGGGGCTGCTGGCCAACGGGCGCGTGATCGTGTGCGGGCCGGCGGGTTACCTCGAGATGCTGCGGCTCAACATGGCGGCGCGTGTGATGCTCACCGACAGCGGCGGTTTGCAGGAGGAATGCTGTGTGCTTGGCACCCCGTGCCTGACGCTGCGCGACAACACCGAGCGTCCGGTGACGCTGACGGAGCACGGCGGCGTCTGCCTGCTGGCGGGGAATGGTCCGGCGCGTGTGGGTGAACGTTTTGAGGCCGCGCTGCGCATGCCGCGCAAGCCTACGCGTCCTCCGTTGTGGGACGGGCATGCGGCCGAACGTGCCGTGGATGCCATACTGCGCGCCTCCTGAGTCGCGCGGAAATGCGGATGATTTTCCGATGAACACCGCCTCCAGTCTTGCGGATGTCGGGCTGCCGTCCGGAATCGGGCGTGTGCGGCGGAATGTGCCGCTTTCCTCGCTGTGTTCCTGGCGCATCGGCGGGCCGGCTGACATCGTGGTCGAACCGGACGGCACGGACGCGGTGCGCCGCCTGCTGGAATATGTGAATCAGCACGGCGTTCCCCTTGTGGTAATCGGCGCCGGCAGCAACATTCTCTTTGATGATGCCGGGCTAAGGGGCATCGTGCTCAGGATCGGGGAGAGCCTTTCGGGCTTCGACTGCGATGCCGGCGGCGTGACGGCCCTGGCCGGGGCGTGGCTGCCGCGGATGGCGTTGGCCGCAGCCGCGGCCGGGCTTGCGGGGCTGGAGCACCTGGCCGGAGTTCCGGGCACACTCGGCGGATCGGTCGCGATGAACGCGGGGATGCCGGAAGCGCCGATCGGGGGGATGGTTGCCTGGGCGGATGCCGTGGACATGGCCGGGAACGCGGTCCGTTTTCGCGGCGACGAATGCCGCTTCGGTTACCGCACAAGCCGGTTCCTTGACGGGCGGCACATTGTGCTGGGCGCCAGGCTGAGCTGCCGCGGGGACGACCAGGCCGCGGTTCGCGCAAGGACAACCGCGGTGCTGAAGGAGCGCCGCGGCAAGTACCCGCTCGACCAGCCGAGCGCGGGCTCGGTGTTTCTGCGCGACCCGTCGCGTCCGGCCGAATACGGGCCGCCGGGACTTCTCGTTGAGAAGGCGGGGTTGAAGGGCGCGCGGGAAGGCGGGGCTGTGGTGTCCGACCGGCACGCCAACTTCATAGTCAACGCCGGCGGCGCCACTTCGGCCGACGTGCTCAGGCTGATACGCAGGATTCGGCTTGCCGTACACGGCAGTACAGGCTACTGGCTGAAGTGCGAAATCCGGTACGTTGCGCCGGATGGCAGCACTCGCCCGGCGGACGGCGCGGAAGGAGGAACTCAGACATGACCCGGAATCGTGCGCCGGTCAACTTCGCCCTGATCGGCTGCGGCCGCATCTCCAGGAACCATGCCGCCGCGCTGGCTGACCCGGCGGTCGGCGGCAGGCTTGTGGCGGTTTGCGACGTGGTGCCGGAGCGCGCGAAAGAGCTCGCCGCGCAGACCGGGGCCGAGGCCTACACCGATTACGCAAGAATGCTTGCGCGCGACGATGTCGCCGCCGTATCCGTCTGCACGCCGTCCGGCCTGCATCCTGAGCATGGAATTCTCGCCGCGGAAGCCGGCAAGCACGTGGTTTGCGAGAAGCCGATCGCGATAGACCTGGAATCGTGCGACCGGTTGATATCCGTGTGCAGGTCCAGGAAACGGCGTCTGTTCGTGGTGTTGCAGAACAGGCTCAACGCAACGATGCGTCTTCTTAAGGGGGCGATAGACAGGGGGCGGTTCGGGCGGATCTACGGCGTCCATGCCCAGGTCCTGTGGCAGCGTCCTCAGGGCTACTATGACCAGGCGCCGTGGCGCGGGACGCGCGCGCTGGACGGCGGCGCTTTGCTGAATCAGGCAAGCCATTACGTTGACTCGCTGGTATGGCTTGGCGGCGCCGTGGCCGAAGTGACGGCATTCACCGGCCGGCTTGCGCGCAACATCGAATGCGAGGACAGCGGCGCCGTCGTGGTCAGGTTCCGGAGCGGGGCGATCGGCTCGATCAACGCATCCATGCTCGTGTACCCGCGCAACTTCGAGGGTTCGGTGACGGTTCTCGGCGAGCACGGCACGGTAAAGCTCGGCGGAATAGCGATCAACCGGTTTGAGAAGTGGGAGTTCGAGTCGTACGATGACGACGACAAGCTCGTTGTAGAGTCGAACTACGAGCCGCCGAACGTGTACGGATTCGGCCACACAGCCTACTACAGGGGCGTGGTCGAGGCGTTGAGCAACGGCGGCGAGCCGGACACCGACGGCATGGAAGGGCGCCGCAGCCTTGAACTCATTCTCGCCGCGTACAAGTCGGCCGCGGAAGGGCGGAAGGTAATGCTTCCGCTCTGAAGCCGTTTCCTGTTGCCGGGTGTCCGGCTTTGTTTGCGCGCGTTCTCCGTGAACAACGCGCGCCGCAGTGGATGACTTGCAGCGATGTCCGCCGCACCTGACTTCAGCATAGTGACGGTATGCCGGAACAGCGCCGGCACGATACCGGCCTGCCTCGATAGCGTACTCGCCCAGACCGCGGCGCTTGAACACGTGGTCGTTGACGGGGCGTCGTCCGACGGAACGCTTGACCTTGTCCGCGAGCACGCGGCGCGGCCCGGCCGGGCGCATCCGCTGCGGTGGGTGTCGGGTCCGGACAAGGGCCCGTTCGACGCGATGAACAAGGGCATAGCGATGGCGGCCGGCCGGATCGTCGGCATTCTGAACGCCGACGACCGTTACGAGGCGCCGGATGTGCTGGACTGCGTGAGAAAGACCATGGCCTTGCGCGGTGTCGGCTGTTGTTACGGCGACCTCGTGTGTTTCCGGCAGGCGGCGGGCGGTGAGGAACCGGTGCGGTACTGGCGGGCGGGCGAGTATGACCGCGATCGTTTTCTTGCCGGGTGGATGCCGCCGCACCCGGCGTTTTTCGTCGAGCGCGGCGTCTACTCCAAGTACGGCGGGTTCAGGCTCGACCTGGGCACAGCGGCCGACTACGAGCTGATGTTGCGTTTTCTCTACCTGCACGGCCTGTCATGTGTTCACGTTCCACGCGTGCTGGTTCGCATGCGGGTGGGCGGGCTCAGCTCGGCCTCGTTTGCCGCGCGGCTCAGGGCGCACGCGGCTGACAGGCGGGCGTGGGGGGTTAACGGACTGACGCCTTTGCCCTGGACTATTCCGCTGAAGCCGCTCCGCAAGCTCGGGCAATGGTTTGCGCGTCCTCCTGTCTCCTGAGTTCCATATGGTCCATCGCCACGGGAAGATAAAGAATGAGCCGCGTGAAGACACGAGCGCCACGGCACGGAAGTAAGCTGCTGTTTCTTCAGCTTCCGCTTCCCGATAGCGATCCATCAGGCGTGGCCGAGAACGCTCCTCTCGCCGCGGCGAGTCTTCGGCGTGCGCTTCACGGTTCCCCGGATGGCGGGCAATTCGACTGTGCGCTTCTCAGGATGGACGCGGACGGGCCGAATGACGCCGGCGTTCTGGATGCGATCGAGGACGAACGCCCGGACATCATTGCGGCAACGCTGTACGCGTGGAACATAGAGCGGACTCTCCGGATACTTGGGCAGTTCAGGAAGAGCCATCCCCGCGTGCGGATCGTCGTTGGAGGTCCGGAGGTCGCGCCGGGCCATCCGTTCCTGATGCGCGCCCGTTGTGTTGACGTTGCGGTCAGCGGAGAAGGCGAGGCGGTGTTCCCGTCCGTCTTGAGGGGCCTGCAAAACGGCCGTGCTGTCAGCTCCGACGCCGTTGCGTGGCGGGCGGGTGGGCGCCTGAAATGGGGGCGCGGCCCGGCGGTTGTCCCGGAACTTGCGTCGTGTCTGCCGCCGCCGGACGACGACTGGTTGAACGCCTCCGGCCGGACGGCGTGTGTCGAGACTACGCGCGGGTGTCCGCTCGACTGCGTGTTCTGCTGCTACAGCATGCGCCGCCGCCGGCTTGCATTCGTGCCGGCGGCAGCGGTGGCGGAGCGCGTTGCGCTCCTTGCGGGGTCCGGCGCGCGCGAGGTCCGGTTTGTGGACCCTTCATTGAACGCACATCCGCAGTTCGAGTTGTTGCTCGCGGAGCTGGCGCGGGTGAACCGTGCCGGCAGCGTGGAGTTCCTTGCCGAACTGCTGGCCGACCGGCTCACGGCGCGGCAGGCGGGGCTGCTCGCGGCGGCGGGGTTCGGAGAAATCGAAATAGGTCTTCAGTCCGTGAGTCCGGAGGTGCTGCGCGCGGTGAACAGGCGAAGCGACCCCGCCCTGGTCTTGCGCGGGGCGCGGTTGCTGGGCGATGTCGGAGTGCGACCCGTTATTGACGTGATGTGCGGTCTGCCGGGCCAGACGCTGGAGGACGTGAAGCGGTCGGTCGAGACGGCTGCCGGAGTGCGCAACGCCAGGGTTCAACTGCTGCATGCCCTGCTTCTGCCGGGCACCGTGCTTGGAAGCCGCCGGCGTGAGCTGGGGCTGGAGGCGCAGGCGCTGCCGCCATATCGTGTGATTTCGACGCCGCACATGTCGGCGGAAGACATGATTGAAGCCGACCGCTTCGCCGCCGGCGTTACCGGTCTGGAGCTGGATGCGCCTGCCGGCCGGTATGTCGGGCGCAGCCTGCCATCGCTCTTTGCGGAGCAGCACGTTCTTGCCGCCGGCTCCGCCGTCGCGCCGCTACTGCCTGGAACATCCGCGCGCCGGGCGCTGATACTCGATGGCGACGACCTGTTCGGTCACCGCGAGTGGGTCGCTTGTGTGATAAGGCGCGCGATACGGACGGAGCCGCACACGTTGTGGCAGTTTGTCCTCAGTCCCTGGAAGGAGGAGCCGCTGGATCTGGCGGATTTCGCCGCTGGCGTAATCGCCGCCGAACGCGACCATTTCCTTGACCGGCTGAAGCCGAGGGAAGGGACCGGTCACACGGTGTCCAGGCGGGTCTTCATTCTTTTGAAGAAGCAAAGACGGTATTCCGTTTCCTGGCAGACGGCGGCCGAGGAACTGCTCAGCCGCCTGTTCTACTGATCCTGCCGGCGGCCGGCCACGCGGCCTCACTCGTACGATATCCCCTTGCGCGCGGCCTGTTCGCGGACCATACGTTCCACTTCGGCATCAAAGCCTTTCTTGCCGCCTTCCGCGTCGCGTTTCTTCATTTCCCCGGCGATGTAGGCATCGCGCTGCCGGTTCAGTTCAGACAGTTCCTTCTCCAGCGCCCTGCGTTCTTCGACTTTTTCCTTCAGGTACGCCTCGCGTTCGTCCTTCCCCATCTTCCGCAATTCTTCCGGCAGCTTGTCTTCCTCGAGCTTGTCCATCGCAACCGCGCCCAGGACAACAGCCTCGGCCAGGTCCGCCTTGCCGCCCAGCGCCGCATCGGCGTACTCGGCCATGGCAAGGCTGTCGCCTGCCTTCACGCGTTCCATGCGAGCGCCTTCGACTTTTGCCTTGTAAGATGCGCGGCTCGCGGCCACGGGGGCCGGGGCGGTGGCGGCGAAACCAACGGACAAGCTGGCCTCCGCGTCCATGGCGGAAGTGTCGCCGTACCCGATCCTGCTTGAGACGATCTTCGAGCGCAGTTCCGCGATGGGTTTGTCGACCGGGGTGGAGATGGCAACCATGTCGCCGCCCTGCGATATGGCTGTGTAGGAACCTTCGGACTTTGCGGCAATGTCCTGCCAGACCGGCGTTGTATCCGACATGTTCCCGCACTGCACGGTGTTGATGATCAGATCCTTCATGACTGCCGCCCTGCAGACTTCCGGGTACTTCACGTCGTCCTTGTAATCCATGTGCGGCGGTGCGTCGCCGACGAGGAAGATGATCTTGAGCACGCTGCGGTTCGTGCTCCACGTCATCTGCGTTACCGCCTCGTTCAGCGCCTGGTTCACCGACTCCGGCGTATCGCCGCCGCCGTCGGCCCTGAACCCGCGCAGCTTCTCGTAGATTGCGTCGATGTCGTCGGTAAGCGGCGCTGCTTCAGTAACGTAGGCGTCGCCGCGATCGCGGTAACCGATCAGGCCGAACTTCACCTTTGGCGTCGGTTTTGCCCCGACTATGCCGTTGGCGATGGACCAGATCTTCTGCTTCGCGCCCTCGATCAGGCCGCTCATCGAGCCGGTCGTATCGAGAACGAAGCAGACTTCTATGTTGCCGGGCTGCTTCGCCGGGCCGGCTTCCTCCGCGCCGGCGGCGGCCACCGCGGCCAAGGCACCTGCCAGAACACAGACTGAGAACGGACGCATATTCATAACTTTGTTTCCTCCTTGCTCCCTAGACGAATGTGAACGTGTGTTTGTTCAACATTTCCTTTGTCTGTATCAATTCAGAACGGCAAGGACGAGGTTGCTGCGCTGCCTGCTCCCGATCTGTGCGGCCTGCAAGAAGATCCAGAACGAGTCCGGCAACTGGGAGCCAATCGAGTCTTACATACGCGACCGGTCCGACGCCGATTTCAGCCACGGCGTATGCCCGGATTGCGCCCGTCTGCTGTACGGCACCGTGACCGGCAAGAAGTGAGTCCGGCCGCCCGCGTTGGCGAAGGCTTGCGCCAAAGACCAGTTTGCCGCGCCCTGTCCGCCTGCGAATGCGTGTGCGGCCATGGCCGCATTGCTCCCGGGTTGACCGCCGCTGCTTTGCGCAATAGGATTCGTTGGGACGCGGATTGCGTTATCCGGAACCAGGGGGAGAGGAACACCCATGAACAGTATTCGGGAACAGGTTTCCGGCAGTCGGATCCTCATATCTGATGGAGCGTGGGGGACCATCCTCCAGGCCGGCGGGCTGAAGCCCGGCGAGTGTCCTGAGCTGTGGTGTGCTGACCGGCCGGACGCAGTGAAGGACATTGCGCGCCGCTATATCGAAGCGGGTTCCGACATGGTCAAGACGAACAGTTTCGGAGGCACCCGGTTCAAGCTGGACCACTTCGGGCTGGCGTCGCGCGTCGGCGAGCTGAACGAGAAGGCGGCGGCTCTTTCGAGGGCGGCGGCGGGGGCGAATCACCGCGTCATCGCATCGGTCGGCCCGACGGGCAAGCTGCTGCTCATGGGCGACGTTACGGAGGAGGACATCTACAATGCTTACCGCGAGCAGTTAGTTGCGCTTGAGCGCGGCGGTGCGGACGGCTGCTGCATAGAGACCTTTGCGGCGCTGGACGAGGCGGCTCTTGCGGTGAGGGCGGCGCGGGAAAACACTTCGATGGAAGTGATATGCACGTTCACGTTTGAACGTTCAGTCCGTGGCGATTACCGCACCATGATGGGGGTTACGCCCGAGCAGGTTGCCTGCGAGATGCCCGCGGCCGGCGCGCACGTGATAGGAACCAACTGCGGGAACGGGATGAAGGCCATGGCGGACATAGTGAGCGCCATGCGCGCGGTCGCGCCGGCCGTCCCGATCATCGTTCATGCGAATGCCGGCGCTCCGGTCATCGTGGACGGCGCCGACGTCTATCCGGAGACGCCGGAAGAGATGGCAAAGAACGCGATGGCCGTGGTTAAGGCGGGCGCCGACATAGTGGGCGGGTGCTGCGGCACCACGCCTTATCACATAAGCGCCATTTCCGTCGCATTGAGGGATTACAGGAAGCAGGCAAAAGGAGCCTAGAATGACCACCGCCGCCAGGTTCAGGATTGTCGGGGAGAACATACACTGCACGCGCGTTTTCAAGGTTGGCGGAAAAAACGTCGAGGAAGTGTCGCCGGGTTCGTTTGCGATCAGGTACGGCGAGGGCCGCGGGCAGCGCCTCCTGCCCGTGCCGGGCGTTTTCACGGAAAGCGGCGCGTGGCAGGACGGGAAGGTCAAGCACTGCGCCGTGGCCGTGTGGCAGGGGATTCACGGCGCCGGTTCCGACCGGGACGCCGGCCGGGACTATATCGCCAGTCTTGCCGCCAGGCAGGAGAAGGCGGGTGCGGACTTCCTGGACATCAACGTGGACGAGCTCAGCACCGACTTGGAGGAGCGTGTTGCGGCCATGAAATGGGCCGTGGGGGTCATGCAGGCGGCGGTGAAGATACCGGTCAGCGTCGATTCCTCGAACCTCCGCATACTGCGCGCCGGTCTTGAGGCAGCCGACAGTGCGCGCGGCCGGCCGATGATAAACTCGGTTTCGCTTGAGCGCGCGGAGGCGATAGGCCTGGCGAAGGAATTCAAGGCGGTGGTCATCGCGAGCGCGGCCGGGGAGAGGGGGTTGCCGGGCTCTCTCGACGAGCGCATGGCGAATCTCGACCGCCTGATGACGATGCTGAAGGCCGCCGGGCTTGGGCCGGACGAAATTTTCGTTGATCCCCTTGTGTATCCGATCTCCACGGATCCGGCCAACGGCGTGCAGTTCCTGGAGGCGGTGGCGTCGGTGCGGAAGGAGTACGGGGCAGCGATCCACATAGCCGCCGGGCTGAGCAATGTATCTTTCGGGATGCCGAAGAGGAGTCTCATCAACATCGTGTTCACGCATCTCGCGGTGGAAGCCGGCGCCGACGGCGGCATCGTGGATCCGATGCAGATCAACCGTGAAGCGCTTGCCTCGGTTGACGCGGCGTCTCGCGAGTATGAGCTTGCCCGCAACTTGTTGCTGGGGCGCGACGAATTCGGGATGGAGTTCATCTCGGCATTCAGGTCCGGCGACATGTAGGATGCGCTGCGGTTGAAAGTGCTTATACAGAGGGTTGCGCGCGCATCGGTCTGCGTCGGCGGGGAGACCGTCGGCCGCACCGGGCCGGGCCTGATGGTGCTCGTCGGCGTGCGCGCCGGCGACACGGCGGCCGATGCGGCGCAGCTTGCCCAGAAGACAGTTGCCCTGCGCATATTTCCCGACGCGGCTGACCGGATGAACCTTTCGGTGGAAGACACGGGCGGCGGCGTTCTGGCAGTTTCCCAGTTCACCCTGTACGCCGAAACGAGGAAGGGGAACCGCCCGAGTTTTGTGCGTGCCGCCGGGCCGGACCTTGCCCGTGCGCTATATGGCGAATACGTCGAAGCGCTCCGGCGCGCGCTCGGGCCTGACCGCGTGGCGACGGGCGTGTTCGGCGCTTCGATGCAGGTTGAGCTCGTAAACGACGGCCCGGTCACAGTGGAGCTTTCCACCGATCCGGCGCCGGCCCGGCAGGGGTAGTGGCAGAGCTTCCTTCATCCGCTGCCGTGCTTCCATGCGCATTGCGGGGCGGCGCATTTCGGGCTGTCCTCAACCGGGGCGTCTGATATTCTGCCCGGCCGGAGGTGATTGTATCCGTGGCTGACAAGAAAAAAGATGCTTTTGATTTCTGGTATGCCGTGAACAACACGGAGATCAAGCTGATGCCGTCCCGGCACCTTGAAACGTTCGGGACGACGATACTGAACTACCATCTTGTCAGCGAATTCATGGACACCGTGAATCAGACCCGTGTTCGCGAGGGCAGGATGGTCGCCAACAGGCCCCAGATCATCACCCCCGAGGCGTACTCGAAGACGGTGCTGGAGGGGTTCGGCGATGAAGCGCGGCAGTATGTCGAGTGGCTGAGGGAACACGAGAAGGAAGTTCGCATTCTCCGGTACGGCTATTCCCTGCGCAAGGAGGCCTTCAGCGAACACGTCATCTCCGAGCCGGCGAAAACGGTGGTAGAGCGGGTGGAGCAGGAAGTGAAAGCGAAGAACGACCCGCTCAGCGCGGTGCTGATGGGAGTGGATGAGCCGTGGGACGTGTGCCTTGTGAAGCTGTTCTGGGAAGTCATCCAGGGCTCGGCGACGGCAAATATCCGCGAGCTTGACCGTCACAGGATGTTCGAGAGCGAACGGGGCGTTCCGCGCGGGATCAGGCAGGAGATAGAGGCCATGTTTCTTGCGGCGAGCAAGGATGGATCACTCGTCCGCCCGCTCGGGGCCAGACTCCAGGAGCACGGAGTCTTCAGCGAATATGAAGACAGGTTCTTTTCTCTCGTGAAATCAGCGAAGAGGCGGCAGTGAACAAGAACAGTCAGACGATAACAGAGAAGATACTTGCAAGAGCGGCCGGGCAGGAATCCGTGCGGCCGGGCGACAACATATGGGTGAACGCGGACATCCTGCTCACGCACGACATATGCGGGCCCGGCACGATTGGCGTGTTCAAGCGGGAGTTCGGCGAGGATGCGAGGGTGTGGGACAGCGAGAAGGTCGTGATCATTCCCGACCACTACATCTTCACGGCCGACGAGAAGGCGCACCGCAATGTCGAGTTTCTGAAGCAGTTCGCGGCCGGGCAGAAGCTGGCCCATTTCTATCCGCCCGGCACCGGGTCATACCGGGGCGTCTGCCACGTGGCTCTGCCTGAGGCCGGGCACGTCCGGCCGGGCGAGGTCATCTTCGGGACCGACTCCCACACCTGCACGCACGGCGCGTTCGGCGCGTTTGCGACAGGGATAGGCAACACCGACGCCGGGTTCGTCATGGGGACCGGCAAGCTGCTGATAAAGGTTCCTCCAACCGCGCGGTTCCGGATTGAGGGCAGTTTCCCGGCGGGCGTGGTCGGGAAGGACGTGATACTGCGGATCATCGGCGACATCGGTGTTGACGGCGCCAACTACATGGCGATGGAGTTCTGCGGGTCGGCCCTGGCCGCGCTCGACATGGATGAAAGGATGACCATCTGCAACATGGCCATCGAGGCCGGGGCAAAGAACGGCATCATTGCGCCGGACGGCGTAACCGCGAAGTGGCTGGAGGGCAGAACGGGCAAGCCTTACAGGCCGCTGTATTCCGACGAGGGCGCGGAAGCCGCCTTCGAGCGGGTGTATGACGCGGCTGATTTCGTGCCGTGCGTGGCGAAGCCGCATTTGCCGTCCAACTATGCCCCGGCGCGCGATATGCGGGGAACGCCGCTTGACCGCGCCTACATCGGGTCGTGCACCGGCGGCAAATTGAAGGACTTTGTGATGGCCGCGCGCATTCTGAAGGGAAGAAAGGTGAAGATACCGACCTTCCTGGTGCCTGCCACCGCCGAAGTGGCGATGGGGCTGATGACGACGGTCGTGGACGGCAAGCCGCTGGTCACGATCTTTGTCGAGGCCGGCTGCGAGGACATCGCGCCGCCTTCATGTGCGGCGTGTCTGGGCGGGCCGGCGGACACGTACGGACGCGTTGCGGGTTCGGAATCGGTGATCAGCACGACGAACCGCAATTTCATAGGGCGCATGGGGTCCAAGTCGGCGTCCATCTATCTTGCCTCGCCGTTGACGGTTGCGGCATCGGCGGTGGAAGGGCGGGTCGCGGACCCGGTGAAGTACCTGTGAGTCCGGATTGCGGAGCGTTGAACGGGAGACACGCGATGAACAGCGGTTCCGGGGGCAGCATAAAGGGCCTCGTGTACGTTGTCGGGGACAATATCGACACTGACGCCATAATTCCGGCGGAGTATCTGAACCTCGTGCCGACGATCAAGTCCGAGTACGAGAAACTCGGCTCCTACGCGTTGTCCGGGCTTCCCGATTCCATGCCGCGTTTTGTTGAAGCCGGCGCCGCCCGCAGCAGGTATGTCATCGTCGTGGCTGGACAGAACTTCGGATGCGGATCCTCGCGCGAGCATGCGCCCATTGCGCTTGGCGCGGCCGGCGTGAGGGCCGTCGTTGCGGAGTCATACGCGAGAATCTTCTTCCGCAACGCGGTGGCGACAGGCGAGCTGTACCCGATGGAATCGGCACGGCGGCTGTGCGGATCGTTCAGGACAGGCGATGAGGCGGAGCTGGACCTCAACGCCGGGCGGATCGTGAAGGTTGCATCGGGAGATTCGTTCGAGCTGCGCCCTCTCGGCGCGGTGGCGCCCGTAATCGCGGCCGGCGGCATATTCGGCTATGCGCGGAAGGCGGGAATGATCGGGAGCGCGCCGGGGAGGGCATGATGGAAGAGCCCGTTGTCCAGGAGCCCCGCCCCGCATCGCCATGCCCTTCCCAGGCCCGGGACCGCCGTCCTCTGGTGGTTGCGGTCGCGAACCAGAAAGGCGGCGTTGGCAAGACCACGACCGCCGTTAATCTTGCCGCCGCGCTGGCAGGGGCCGGCAGGCGGGTTCTGTTGATAGACCTCGATCCCCAGGCCAACGCCACCAGCGGGCTCGGCGTGCAGGCCGGGCAGGGCGCCAGCGTCTACCAGGCCCTGACGGGCGACGGATCCGCCGCTGAGAGCATTGTCTCCACCGCGGTCAATGGGCTGGACCTTCTGCCTTCCGAGCTCGATCTTGCCGGCGCCGAGATAGAGGTCGCACGGATGGACGAATACCTGCACAGGTTCCGTCGGGTGCTTGAGCCGGTTCTCGCCGTGCGCGGATATGACTTCGTGATTGTTGACTGTCCGCCGTCCCTCGGGATCCTCACGATGAACGCTCTGGCTGCGGCCGACAAGGTGCTCGTGCCGATGCAATGCGAGTACTACGCGCTTGAGGGGCTTTCGGTGATAACGGATCTTATCAAGCGGCTGCGCGATTCCGGCGCGAACCCAGTTCTTGAGCTTCAGGGAATCCTTATGACCATGTATGACAGCCGGACGAACCTGGCTGCCGAGGTCGTGAAGGATGTCAGCGCCCATTTCCCCCAGCATGTCTATCGCGTGATGATTCCCCGGAACGTGAAGCTCAGCGAGGCGCCGAGCTTCGGGAAGCCGGTCACCGTCCATGACCCGCAGTCCGCTGGTGCGGAAGCTTACCGTCTTCTGGCCCGGGAGTTTCTGCGCCGTGAGGAAGGCGCTGTCGCGCCGGAGCAGGTGAAGCCTGTTCTGCGCAGCGCGGAGGAAGTGGCGCGGGCCCTGGAGAGGGTGGAGATCGAATCGCGCGCCAACCGCGGGCGGGCAAAGCGCTTCAGGATATTCCGGATAAAGGTGACGCCGGAGCAGGTTTCACCTGATCCGGGCGCTCCCGTCGTCGAGGGCGGACTCCCTGCGGAGCCGCTTCAGCCTTCCGGCAACTGAGACCTTCTGGGCCAGCGTCATCCGGTCGCACAGCAGCACTCCGCGCAGGTGATCGAGCTCGTGCTGGATTGCGCGGGCAAGAAGTCCGGTTCCCTCTGTCTCCCGTTCGGTCCCCTGCAGATCCATGTGTCGCACCCGCACCCTCTCTGCGCGCCGCACGTTCACGTATATCTCCGGGAAGCTCAGGCACCCTTCCTGGCCCACCTGAACTCCTTCTTCATGAACGATTTCCGGATTGATCAGGATCAGCGGCATTTCTGGGAGCGCGTCGGCGTTCCCGCCGCGTGCTTCTTCAGCGCCGGGTGGAATATCTATGACGCACATATTCTCCGTGCGCCCTATCTGCTGGGCGGCCAGCCCGAGCCCGTTCGCGGCGCGCATCGCGCGCAGCATTTCCTCGGCGAGTTTACGGATCTCTGGCGTCACGGTCCCGACCCTGCGCGCCTTCTTTCTGAGCTCCGGCCGGCCGTACTTGAGAATGCTGTATTTCACCTTGCTCATTTCCGGAATAAACAGTTTCACGAAACCTGCAGGCGGCCAATGATACCTGCGGTTACCGGGCTGTTTCAAACCTCATCTCCGCGCTTCGGCGGTTGGCGCCGCATCCTGAACTTTCTTGCCACCCCAGTGTGTGCTTGCCTATCCTGCAGCACCCGGGCACACGGGTGTGGCTGGCAGGAGTTGCACCAGAGGAGCGAGAACAACTTGGAAATCACGAGGCTTATTTCGGAGGCCACGGCGGCGGCCGTGAGTCGGCGCGATCCGGGTGCTGTTCCGGGGTGGACCGGGCGGGTGAAGTGGCCTGTAACCTGCACCGTGGGGCCTGGTCTGGAAGGCGCGATCGCCTGTGAGACCAAGATCGGGTACATAGACGGCGCGCAGGGGTCGATGCTCTACCAGGGCTATGACATCTACGACCTGTGCACGCATTCAAACTTCGAAGAAGTCTGTTACCTGCTTCTCTACGGGAAGTTGCCCACCGAATCGCAGATGGCGGCCTTCGATGCCAAGCTCAAGGAGGCGCGGTACCTGTCGGACACTCTTCGTCTGCTCGACAACTTTCCGGTCGAGGATATGCACCCGATGGCGTCGCTGCGTCTGGCAACGACGTTCATGCGCTACCGGCTCACATGGCGCGACTCCGCCGCCGCCCGGCCCAGGCCCGACGAGGCGATAGCCTCCGACGAGGACTCCATCCCGATGGAAACAAAGCCCCGCGGCGAAAGCAGGGCGATCTACGAGTTCCGCAGACAGCGGTTGCTGCGGCCTGCGAATGCCGGGTCGACGAGGGACGACGCGGCGAGCATGGAATCGTGCATACACCTCATTTCCGGTCTCGCGACGCTTACGGCGGCAATTTCGCGGCTGCGCCAGGGGAAGATGCCGCTTGAACCGGATCCGGATCTCAGCCACGCGGCAAACTTTCTTTACATGATGTCTGGGCGCAGGCCGACGCCGGAAGAGGAGCGGGTGATGGACGTTTGCCTGATCCTGCATGCCGATCACGGCATGAACGCGAGCACCTTCGCGGCGATGGTCGTGGCCTCGACGCTGTCGGACATCTATCTCTCGATCGGGTCCGGCATCGCCGCCCTCAGCGGTCCGTTGCACGGCGGTGCGAACGAGGAAGTGCTGCATCTGCTCCGGGAGATCGGCACGTGCAAGGCGGTTCCGGCCTGGTTCGCGAAGGCCACGGAGGAGAAGCGGAAGATCCCCGGTTTCGGGCATCGCGTTTACAAGACCTACGATCCGCGCGCCGTGGTGCTGTCGCCGCTGGCGGAGCACCTTGTTGCCCGGAACAAGGAAGTCCGCCCGCTCTTCCGTGTCGCGCGCGCGCTGGAAAAGAGGGTTGTTGCCACGCTCGGCAAGAACAAGGGGATCTACCCCAACGTGGACTACTATTCGGGGCTCATATACTCGTGCATGGGAATACCCGTTGAGATGTTCACCCCGATATTCGCCGTGAGCCGCGTTGCCGGCTGGACGGCCCGGGTCATGGAGTATCTTGGCAACAACCGCATATTCCGGCCGCGCTCCATCTACATTGGAGAACACGGCAAGGAGTTTGTACCGGCGAAAGACCGTGACGCCTGAACGCGCGCCGGCTCGGCCGGCGGGAGGAGTGACCGGTGACGGATACGGCTGAAAGGGTGATTATCGTCATTCCCACGTATGACGAGAGGGACAACGTGGGGCCGATTTCGGAAGCCGTTCATCGCTTTCGCGGTGATGCCGACATCCTGTTCGTTGACGACGGTTCGCCGGACGGAACGGGCGAGATAGCGGACCGGCTTGCGGCGGACGATCCGCGAATCCACGTTCTGCACAGGGAGAAGAAGAGCGGCCTCGGACGCGCGTATATCGCCGGGTTCAAGTGGGCCCTGGAGCGCGGCTACACCCACATCTTCGAGATGGACGCCGATTTCTCGCATGACCCGGCGGAAATACCGAACTTCATGGCCGCCGCGAAGGAAGCGGACCTGGTCATCGGATCGCGCTATGTCCAGGGGATAAGGATAACCAACTGGCCGTTGAGCAGGCTGATGCTCAGCAAGTCGGCCGCGATATACGTGCGTGTTGTAACAGGAATGCCGGTCGCTGATCCGACAGGCGGTTTCAAGTGCTACAGGCGCGAGGTGCTGGAGGCCATACCGCTCGACGAGATAGAGTCCAACGGCTACTCATTCCAGGTGGAGATGAACCACGCGACCTGGCTTCTTGGTTTCAGAATAAAGGAGATTCCGATCACGTTTGTTGACCGGCGCGCGGGTTACTCGAAGATGAGCAAGGCGATCATGAAAGAGGCCATGACCATTGTATGGAAGCTTGCCTTGCGCAACGGAATGCGGCGGACTCCCGCGCGCAGGCCGGCGGGCAACAGGGCCGGAGCATGAGGGCGGCTGTCCGAAGTCTGCTTTCCGCGCTGCGCGTGAGCCAGTGGACCAAGAACAGCGTGGTCCTTGCAGCCGTGTTTTTTGCGCTCGGGGACCGGGAGCAGAACATTCCCTGGACGACCGCGGCCATGGTCATTCCGGCGGCAATTCTCTTCTGTTTAGCCTCGAGCGGCATCTACATTCTCAACGACATCCGAGACATCGAGTCCGACCGCGCGCATCCCACGAAGCGCCTGCGCGCCATTGCGTCGGGCAGGATGCCGGTGCCGGCGGCATGGATCTTCGCGTTCCTGTTCCTCGGCCTGGGGCTCGGCGGCGCGCTTGCGCTGCAACCCCTGTTCGCGGCAGTTCTTGCCGCCTACGTGGCGCTCCAGCTTCTCTACACGCTTGCTCTGAAGCGCATAGCCCTTGCCGACATAATGGTCATTGCCACGGGATTCGTACTGAGGGCGGTTGCCGGCGCCGTGGCGATAGGCGTGAAGATATCCCCGTGGCTGCTGGTCTGCACATTTCTCCTGGCGCTCTTTCTCGCCACGTGCAAGCGCAGGCACGAGAAGGTGCTGATGGACGACCTGGGCGGCGGCAACGCCACGCGCGACAGTCTCGCGGGCTATGACCGGCTGCTTCTCGACCAGCTTGTGGCGATAATCAGCGCGGCGACGATCGTCTGCTATGCGATCTACACGCTCTGGCCGGCGACGGTGGAGAAGTTCGGGACTTCGATGCTGGCGTTGACGATCCCGTTCGTTGTTTTCGGCATGTTCCGGTATCTCGACCTCGTCTACCGGCATGAGAAGGGGGACAGGCCGGAGAAGATACTTCTTACGGACGCGCCGCTGCTGGTGGCCATCGCCCTCTACGGCGTGAGTGTCCTGGTGATCTTTGCCCTGTTCGGCAAGTGACCGCATGTCCGCCCGCGGCTGGACACGGCGGTTGCCTCAACGTGCGGTCTTCGGTATTATTTCCCGGGAAAGAGGCGGGAAGCAGTTCTTTCCGCCGCTGTGCGTTCCGCGCCCCGGCCTGTGGACGGCCGGACCGGCCGGACACGCCTGTTTGAGCAGACAAGAAGGGGAGAATCGGTATGCCGGCAGAAGTTGACAAGGGGAAGTGCACTGGTTGCGGCGCCTGCGTGGAAGCGTGCCCGGTCGAGGCGATCACGATGGACGAGAAGGCCATCGTGGACGCGGACAAGTGCGTTGACTGCGGCGCCTGCGTGGACGCCTGTCCCGTGGAAGCGATCAGCATGAAGTAGAGAGCGGCGGCTGATATCCTCAGCCGAGCGCAGATGAACCGGCGGAGGCCCTGCGGGTCTGCCGCCGGTTTGTTTTCGGGGAACTGAGCGCAAGCGCCAGGCAGATCAAGCCCGCGCCCGGCAGGAGCGTGCGCCAGTCCGCCCTCTCCCCGAAAACCGTGACCGCCGCCGCGACCGCCAGCGGCACCTTGACGTTGTTGAACACGGCCAGTGTTGCCGGCGTCACGCGCCGGGCTCCCATGTTCCACAGCAGGAACCCCAGCCCGGAAGGAATCAGGCCCAGGTATGCAAGCACCGCGCCCTGGAGCGGCGTGGGCCGCATGCGGGTCCAATCTCCGAACATGCCGACCGCAACAGTGGCGAACACGACCCCGCCGAAATACAGAGCGGCGAAGAAACGCATATCGTCCGCCTCCTTCCGCGCAGGCCCGATAATGCCGCGGTACGCAAGCTGGCCGAATGCGAATGCGAGATTGGACGCCTGGACAAGCAGGAACCCGAGCGCCGCGCCGCGCCACCCGCTGCCCGAGAACACGATTGCCCCGGCCCCAACGATTGCCAGCAGGACTGCGAGAAAGCCGCGTCCGCCGAAACGCCGTGTGCGGAGCGCCGCCATCCACCAGACATAGAGCGGCGTCAACACCGTGAACAGGGCCACCTGATGGGCCTGAAGGTGGCGGTATGACAGCAGATACGCCACGTACATGAAGCCGTACTGGACAGCGCCGACGCCGGTCAGTTTCAGAAGCGCCGACGCCGACAGCGAACGCGGCCGGAAGAACAGCGCGAACGGCACGAGTGAAAGAACAAGCCGGGCCCACACCACAAAATACGGGTCGAGCCCGGTCATGTGTTGCTTGATGAGACCGAACGAGAAGGCCCAGAGCAGTGAAGCCAGCGAGAGGTAGAACATCTGTCAACCCGAGATGGTGAAGGGTTTGAGGCGCCCGCCGGCCGCCTCTTCGACGGATGCGACGTGCCTTACCACGGCCATGGGCGGGCCCTGCCAGCACCAGCGCACGAAATCGTCAACCGCCTCGGCAGGGCCTTGCGCAACCGCCTCGACGGTTCCGTTTGGCCTGTTGCATATCCAGCCCCTGAGTCCGAGGCGTCTCGCTTCGGTATAGGCATTCATGCGGAAGCACACCCCCTGTACGCGGCCGGAAATTATCACACGCACACGCTTTTCCATAGGTCTTGCTTCCTTCGCGGCTCAGGGGCCGCGCACCATGGGCACGAACCGGACTGGGAGCCCGTCTTCCCGTGCAGCCCTGCCGTCCTTCTTTCTCAGCATGACAAGCCGCTGCGCGGCCGACCCGACCGGCACGATCATCCTGCCGCCTTCGCGGAGCTGTTCAACAAGCGCCTGCGGCACGTCGTCCGGCGCGCAGGTGACGATCACGACGTCGAAAGGGGCGTGCTCGGGCCAGCCCTTGTAGCCGTCGCCTGTCAGGACGTGTACGCCGCCGTAGCCTTCGCCGGCCAGTGTTGCGGCCGCGTGACTGGCCAGTTCCGGTATTATTTCGATGCTGTAGACTTCCGCGCCGAGTTCCGCCAGAACGGCAGCCTGGTAGCCGGATCCGGTTCCTATCTCCAGCACCTTCTCTCCCGGTTTCACGTCAACGCATGCGGTCATGTACGCCACGATATAGGGCTGGGATATGGTTTGCCCGTGACCGATGGGCCGGGGGTAGTCTCCGTATGCGGTGGCAGCGTCGCGGAAAGCCGCGGGAATGAACACATGCCGCCGCACCTTCCCCATGGCGGCGAGAACCCGTTCGTCGGTGACGCCGTAGAACTGTTTCAGCAAGGCCACCATCTCCGCGCGCGCGGCGTTCCAGCGCGCGTCCGAGCCGTTCTCGTCAGACGAGCGGCACGAAGAAGTGACAAGCCCAAGCAGAATGGCAAGCATCAGGAACCCCATACAAACAACGCCTCCCGGCTGCGGTCGAGTATAGCGCCGATTTCGGCGCCTGCACGCCTCAAATCCACATGCTTGCCGCCGGCACGTGACTTGTCCGCCGGCCCGGGTATGTGATCTGTCCGCGCGGCCGCTTTCACGTCCGCGTTTTCTTGGGGGCTGAAAACGCTCGCGTCCACCGTCGTGCGAGTGTACAAGGCCGCTCTTTCCGGGCAACTGAAAGGAAGCGGCGATGGCAAAGATCACCTTCATGGGTGCGGGCAGCACGATTTTCGCGAAGTCCATTCTAGGCGACTCGATGTGTTCTCAGGCGCTGCGGGATTCGCACATAGCGCTATACGACATAGACAGGGCGCGGCTTTCGGAGTCGCTTCAGATGCTGGAGGCCATCAACCGCAACATCAACGAAGGGCGCGCGAAGGTCACGACGCACCTTGGCGTGAAGAACCGCCGGGCGGCACTGAAGGGCGCCAACTATGTCGTCAACGCGATCCAGGTCGGCGGGTATGAGCCGTCCACAGTGATAGACTTCGAGGTGCCGAAGAAGTACGGCCTGCGCCAGACGATCGCCGATACGTTGGGGATCGGCGGGATTTTCCGGGCGCTGCGGACGATCCCGGTTGTGCTTGATTTCGCGCGCGACATGGAGGCCGTTTGCCCGGACGCGTGGTTCCTCAACTACGTCAATCCGATGGCCATGATCACCGGCAGCCTGCTGCAGGGGTCCGGCGTCAAGGCCGTCGGCCTGTGTCACTCCGTGCAGGGCTGCGCGGACGGGCTTCTCCGCCGCGTGGAAATGCATGGAGGCGTGGACAAGCTGAACTGGAAGATAGCCGGGATCAACCACCAGGCATGGCTGCTCGAAATTACCGACGGAGGCAGGGATCTCTATCCGGAGATCAAGCGCAGAGCCGCGAGGAAGCTCAGGGCAATCCGCAAGCGCGGCGCCGCGAAGGTGGCCGAAGAGCTGCGCGCCAGGGCGCAGGCCGAGGGCCGGGAGGCGTGGGAATGCCCCGACTTCATGGTTGCCATGGACATGGTGCGTCTGACCCTGATGCTCAGGCTCGGCCACTACATAACGGAGTCGTCGGAACACGCGTCGGAATACCTGCCGTGGTTCATAAAGGGCACCCATCCGGAACTGATAGACGAGTTCAACATACCGCTTGATGAATACCCGCGCCGCTGCGTCAGCCAGATCAAGAACTGGAAGAAGAGCAGCGAGGAACTCGTGAAGAACCCGTCGCTGGGCCACACGCGCGGCCACGAATTCGGTTCATACATCATGGAAGCGATAGAGACCGGCAAGCCGATCCGTGTTCACGGGAATGTGATGAACACCGGGCTTATAACGAACCTGCCGCGCCGGGCCTGCGTGGAGGTGCCGTGCCTCGTGGACCGCAACGGCGTGCAGGGCTGCTACGTAGGCGACCTGCCTGAGGTTTGCGCGGCGGTCAACATGACCAACGTCAACGTGCAGATCCTGGCGATAGACGCCGCGCTGACCCGTAAGCGCGACCTGGTCTACCAGGCCGCCATGATGGACCCGCATACGGCGGCCGAACTGACGATCGACCAGATTGTCGCCATGTGCGACGAGCTGATCGAGGCTCACGGCGCGATGCTGCCGAAGTACCGTTGACCGGCGCGTTCTCCTCTCAGCGGGAAGTTGAGGCTATCCACGCGGCCCCGAGCGCTTCGGGGCCGCGGTAGAAAGCCGCGCTCTGGCCTGGCGCCACGCCAAACTGCCGGGCCTCGAACGTGACGTTGCCGGCATCGCCGGCAATTTCCAGGACGGACGCGGCTGCATTCTGGCGGAACCTGTACTGCGTTTCGACAGGCACCGGAGAGGCGGGCTGTATTCCGGAAATCCAGTTGAAGTCGGCCACGCGCATGGCGTGGACGGTTGCGCGGTCCCTTGCGCCGACGACCACTTCATTGGTGTCGGGCCGGATCGCGGTGACGTACACCGGCTCACCTGTGGCTATGCCAAGTCCCTTGCGCTGGCCGACCGTGTAGTGGTGGATGCCGTTGTGTCTGCCGAGAATCCTGCCGTCCTCGCTGACGATCCTGCCGGGCGGGGGAGTGTTCAGGATGCGGACGTCGAGCCAGGCGCCGTGGCCGTCGTCGCCGACGAAGCACAGTTCCTGGCTTTCGCCACGGGGGGCGAAAGCGAGTCCGCGCCGCGCCATGTCCGACGCGACTTCGCGCTTTGTCCTGATGCCGAGCGGGAAGAGGGCTCTTGCGAGTTGTCTCTGCGTGAGCCGGGCGAGGAAATAGGACTGGTCCTTTGCCGGGTCCGACCCGCGCAGGAGGCGGAACGCGCCGCTTTCGGTGCGTTCAGTGCGGGCATAGTGGCCGGTTGCCAGGAAGTCCGCGCCCAGCCTGGCGGCTTCTTCAAGCAGTGCGCCGAACTTGATGGTTCTGTTGCAGACGACGCATGGGGAAGGGGTTCTTCCCGCCAGGTACTCCGACGAGAAGTGTCCGATGACGCTGCCTTCGAATTCCTCGTACACAGGAACCACATGGTGTTCAACACCGAGTCGCCGGGCGGCAAGGGAAGCGGCTTCGACGTCTTCCGGCGCGCAGCACCGCGAGCGTTCCCGGGTCATGAGCGCCGTCAGGCCGAATGCCTCGCAGCCTTCGTCAAGCAGGTATGCCAGGGCGGCGGTGCTGTCCAACCCTCCGCTCATTGCCACCGCAACGGTGCCTGCACGTTTCCCCGTCATCCGGTCTCCCGCAGATGCGCCCCGAAGGGCACGTGTTCCTTGCGCGCGCGTCAGTGTTCTGCGATGATATCACGGCTTTCGAGGCAGGAAAACCGACAACGGCAGCGGGGTATCCAAAATGGAACAGAAGATCAGGGACAGACTTGAGCAGTTGAGAGGCATGCTGCAGGCCGACGGCGGCGATCTTGAAGTGGTTTCCGTGGAAGGCGCCAGTGTGAAGGTGCGTCTGAAGGGCGCATGCGGCGGGTGTCCCCACGCCGTTATGACGCTGAAGCAGGGGATTGAGCGCATTCTGCGCAGTGAAATAGACGGCTCCATTGTGGTTGAGCGCGTATAGGCGGGCATTGCCATGACAAGACACGCGGTTCTAGCGGGATTTGTGGTTGCCTCCATCGCGGTTTCCGCGCCGGCGGTCGAGAAATACTGCCTTATCAAGGAAACCGACCGTGCGAAGAAAGAGACTTACCGGGTGGTCACCGCGGAGGAATGCGAGAAGCTGGAGAAGGAGCTGGACAGGGAAGAAAAGAGCTTTTCTCGCGCGCTTATGAACGCGCAGCGCAGGTTTGACGACCTGGAAAGCTACGAGCGCAAGACCTTCCCCCGTTCCGCGTGCGCACCCAGGAAGCTGGCCGTCGTTTCCACCTACACCGACCAATCAAAGGCAAATGAACGCCTGAGGGATTACCAGACGCGCATCAAGGAAGCGCAGGACAAGGAAAAGAAGGAGCAGGGCAAGAAGAAGAACAAGGGCGTCTCCAAGTCCGAGCCCGAGCGCAAGAAAGCCCGCGAGGATGAGCAGCAGCAAATGTTCGATGATGTGCGCCGCATTTTCGAAGAAGAACTCCAGAAACTGATGGCCGGCGCGCCTGCCGCTGTCCAGCCCGACGCAGCCGGGGAAGCACCGCCGGCAAAGCACTGACCCTGCGGGCGCAAGCCGGCGCCATTCATGTTTTTTCGTTGCGTCGCAGCAGGGCGCTCTTTAGCATCCTCGGCTTTTCGCGGCGGGAGTTTCGCACGGGGTATCTGTCCGCACAAATGCAAACCGGCGTTCGAGAGGTGGCGCGGTTGTTCAACGTCACCGAGAAGACGAGCTATCGCTGGGTGAGGGCGGTTGACGCACTGTCTGCGCGACGTTCAGAGGGCGCTGCCCGCGGGGACGGCGGAAATCCATGAACCTGATTCTGGCCTCGCTGGCGGTACTGTTGGCAGGATCAACTCTCTGCCTTCTTGTTCCTCCCGGCGGGAAGCGGGCAGGTATCCTCGGGCCGGCCATCGCCGTGCTCGGAAGCGTTCTCGGGATTGTGCCCGCCCTGGACGCCATGGTCGGCGCGGCAACCTGGCAAGCAAGTCTGCCGTGGGTTATCCCGGCCGGTTCTCTGGCCGTGGGGATGGACGCCCTGTCTGGTTTTTTTGCCTTTGTGATACTGACGGTTTCGGCATTGGCTGCGGTCTACGGGCACGCATATCTCTCCCGGACTGGAACCGCCCGCCGCGTGTCGGCATCGTGGTTCATGTTCAACGTTCTCGTCGGCAGCATGCTGCTGGTGGTTGTGGCCCGAAACGCGGTTCTGTTTCTGCTGGCCTGGGAGCTCATGTCGCTTGCGTCTTTCTTCCTTGTCATGTTCGACGGCGAGAAACGTGAGGTAAGGCGCGCCGGGTGGATCTATCTTGCCGCGACGCACTTCGGGACTGCTTTTCTGCTGGTCTTGTTCGGTCTGCTGGGAATCCGTTCCGGAACGTTCGATTTCAGCGGGTTCTCTGCGTTGCGGCCGGAGCCCGTCTTTGCCGGAGCGGCGTTCATTCTGGCTGTCATCGGGTTCGGGACAAAAGCGGGGCTTGTTCCCCTGCATGTCTGGCTGCCCGAAGCTCACCCGGCAGCGCCGTCTCACGTGTCGGCGGTGATGAGCGGGGTGATGATCAAGACTGGAATATACGGGCTCCTCCGTTTCAGCACATTTCTTGGCGCGCCGATGCCGTGGTGGGGATGGACGCTGATGGGTGCGGGCGTGCTGTCCGGGCTGTTGGGGATTCTCTCCGCGCTGGCGCAGAGGGATATGAAGAGGCTGCTTGCGTTTTCCAGTGTGGAGAACATGGGGATCGTGGCGATGGGCTTGGGATTCGGTTTTCTGGGAATCAGCCGCGGGTCTTTCGCGCTGGCCTTCCTTGGCTTCGCGGGGGCGCTGATGCATGTGTTCAACCATGCTGTTTTCAAGTCGCTGCTGTTCATGGGGGCTGGTTCAGTTCTCCATGCGGCAGGAACGGTTCAGCTCGACCGGCTTGGCGGGCTTTCCAAGAGCATGCCCGTCACTGCCTGCGCGTTTATGGTTGGCGCCGCCGCGATCTGCGGGCTGCCTCCGCTGAACGGATTTCTTGGCGAGTTCCTGCTCTACAGGGCATCCCTCGGCGCGATAGCCGGTTCCGGGGCGTTTGCGGGAATGGAAGGGGCCGGACTGGTTCTGCTGGTGTCGCTGGCCATGGTCGGGGGGCTGGCCGTGGCGTGTTTCACCAAGGTGATGGGTGTGGTCTTCCTTGGCGAGCCACGTGACGGAACCGCCGCGCAAGCGCACGAATGCCCGATGGCGATGCGATTGCCGATGATGGTCCTTGCGGCCATCTGTCTGCTGGCCGGCATCAGCGCCGTCCTTCTGCCAGGTTTCGTTGAACCCGCTGTGAGATGCGTGGTGTCCGGCCCGGACGCTGTTGCCTTGGCCGCGCTGTCCCTTCCCGAAGGCGTGTTTTCCTGGACTGCCGGCGCCGGGGCGACGGTGCTTCTGGCCGCGGCCGCGCTGTATCTCTTGCGGAACGCGCTGCTATCCCGGCGGCGCGTGGATAGCGCCGTAACGTGGGACTGCGGCTACGCGGCGCCCGCGTCGCGCATGCAGTACACATCTTCTTCGTTCTCGGCCCCCATTGTCCGGCAGTTCCATGCCGTTGTCCGAACGGACACCACGGCGACTCGTCTTTCCGGGCTCTTCCCGTCCGGAGCGTCTTTCTCGAGCGAAGCGCGCGACGTGTGGCGAGAGCACTTCTACGCGCCCCTTTTCAAGCTGTTCACCGCCATGTCCGCTCGGGCACGGGGGCTGCAGCACGGCCGCCTCAACCTCTACATCCTTTACATCGTTCTTGCCCTCGTCGCTCTTCTGGCGTGGAAACTGAGGTGACCGGATGACTGCATTCCATGCCGTGGCGATGCTTTCGGGCCTGGTTCTGGCGCCGCTTCTTCCCGGCGTGATCAACCGCACAAAGGCGGCGTTTGCCGGCCGCAGCGGCCAGCCGGTGCTTCAGCTTTACCATGACCTGATCAAGCTTCTGCGGAAGGGGGCGGTGTACAGCAGGACGACAACCTGGGTGTTTCGAGCCGCGCCTGCAGCAGGTCTTGCCTGCGTATCGGGGGCGCTGGCGTTCATGCCGGCGGCATCCGCGCCGGCCCTGGCGTCGTTCGGGGGCGACATCGTGCTTGTTGTCTACTTCCTCGGACTGATGAGGTTCTTGACCGTTCTGTCCGCGCTGGATACGGGTTCCAGTTTTGAGGGTATGGGAGCCAGTCGTGAGGTCCAGTTCTCGGCTCTCGCCGAACCAGCCCTCTTCGTTGCGGTTGCGACTCTCGCGAGGGTGTCGGGCTCGGAGTCGTTCGCAGGCTTGTTCGCCGGGCTGACGCCGGCCGCATGGATGGCGTACGGACCTGCCTTCATGGTCGTTCTTACGGTCCTGTTCCTCGTCTTTCTCGTCGAGAACGCCCGCATTCCAGTTGACGATCCGAACACGCATCTCGAGCTTACGATGATTCACGAAGTGATGATCCTTGACTATTCCGGCCCTGACCTCGCGTTTGTGCTGTATGCGGCATCCCTGAAGCTATGGTTGTTGGGTGCGGTCATTGTGAACCTGGCTATGTCGGCCGCGGGAGTGACGGGTTCCCTGGCATTCGTCGGTTTCCTGGCGGCGATGATGCTTCTGGCCATTGTCGTGGGTGTTGTTGAGTCAACGATGGCAAGGTTGAGTCTTCTAAAGGTGCCGCGAATGCTGGTCGGCGCAGTGGCGCTGGCGCTGCTTGCCTTCGCGCTGGCGGGCAGGTTATCGCCATGATGCCGCTTGTTGATTCGGTTCATGTTCTGATCCTGGTCACGTGCCTGCTGCTTCTGGGGTCCAGCAGGCTCGGGGCGTGCATCCGAACGGTGGCAATCCAGGGAATCGTGGCTGGCGGAGTCCTGCCATGGGTTTCATCGCTCCACATATCGATGCAACTGCTGTTTACAGGCGTGTTTGTCATGGCCCTGAAGGGCATCGTTTTCCCTGTACTGCTGTCCCGCGCGATGCGCGAAGCCAGCGCCAGCCGGGAGATGAGTCCGTTCGTCGGCTACGGGACGTCTCTCATGGCCGGGGTGTTGTTCTTCCTCGCGTCGCTCTGGCTTGGCGCGAAGCTGCCGACACCGGACGGCGTTTCCGGGCTGGCCGTGCCTACGGCATGCATGATGGTAAGCACGGGGCTTTTCCTGATCATTGCCCGCCGGCTCGCGGTCACGCAGGTAATAGGCTACATCGTGGTGGAGAACGGAATCTACGCGCTGGGCCTGGCTGTTGCCCATGACATCCCGGTGCTGGTTGAACTGGGCGCCATGCTGGACGCCTTTGTCGCTGTGTTTGTGATGGGCATCGCGATATTCCACATCAACCGCGAATTCGATCACATGGATTCAGGCAGGTTGAACGTTCTGAAAGGCTGAACCTTGAGCGGCGGCGGCATGATGGTATTGCTTCTTGTGGCACCGGCGGTTGCCGCCGGGATCGTTCTTCTTTTGCCGTCGGCGCGCGCAATAATGCGGTTCTGCGCGATGGGGACCATTACGACGGCGACGGTTGCCGCGTGTTGCGCATGGCGGACGTTTGCCGGCGGCAGTCTGCAGGCGGGCGAATGGTTCAGGATGGACATGCTGTCCGCCTGGCACCTGGTTCTCATGGCGGGGGTCTTCTCTGCCGTATCTCTCTATGCCGTCGGCTACTTCTCGAAGGAACTGGAATCAGGAGCCTTCAGCCGGGGCAAAGCGGCGCGCTACGCGGCGCTCTGGTTCGGCGCGATGGATGCCATGACGGTTGTTCTCCTGACGGACAACCTGGGCGTGATGTGGGTCGGCATTGAGGCGACCACGCTTCTAACGGCGTTCATGATCCTCACCCATTCCTCCCCTGCGTCGCTGGAAGCAATGTGGAAGTACCTGCTCATGTGCTCCGTGGGAGTGGCCCTGGCGTTCATCGGCGTGATTCTCGCGGCGGCCTCAGCCGAATCAGCGGGCCTCACCGGCGCGCAGGTTCTTTCCTGGACGCATCTCCTTGATGCGGCGGGGAGCCTGAGTTCTGCCCATGTCAAGATGGCGTTCATATTCGCCGTTGTCGGTTACGGCACAAAGGCCGGGCTTGCGCCGATGCACAGCTGGCTGCCCGACGCGCACAGCCAGGCGCCGGCTCCGGTGTCGGCAATGTTCTCTGCTTTCATGCTCAATGCCGCGCTCTATTGTGTGCTGAGGTCTCTTGCCCTTGTCGAAGCGGTCACGGGGAGTGACGGTTGGGGGCGCGAGGTGTTGCTGGTTCTCGGGCTTGTTTCGGTTCTGCTCGCGGCCGTCTTCATCGTGGGCCAGCGGGACATCAAGAGACTTCTGGCCTACTCGAGCGTCGAGCACATAGGACTGATCGCGGTTGGCATCGGTCTCGGAGGCGCGGGCGCAGCCGCTGCGCTCCTGCACGCCATGAACCATTCGGTTGCGAAGACGCTTTCCTTCATGTCCGCCGGCAGGATCGGGCAGGCGTACGGGACCAACGACATGCGCCGCATATCCGGCGCCCTTCACGCTGAGCCGTTGTGGGGAACCGGGCTTCTGCTGGGGATAATGATGCTGGCAGGCATGGCGCCGTTCGGCATATTCCTCTCCGAGTTCCTGATTCTCAAGTCCGCGCTGGAAGGCGGGCGCTATCTCCTGGCCGGCGCTCTGCTTGCCGGCCTGGTGGCGGTTTTCGTCGGAGTGATGCGCCATGCCATAGGCGTGTCATGGGGCGCGCATGAGGGGATTGTCCGGAATGTCGGCGCCGGATGGCTGGACAGGTTTCTCGTCGCCGGGGCGATCCTGGTCTCGCTGGTTCTTGGAATATGGCCGTGCAGCCGTCTATGGCATGTTCTGGAGATGGCATCCGCCCTGACAGGAGGAATGCCTTGAAAGCTGCATGCGTGATCAGGAACGGTTGCGTCACTCAACTTGCGGCGGTGCCATCGCTTACGATCGAGGATTTCAGGGAGTTTGTCGCTGAAGGCGTACGCGGCGGCAGTAGCATCGCGGCCATGTTCGGCACGCGGGAGCCGGAAGGAAGCGCGATCCTGTTCGCAGTCCTGGCGGAGGACTCTTCCGGGCTTCTGTCGCTCGCGTCCGCGCGAACAGGCGACTCTTACCCGGCAGTTACGCCGGACTGCGAACAGGCGCACATGTTCGAGCGCGAAATCGCGGAGCAACTGGGTGTTACCCCGTCCGGTCATCCCTGGCTGAAGCCGGTCCGGTATCCTCTCTTTCGTGCCGACGGTTCGGCGCCTGCCGGGCGCAATCCCTGCGGAGTGGCCGACTTCTTTTCCATGGAAGGCGATGAGATACACGAAGTGGCTGTCGGGCCGGTGCACGCTGGAATCATCGAGCCAGGCCACTTCCGGTTCCAGTGTCACGGCGAGAGGGTTCTGCACCTGGAGATATCGCTGGGGTACCAGCATCGCGGCATGGAACGCGCCGTCGTGGCCGGACCGGACAAGCGGACGGCCCATTACATCGAAACGATCGCGGGAGACACAACGATCGGGCACACGCTTGCCTACAGCCTCCTCGTCGAGGGCCTTTCCGGATCAGCCGCGCCTGCGCGCGCGCAGGTGATCCGGGGATTGGCCCTGGAGCTTGAGCGAATGGCGAATCACGTGGGTGATCTCGGCGCCCTGGCGGGAGATATCGGGTATCTGCCGACGATGTCTTACTGCGGCCGTATCCGGGGCGACTTGCTCAATGCCACAGCGGACCTGTGCGGGAACCGTTTCGGCCGTGGACTCGTTCGTCCCGGGGGTGTCGGGTACGACGTGACGGACGGGATCGCCGAGCGCGTCTCGGATAGAGTCCGCGGCGCGTTGAGGGACGCCAAGTCGGCTGTCAGCCTGTTGTGGAATACGCCTTCGGTCCTGGCCAGATTCGAGGGAACGGGAACGGTTGCCACGGAGACGGCCCGCAGGATAGGACTGGTAGGTGTTGCGGCGCGGGCGTCGGGATTGGATGCGGACGTGCGCCGCGACCACCCATACGGCGTCTATCGCTTCGCTCACATTCCGGTTGCGGCCGCGGCAAGCGGCGACGTGTTTGCGCGGGCGTGGGTGCGCTGGCAGGAAGTGGAACGCTCCGCCGCGTTCGTACTGGAGCAGTTGGACGCCATGCCGCGAGGCGAGGAGAAGACGGCTGGTGGCAGGCCGGCTGCCGACAGCATGGGCGTCTCGCTTGTTGAGGGTTGGAGAGGACGGATCTGTCACGTCGCAGTCACCGACGGTGCAGGCCGTCTGGCGTGCTACAAGATGGTGGACCCGTCCTTCCTCAACTGGTTCGGGTTGGCCTGCGCGATGCGCGGCCAGGAAATATCCGACTTTCCTCTATGCAACAAGAGCTTCAATCTGTCCTACTGCGGGCATGATCTTTGAGGTGGTGCGATGATGAACAGCGTCTTGAGAACCCGTATCAGCCAGGGGCACAGGACCATGCGCTATCCCGCAGGCCCGCTGCCGGACTTGCCGGAAAGGTTTGCCGGTCGGCCCCGCATCGACGCCGGCAAGTGCCGATCCGACTGCTCGAAGTGTGTGGCCGCTTGCCCGGCTGAAGCAATATCGAGGGGTGCGTCGGGCAACGGTCCGGAACTGGACACCGGGCGCTGCATCTTCTGCGGTTCGTGCTTGAAGGCATGCGAGTACGGCGCGATGGAGTTCGGAAGGAGTCACCAACTCGCTTCCGCGAAGCGGGATGACCTGGTGGTTACGGCTGCAGACAGCAACGTGCCGTCCGCCTTCAAGGAGAACGTCAGAAGGCTGTTCGGCCGGTCGCTCAAGCTCCGGCAGGTGAGTGCTGGCGGATGCAACGCCTGCGAGGCGGACACGAACGTCTTGAACACGCTCGCATGGGACCTGGGCAGGTTCGGGATACAGTTCGTCGCATCGCCGCGGCACGCGGACGGTTTGCTGATCACGGGGCCGGTATCGGTCAACATGGAGCTTGCGCTGCGCAAGACCTATGAAGCCGTAGCCGAGCCGAAGATAGTCATCGCCGTGGGAGCCTGCGCAATCTCGGGAGGCATATTCCGGACCCATGCCGAGACCAGGGGAGGTGCGGACTCGGTTGTTCCCGTTGACCTGTACGTGCCCGGATGTCCGCCGCATCCGCTCACCATTCTCGACGGCCTGTTGCGGCTGCTGGGGCGCCTTTCCGACACCGGCGTTTGACCGGGGTTGATGCACCCGAATGCGGGAATGGGCCGGGAACGGTTCTGATGGCGCAGGGAATGCCGCCGTGTCTTTACCCGGGCGACGGAATAGTCTACAATGTTTTCAGGGTGGGGCGCATGCCGGCAATGAACGTCAGGAAACCAAAGTTCAGCCGCAGATCCGGGCGGATCGTCAGGCTGTTGGCTGCAGTGTTCTTCGCAATGCTGTTTCAGCGGCCTGCAAACGCCAGCCTGATTCTTGGCAGGCACGACTGGAGTCCAGGCACGCCCGAGTGGCAATCCGATCACGGCTTTGCCCAGCTCGCCCCCCAGCCCGCGGGCGGGAACCCGGCCGGCTGGTTGGAGATACTGTTTCCGGCGACGGACGGCGACCCGCAGACGGAAATGTGGGATGTGGCCTACACCGATGCAAGCAGCCTGTTCGCGGGCGGATGGGAGACGAACATGTGGGTCCAGACCGATTTCTGGTCCACCAACGATCTTTCCCCGACCGTGCAAGTCCGCTGGCAGTCATCGAAGAGTTCGTACGTATGGGCGTACGAGGTTTCTTCGGGTGTGGGCAATGGCTGGCGTACGCTGACAGCTCCGCTGACGCGCTGGAGTGATTGGGACATCCTCGACCCCGGCGGGGCTTCGGAGGAAGCCTACCTCGATGACCTTGCGAATATTGACTGGATCGGCGTCTTCATAGGCCGGTCCGGAAACGAAGAGCAGACATATGGTCTGGATGATTTCAGCCTGATGGTGCCCGAGCCGTCGCAATTCCTGATGCTTGGAGCTGCCCTGGCGGCGTCGGGCCTTTCACTGAGAAGGCGCAGGTCTTGATACGTTGGCGCCGGCGACTGGGCGCCATCCGGTTCCGCAGGAAAGTCCCGGGCATACGACGTCTGTGTCTTCAGCCGTGGTTGCCGAGCACGGACGGCAGGAGAGGGAGCTGGGTCTTGAAGCCCAGCATGGTCAGGTACAGGCCGTGTCCAGGGTAGTTCTTCTTCAGCTCGCGCAGGTTCTCGATGGGATCGTAGGGCGCATCCTCAGATATTTCGTGCCCCACGCATTCGGACAGCAGATGAAGCTTCCTCGACATCCACGCGTCCATGATCACGGGCAGCCCGAACTCTTCCAGGGCATCCAGCCTGTCGTTTCTGCCGATGATGGGTTGGGTGATGATGAATTTTGCCCCGGCATCCGCCTTGCGGCGCATCTTCGCCAGTTCATGCTCCCCGGGCTCGTACGGGTTGAAAGCCACACCCAACTCGAAACGACCCGGGTGCTCACGCTCGATGAAACGAAGCAGCTCGACAGACGTTACCGCGTTGCACTTCATGCCGATGGACTCAGGCGCAAGTCGCGGGGTCCGCTCGCTGCCGTCGCCTGAAATCACCAATATGGTTTCAATGCCTGTGTCGGCCGCCGCGCCGAGTATTCCATCCATCGCTTCGCGGGTGTGAAATGTGTTCAGGTGAAGAACGAACTGGCCGCTTTTCACTTCCAGGCCAAGTTCGGGAATGACTTCGGTACCCTGGAAGCTGAGAATGCCCATCGGGCTATCGGTTATGCACGCGACATGTCCGCCATCAACAACCTGGCGATACTTGTCAGCGAACCTGGCGAGATCGCCGTCGAGATCGGCTGAATCCTGCTTAGGCGTAAGGATTTCGATATGGCACGAGTGTGCGTGAGAAACGCGTGCAGCCATCGTGTTCATGGACTGATCACACCGTTTGCATCGCGAAGACATTCAAGAGGCGGGGAACTATGCCCCGACCACTTTCAGTGGTCAACACTGATTCCCCGGGGCGCATAGCGCCAGAATGGATGTTACCGAAGGGGAGAGGCTGGACTCGCGCCCATCGTGACCGTTTCCGATGGGCCGGCATAGCCGTTCGTGACCGCCATCCAGCGCCTGATCGCGTAAATCAAAGCCGCTCTTTGGCGAATGCCCGGCCGGAGGGCGACTACAGGTTGAGGGTCAGAGTCCTATGCGCAGGAGGAAATTGACTTGAACCCTTATTTGAACGTAGGCGGGTGGTCGGGGCGACGAGATTCGAACTCGTGACCTTCTGAACCCCATTCAGACGCGCTACCAGGCTGCGCTACGCCCCGATGACCATGTCCGTTGCAGACGGGCGTGATGAATACCACGATTCCGGCCGGCGGGCAATGACAAGCATTGCGCCGGCAGTTCAGGCACAGGAATCAGCGCGCAGTGTCCACTCCCTCGATGACGGCTTTCGCCTTGAGTTCGTTGACGTATGCCGAGAGGGCTTCTCCGCGCCGGGCATGACGGAGCAGGTCACGGATACGATCTCTGGCGTCACTGAATTCGGCCGCGCCGCCCTGTTCCTCGGCTGTCTTGTAGATGATGTGCATGCCGAACTGTGTGTCGATGATGCTGCTGAGTTCGCCGACCTGCATCGAGAACACGGCCGAGTCGAATTCGGGCACCATCATGCCGCGGCTGAACCAGCCGAGGCCGCCTCCGCTCTTCTTCCCGCTGGGGCAGTCCGAGTGTGCTGCCGCCATGTCGGAGAAACTAGCGGAGCCGGATGCGATCCGCTCGCGTATGTCCTCCAACCGGGAGCGTGCGGTGGCGCGGCCGGCGTCGTCGCCCTGCTCGGCCGAGATCAGAATGTGCTGGGCCTGCACGCGGTCCGGCCGGATGTATTCGTTGCGGTTGGCCTCGAAATGAGCCAGAAGCTCGTCTTCGGTCGGTTCCGGGACTTCGGCCGAAATCTGCTCGACCAGGCGGTCAACCCTGCGGCCGCGCGCTATTCCTTCCCGAACGGCGTCGAGCGTGAGGCGCTGCTTCTTCAGCGTCGCGTTGAAGGCGGCTTCGCCGCCCGCCTGCTCGACGAGGCTGGCGAGGCGGGCGGTGATTTCCTGTTCAGGCACCGGCGCGGCAAGCCGGTCGGCTTCTTTCAGCAGGAGCTTTGCGCCTATCGCCTGGTCCACTGCGCGCTTGCGCAGGGTGTCCGCCTGCTCACGCAGACTCGAAGGAGGCATGTGCTGCGAATAGAAGGAAACAAGCCGCCGGAACTCGAATTCCACGGCCGACTCCGGAATAGTCTCGCCATCAACCCTGATCGTCATCTTTGTTGTCTCCAGCGCGTGTCTCGATCATACGCACAACTTCTTCGGCTGTTGTCTCAATCCCGACATCAATGGTCCGGAGTTCTACGCCCGCGCGGCGGTAGTGGTCAAGCAGCGGGGCTGTCCGGTCGGCAAATATCTTCAGTTTGCGGGCGATATCGGCTGGCGAGTCGTCTTCGCGGCCGCGGCGGTCTCCGCCGGTGTCGCGGCGGATTCTTTCGGCCACGGTTTCCGGCGATGCCCGAAGCGCGATGACCACTCGCACGTCGGCCACGGGCGAAATGTCGCGCGCCTGGCCCGAGTGGCGGGGGATGCCGTTGAGAACGAGTATGTCAGCGGGCTTCATTTCCCGGTCGGCGATGAAAGCCCGGAGGAGTTTCAGTGCCAGGGGAAAGCGGTCGTCCTCGAGCAGAGCCCCCTCCTCAAGGAGACGCCGGACGAAGACATTCTCGGCGGGGTCGAGGACGCCCCCGCCTTCTGCCGCGTCGCGCAGAGCCTGCCCGAAATCGAAGTGACAACAGCGGCTGCCCAGAAGACCGTTGCGATCGAGTGCTTCGCCGAGCGGCGTCTTTCCGACACCCGTCGGACCGACAATGAGAACTGCGCGCAGCGGGGCGGGGCTCCTCATCACCGCACCATGACCGTACGGCGCCGCGGTCCGTCGAACTCGCAGAAGTAGATGCCCTGCCAGGTTCCCAGGCGAAGAGCGGAACCCTCGACGATGACGTTGACCGATGAACCGAGGAGCGACGCCTTCACGTGTGCCGCCGAGTTCCCCTCGGCATGTCGGTACGGGCCTTCGCGCGGGACGAGGCGATCCAGGACTGAAACCATGTCGCGGACGACATCCGGATCGGCGTTCTCGTTGATGGTTATGCCGGCCGTGGTATGCGGCACGAAGACGGTGATCACACCGTCTGTGATTCCCAGTTCGCGCACGGCTGAACGTACGAGGTCAGTGATGTCCGTCCAGCAAGTGCTTTGCCCGGTGCTGAGGCTGAAAGAGACCATTTGCCGCTTTCTTCCGTCTTGCATATTCGCCGTCACAGGACCGCCACGGCCAGAGTCGCAAGGAAGAGCGCCGGCGCGGCCAGAGCCGCGGCCAGTATCCGGCAGCGCCTGTCTGTCGGCGTCCAGTTTCCAGCGCATGTTCTGAACCGGTAGGGGCTGACGACCAGGACCAGGCCGGCGGCAACCATGAGGTATGCCACTGCTGCCACGGCGCAGCTCCACTGCGTATCCGCCGCGCGCACCATTGCGAGGATGGGCGAAGGTGCGAGCAGGAGAATTGCCCCCAGCGCGCGCGGCGCGAGGAGATCGTCCACATACCGCATGGCCAGCAGTATTGCGCCGGGCGCGGCGAGATAGACGGCCGGTTTCCAGCTCTCGAACCTGCCCAGCGGCGTGTGGAGAACCAGCCATCCCGACCACACCGCCGCGACCGACATCAGGACCCAGGCCCAGGCGCGGCTGCGCGGGAACGATGCGATCCAGCGCCGCGCCGCGTCCGGCGCCACGGCCAGCGTCGTCGCCAGCGTCAGGGCGACAAGGGCAATGCCGAGTGTAGTAAGCGCAAGCGGCGTCATGACCTTTGTCTCCCCGCGTCCAGGACGACCGCCCCCGTGCCGTACAAGGTCTGCGAGAGCGCGCGCTCGATCTTCACGGTCATCATGTCTCCCGCCTTGATCCCGGGGAAGGGATCGAAAATGACAATCTTGTTCGTGCGTGTCCGGCCGGCCATGCGTCGCCTGTTTGTCCGGCTTGGCCCCTCAACCAGCACCTCGATTGAACGTCCGACAAGCGGTCTGTTGAGTCTCAGTCCCCGCGCTTCCTGGTCCTCGAGCAGCGCTTTGTTGCGCCGCATTTTCTCGTCCGCTGGAACGTCGTCTTCCCAGCGCATTGCCGGTGTGCCGGGACGCGGAGAGTACTTGAACACGAACGCGTTGTCGAATCCGATGTCCTCCAGCAGGGCGCGCGTGAGCTCGAAATCGGTCTCGGTTTCGGACGGGAACCCGACGATGACGTCCGTGGTGAGTGATATGTCAGGCACCCGTCTTCGCAGACGTTCCACCGCGCGGCGGTATCCGTCGGCCGAGTAGCCCCGGCCCATCCTGCGCAGAATCCGGTCGGAACCGGACTGGACTGGGAGGTGAAGATGCTCGCATACCTGCGGGATGGCGGCCATGGCGCGCGCTAGCTCGGCGGTGCAGCCGGATGGGTGTCCGGAAGTGAACCTGACCCGCATGATTCCGGGCACGGCCGCCACTGTCTCGAGCAGGCGTGGGAGCGGCTCCTCGAACCCCAGCGGGGATGTGTGGTTCGCGGACCACACGGCGTTCTTCCGGCCGTAGGACATCACGCTTTGGCCCAGCAGAGTGATCTCCCTGACGCCGCGTCCGGCCAGCGA
>Ga0194125_10000664_pt1 | contig 57894 bp, 58 predicted proteins | sample TA2KigC250mmetaG_FD_148626 | JGI IMG/M metagenome (GOLD analysis project Ga0194125, IMG submission 148626) | Freshwater microbial communities from Lake Tanganyika, Tanzania - TA2015034 Kigoma Deep Cast 250m | ecosystem: Environmental > Aquatic > Freshwater > Lake | place: Tanzania: Lake...
CCTGCATCTTTCCTCCGACGGATGGTTTAGCAGTGGAAAGAATTAAAGATACATCCTCCCAAGGCTCCCCGGTTGTCTGTTTAATTGAACCATAGAAAACCAATTCCACGTTATTTTTCTCAAAAGATGCCCTGGCATCATAAATCGGACGCCAACTTACTCCTCTTACCAAGTAAGAAATATTTAAATCTAAACTTCCGGCCTTGGATGCTTCTAACTCAACTATGATAGAACGCTGCATCTTTCTTGTGCCGCTTGAAATATCGCGAAGCTGTTCCTCTAATGCCTTTTTTTGCTCAGCCAAGTCCCTGATTTTCACATCTGTTTGTTCTTGCTTATTTTGGTTTTCCTGAAGGCTACCAGCCAGGAATTTCGCAAGATTGTCAAGTTCTCCAACCGAAGGAAATTTCGTGATTAAATCTTTAGGGATCTGCGTTCCGGCTGACAACTTAATTGAATTCAAGAACTCCCTTTCTTCGCGGAGTACCTGCTTTCGGTTATTTTCACTCTTTATTTGGTCGTCTACCAACCGAATCTTATCCTGCAGGTCTTTTACTTGTTCCGAAGGAGGCTTTTCTAGGAATTCCTTCTTTATCTGCGCTCCGTAAATCTTCACCTGAGCCGTTCCTTTGCCTGAAACAGTCAAAGAATTTTCATCGACATCCGGGATTATATCGGAAAATACAATTTGATGTTCGCCTTCCGATAATTTTAAATTTGCTTGGCGCATTATAAGCGCTGAGTCTGTATAAACAATAACTTGCGCAATCTTTGAATCGGCCTTGATTGTCTCGCCAAAACATAAAGCGCTGGTAAATACCAAAAATAAAACAATAAGAAGCCTAGATATAATCCTCATTTCGCCCTCCTTTAATGAGCGCTTGACTTATGGAGCGTTAGCGACATAAGTCAATTGCGCGAATTTAACCCCCACACCAATTTTCCTTACCCCAACACCATAAAATTGGTGTGGGGGTAAGTTCGTCCGCCACAGTTTTATTGGCGGACTCACTTATGTACCCATCTGCCAGCTGGAAAGGTATTGTTTCTGCTCGGCAGTTAAGGTATCAATTGTTATGCCTAAAGCTCTTAATTTTAAAGCTGCTATTTTCTCGTCGATATCAAGGGGGACTGTATAAACCTTGTTCTTAAGCTTTTTATAGTGCTTTGCCAGGTATTCCGCGGATAAAGCCTGATTGGCAAAACTCATATCCATAACCGATGCCGGATGCCCTTCGGCTGAAGCTAGATTAATCAGCCGTCCGTCGGCCAAAAGAAATATTCTTCTGCCGCTTCTTAAAACATATTCTTCCACAAAATCACGGATAAACCTGTGCGATTTTGATAATTTCTTTAAAGCCGGAATATCAATTTCTACGTTAAAGTGCCCGGAATTGCAGACGATTGCTCCGTCTTTCATCTTTTTAAAATGCTCTTCCCTTATGACATTGATATCGCCTGTAACCGTAACAAAAATATCGCCTGTTGCGGCGCATTTTGATAAAGGCATAACCTGGAATCCGTCGCAGACAGCCTCAATTGCCTTAAGGGGATCAATTTCCGTAACAATCACATTTGCGCCCATGCCTTTAGCGCGCATGGCCACGCCTCTGCCGCACCAACCATAGCCGCAAACTACAAAATTTGTGCCGGCGATTAATTTGTTGGTGGCGCGGATTATGCCGTCGAGGGTGGACTGGCCTGTGCCGTAACGGTTGTCAAAAAAATGTTTGGTCATGGCATCGTTTACCGCGATAATCGGGTATTTTAGTTTTCCCTGTTTTTCCAGAGAGCGCAGCCTTATAACTCCGGTTGTGGTTTCTTCTGTGCCGCCGATAATGTTTGCCCCTTGCGCCTTGTTCCTGACGCCCGGCGTATGCAAGGTAGAGACCAAATCAGCGCCGTCATCCATTGTGATATTCGGTTTGCTGTCCAAAACAGCATTAATATGGTTATAATAAGTTTTGGTGTCTTCGCCTTTAACGGCAAACACAGGAATATTATAATCCTTGACTAAAGAGGCTGCTACATCATCCTGGGTTGATAAAGGATTTGATGCGCAAATAAAAGTTTCTGCGCCCCCGGCTTTAAGCGCGAATGCCAGATTTGCAGTTTCAGTTGTCACGTGAAGGCAGCAACCGATTTTTATGCCCTTTAAGGGTTTTTCCTTGTTAAATCTCTGGGCGATGAGTTTTAAAACCGGCATATCCTTGGAAGCCCATTCTATACGTAGTTTCCCTTTTTTTGCTAATGCCTTATCCTTAATATCGTAATCCATTCGGTCTCCTCACCTAAAAATTACAAATCCCAAAATCAAATATTACCAATACTACCAAATAAATCCCACTTTCCAAATCCCAATATAATTTTGGGCTTGGGATTTTGGATTTATTTTGGATTTGGTAGTATTTGGATTTTGAAATTGCATTGTGTATTGTAATTTAACATTAAATCTGTTTTTTTAAAGCTTCTATTCTATCGGTCTTCTCCCAGGTAAAGTCCTTTTCGTTTCTGCCGAAATGTCCATAGCAGGCAGTCTGTTTATATATGGGCCTGCGCAAATCCAAAGACTCGATTATTCCTTTAGGAGTAAGAGGGAAAACCTTTCTTACCGCTTTTTCCAGTTTCTCATCGGAAACCTTACCTGTGCCATATGTCTCAATCATGACGCTTACCGGATCGGGCTGTCCAATAACGTAACTAAGCTGAATCCAGCATTTCTTTGCTAGGCCTGCGGCGACGATGTTTTTGGCGACATATCTTGCCATGTAGGTTGCCGAGCGGTCGACCTTGGTCGGGTCTTTGCCTGAGAATGCTCCGCCGCCATGCGATACGACTCCGCCATAAGTATCAACAACTATTTTTCTTCCGGTCATACCGGTATCCGACTGAGGTCCGCCGATGACAAATTTTCCCGTTTCATTGACAAAATATTTCGTATCCTTATCCGTAAGATGCCCCAAAACCGGCTTGGCAATCTTGGCAATTAATTCATTGCGGGCCTCTTTGGTTATTTTGCCTCCTGAAGAATCCAGAATTGACTCTGTATGCTGACAGGCCAAAACTACCGCATCAACCCTTTTAGGTTGCCCATCAATATATTCAATGGTAACCTGGCTTTTTCCGTCAGGCCCTAAATAATCCAGGATATTCTTTCTTCTTACTTCTGACATGCGCCGCACTAATTGATGCGCAAGCATTATAGGAAGCGGCATGGATTCTTTCGTTTCATCGCAGGCATAGCCGATCATAACGCCCTGGTCTCCGGCGCCACCTCTATCAACGCCTTGAGCGATATCTAGCGATTGGCTATTGATTGTATTTATTATTGCGCAGGTCTCAGCGCAAAATCCGTATTTGTGATGAGTGTAGCCGATATCCGCGACTACCTTTCTAACCAAATTATTAGTATCAACATAGCCGCTGGTGGTAATTTCCCCACCGACGATTAAAAGCCCCATAGTCACATAGGTCTCACAGGCCACTCTACCTTTTTTATCTTGTCTTAACACATCATCTAAAACCGCATCCGAAACTTGATCGCAGACCTTGTCGGGATGGCCCTCGGCAACCGACTCAGATGTCATAAAATACCTACGCTTCATGAATTGACCTCCTTTATAAATTGGCAATAATGTTCGTCTAATTTACACAACGAATGGATATTTCCGATATCTTCCCATTTTCCTTTGAAAACAAAACCGTAAACCGGTTTTTTCTTACAAAGCCAACTGATATAACCGCCGGTAGTATCGCTTTTACCGGTTTCCTTTATATATTCGCTTATCAGGCCGACTGTCTCTCTAGGGAAATAATAAAGGCACATTGCGATCAAACTTGATTTGGCAACCTTCGGCTTTTCCTGAAAAGAGATAACTCTTTTTTCTCTGTTAATTCCTACGACGCCATATTTCGTAGCGTGCTTTTTATCTTTTATATCAAAAAGCCCTACCGTGACATTGGGCGATTTCTTCCTGGCGAAACTGATAAATTCATTTAATTCAGCATCAAACAAATTATCGCCGCCTATAACTACAAGATCTCTTTTCTCTAAGGCGTCATTTTTTATGACAAACTCTATATCGCCTATTGCGCCTAAGCGGTCATGAGCTGAATTTGTCCCGTCGTTAAAAACTTTTAATTTAATGTTCTTGAAATCTTTCTGGGAATCTTCAGCCCACTTAGTAAGAACATCATAAAATTTACTGTTTGTTACTACCGCTGCCTCATCCATTCCCTCTATCGGTTTAAGCTTGTCAACGATATAGCTTAATATGGGCTTATTCTTGATTTCAATCAGCGGCTTGGGGAAATTCTCGGTTAGAGGATATAGCCTCGTGGCATATCCTGCAGCTAAAATTAATGCTTTCATTTTGATTTAAGTTTTCGTTACGAATGCGTCACTAAAATCAAACTCGCTTGGATAGTTCAAGAATCTCAGCTTATCAGGACTATTTATCAACGGATATATCGGCTTATTCTTCTCTAAGCCGAATTTATCGATTTTGGCACTTGAAAACATCTCTTTTATGCTTTTCGGCAATTGAGTAAATATTTTATTTGCTTCTACGTTAAGCTTGCCGTTTTCTTCAGAAAAAAAGTAGGCTGCGCCTTCAGCTTCTTTGTAAAGAGAGTAATCCGAACTAAACTGCGTTCCAACCCAGTTTGAAGTCACCAATGGTTCATTTTTAGACGGATTAATCAATATGTGTCCGTATCCGGGAAGACAAACAATTTTATCCCCGGTCTGCGCCTTTACCAGTATTACATCCTCAATAACTTTATAATCTTTTTTAGATGGTTTCTGCAAAAGACACCAAGCGCTCCCATAGACCACTTCGTAAAGTTCCGGAAAACTTCCGGGATGATAGTGGCCTGCTGTCTTCATTAATTCCTTGCCTAACTTGTCTGGTTTTATAACCGTTATGTCGTATCTTAAGGCGTGCTTTTTCTCTATCGCCCTGTCTTTATCAAAAGCAACATCTCTGTACATATAATAAAGTTCTTTGGGCGAATTTATCGTCTTATCTACAAGCACCTCTCTCATTTCATCGATGGTTCTTACCGCCGGAGAAACCCGCGGCAGACCTTCCTCAAAAATTAATTTGTAATTTTGATCCAATTTGACAGGTAACCCTATGTTATTCTTTAAATCTTTCATTTGCTAGCATCATTCTCCCCTAAAAGTTCCGGTACTAATTCTTGAAGTCGTTGATTACTGTATTCCTCGACTTCTTTTCCCGTAGATAAAGAAAGAGCGTATTCGGCTATCTTCTTGGCATCTTTGTAACTTACCGAACGGACCAATTGTTTTATCAACGGGACCGAAGCCGGCGGCATACTGAATTCATCTAACCCCAGACCTAAAAGCACAAGGACTAGTTCTGGATCGCCTGACATTTCACCGCAAATCCCTACCCATATTTCAGATTTATGACCTGCATCGATTATATTCTTAATTAGTTTTAGAACCGCTGGATGCGCAGGTTCGTATAGATAAGCTATCTTTTCATTGGTTCTATCCACTGCTAAAGAATACTGGATCAAATCATTAGTTCCGATGCTAAAGAAATCGGCTTCTTTTGCGATTATATCAGCGGTGATCGCCGCAGAAGGAACCTCAATCATAGCCCCGACTTCTAAATTATCATCAAATCTTATATCTTCTTTTCTTAATTCGTTTCTGCATTCCTCCAGCAAATTATTTGCCTGGCGCAATTCTTCAATCCCGGAAATCATCGGATACATAAGTTTTAATTGTCCGTGTACCGAAGCGCGTAAAATTGCCCTGAGCTGAATCTTAAATATATCCGGCCGGGCAAGACAGAAACGGATAGCTCTCCATCCCAAAAACGGATGCATATCCCTAGGCACATGCAGCTGCGACAAAAACTTATCTCCTCCTAAATCAAGCGTTCTTATTACCACATGATGCGGTGATACAGCCTGGGCAACGTGACGATAAGCTTGATAATGCTCCTCCTCCGAAGGCAAATCAGTCCTATTCATATAAAAATATTCTGTTCGATAAAGACCTATACCCCTTGCTCCGTGCTCAATAACCGAAGGGATTTCTTCGGGTAATTCTATGTTTGCCGCAATCAAGACTTCTCTATTGTCTTTGGTCTCGGCTGGCAATTCTTTTAGATTGACAAACCTCTCTTTTTGAACATTGATTTTCAGTTTTGCCGTCTCGTATCTATCTAATGTTTCTTTCTCCGGATTGATGATTACCGTACCGGTCTTCCCGTCTACAATAAGGATATCACCGTTAATAATCTTCTGGGTGGCAACTTCTACGCCGACAACGGCAGGAATCTCAAGAGATTTAGCCATAATCGCCGTATGAGAAGTGCGGGAGCCGATATCGGTTACGAATGCGACAATATTTTTCTTATACATAGAAGCCGTTTCTGAAGGGGCAAGGTCATTAGCAACTAAGATTAAGTTCTCAGCGTCTACATCGACAACTATATTCTTCTTTTCACCTAATAAATTCCTGAGTATCCTTTTCCCTACATCATTGATGTCAGAAACCCTCTCGCGCAGATATTCATCTTCTATTCTTGAAAACACGGAGACATATTTCTTCAGCACTTCCGAGAATATATATTCAACGCAGAATTTTTCCTTCTTTATCCTGACAATAACATCTTCAATAAGGGTCCTATCTTCCAAAACCAGAAGATGGGCATCAAAAATCTCCGCATGCTCCGTGCCCATCTCTTCGGCTATACGCTTCTGAATCTCCAATATTTCGTGCCTAGTTTTAATTAGCGCATCTTCGAAACGAGCTATCTCTAAGGCGATACTCGTCTCGGAAATCTTGTGCGGAGAAATACGGAATTCTTCCTTGCCGAACAAGAAAGCCGGACCGATAGCAACACCAGATGCAGCCCCTATGCCTTTTAAAATTATCTCATTCATCTTCTTTGGATAATAAAGCCTCTAGTTCCGAAATAACCTCTTTGGCGTCAACCCCTGTCGCCTCAATAGTAATTTTACTACCCTTATTTGCTGCAAGCATCAATATACCCATTATGGATTTGCCGTTTACTGTTTCCTTCCCTTTTTTAACGGTAATTTCTGAATCGTATTTGCTGGCGATCTGCACAAATAAGGCCGCTGGCCTAGCATGCAAACCCTGTTTATTCTTTATCGTTATATTCTTTTTTTCCGAGACCATATCCATAAGAGTTAATTTACTGTTTTTTATGCCGCTTGCTTAGAATAAGATTAATTATAACTTTGGAAAGTTTTCCAGGGTCATGCCTCAGGAAATCGGTTGCGCTGATTAATTCCGCCTCCACGACTGAATAGCCCATCTGCTTAATCCTGTGGCTATCGGCGATAACAGGGAAAGACTGTTCTTTTTTATACCTCTCAAGCAATTCTTTCGGCGCCTCTGTATTAATATTTACGACACAGTGATTCATAATATCTTTTGAGGAATGACTGATCAGGGCTTCGACGTGATCGGACGCTTTGTATCCGTCTGTCTCTCCCGGCTGAGTCATGACATTGCATATATAAATTTTTAAAACCTTTGAATTGCTAATCGCATCGGTTATACCCTTAGTAAGCAAATTAGGAATAACACTGGTATATAAGCTTCCAGGCCCTAAAATAATAACTTCTGCCTCATTAATCGCCCTTACCGCCTCTTCTGTTGCGGGAGAATTACCTGGGACTAAAGAAACTTTTCTTATAGGTAGATTTTTCTCCGGGATTTTATGCTCGCCTTGGATAATAGATCCATCCTCATACTCTGCCACTAGCGATACATTTTGCAGAGTTGATGGGATAACCTCCCCCCGTATCGCCAAAACTTTACTCGATGCCTTGATTGCTGCCTCGAAATCTCCCGTTACTTTAGTAAGCGCCGTAATAAAAAGATTGCCGAAATTATGCCCTTTTAGGTCTCCGCCATCTTCAAATCTGAATTGAAAAAGATTTTGCATCAAGGGCTCAGAATCAGCCAAGGCTACCAAACAGTTTCTGATATCGCCGGGAGGCAAAACATCAAACTGCTCCCTTAAACGGCCGGAACTGCCACCGCTATCGGCAACAGTAACAAGGGCAGTAATATTATTTGTATACTCTTTCACGCCATGTAAAAGCATCGCCAAACCATGCCCACCGCCTACGGCTACAATTTTCGGGCCGCGTTCGAGTTGACGCTTAGAGAAGAAAATCGTCGCTAGGTCACCCCGATCTTTAGGAAGAAATACGCTTATAAAAGAAATCAAAATTTTATACATGCTTATAATAATAAGGATGACACCTAAGGAAATCGTAACGGCATCAACTATTTTTCCGAATACAAAAACCTCTGCCAGAAGGTTGGCAGAACCAAAGCCGACCATGACTACGCCTAAAATGGCAAGGCCGATCCATCTTTTGATTCCCATGCCCGGATAAAACCACTTTAAAAAATTCAGTTTCATATTTTTTATATTTTTCTTTCGTCCTCTTGAACAATAATCTTTATGACTGCTTTATCGTCTTTTGACTGCTTTAAACTATCCCTAAAATATTTGTCCTTTAATAATCTTGAAATTCTTGCCAGTGCTTTAAGGTGAGGGCCTGCTGAATCCTGCGGCGCGACTAAAAGAAAAAATAAATAAACCAATTCTCCGTCTAAAGAATCAAAGTTAACGCCTTTCTGAGAAATACCAAAGGCGGCTACTAGCTTATCTACGCAATCGCTCTTGCCATGAGGAATACCTACCCCCTGGCCGATAGCAGTAGAACCTAAGGCCTCGCGGGCCATAAGAATCTCAAACAATCTATTGCTATTCCGCTTGTCTATTTCTCCCGCTAAAACGAGAAGATCTACGAGCTCTCTTATAACTCCTTCTTTATCGGTAGCCTTGATATCGGTTGAGATAGCCTGTTTGCATAAAAAATCCATTATCTTCATACTTCTTTCCTCCTTAGCAATGTTTAACCTAGAATCTTTTAATCTTCATGGAGCGGGAGACGGGGGTCGAACCCGCGACATCAACGTTGGCAACGTTGCACTCTACCAACTGAGTTACTCCCGCATAAAATCCGAATAAATCCAAAATGAGTTTTTTATGGGCGGAATCCCGACGATACGCGGGACAAGCCTTTCGGCATCCCGATAAAATTTTGGTTATTTATAAATCCTTTATTTATATGCCGTGGGAGAGACTCGAACTCTCAAGTCCTTGCAGACATTAGGTCCTAAGCCTAACGCGTATACCAATTCCGCCACCACGGCTCTACTTCGCTAAAACGCTTTCGCTTTTAGCTTCGTAGAAACCAACTCTACGAAAGCTCAGATTTGCAAGTCTCTCTGAAGCCAAAGGCGTAAGCGCTTTGACGAGAGAGGGCCACCACGGAAAAATTTTATCGGGACGCGTATGCCACTCCGCCATCCGCCCGAATGCGAATTTAATGGTGAGCCACCCGCGACTCGAACGCGGCACAACCGCCTTAAAAGGGCGGTGCTCTACCTGATGAGCTAGTGGCTCACTCCTAATTGTAAGAGAACATTTTTATATTGATATAAAAGGCGGCTTTGATGAAAATTAGCGCGCTAAAATTCTGTCAGTTCTTTGTCTTTGTCTTTTAGAATCTGATCGATATTCTGGATGTACTTATCTATAAGTTTTTGGATCTCGTCTTGGCCCTTAAAACGCTCATCTTCAGGGATAACTTTATCATCTTCCAATTTTTTTATTGATTCATTAGCATCGCGGCGGATTGTCCTAAGGGAAATCCTGCCTTCCTCTGCCATAGTCTTTACTAGTTTGGCGAGCTCATCGCGCCTTTCCTTAGATAAAGGCGGAATTGAAAGACGTATAACTTTCCCGTCGTTCATAGGAGTAATGCCTAAATTAGATTTTAAGATAGTCTTCTCAATTTCTTTTACGGCACTTGGGTCCCACGGCTGGATAACAATTAGTCGCGCATCAGGGATAGAAATAGATGCGATTTGTTTTAACAGAGTCGGCGTCCCATAATAATCGACTCTTAAGCCTTCAATCAAAGAGGGATTTGCTCTTCCTGTGCGGATTTCCGCAAATTCTCTTTTCGTAGACTCAATAGTCTTTTTCATCTTCTCTTCTGTATCATGCACTATTTGTTTAACTGTCATATCCACCACCTCAAATGTCCGTCATTCGATTTAAGCGAATGACGAGATCTCGCCAATCCGCCAAAAACGGATTGGGGAAAAGCACATCCCGACGTATCGTCGGGATAAGTGCGAATTTGACCCCCACTGTTTCGTTTTGGTTCGCTTTACTTCACCAAAAGCGAAACAAAACGGTGGGGGTAAGCTCGACCTTGCAACTTATGTCGCCTACGGCTCCATAAGTTGCGGTCTCACTTATCTTACCACAGTCCCTATTTTTTCACCCAATATAACCCTTTTTATATTTCCGGGTTTGGTAAAATTAAAAATTACGATTGGTAAATTATTATCCATGCAAAGGCTGATCGCAGTAGCATCCATAACCTTCAGTCTTTTTTGGAGCACATCCAGATATTCTAGCTTGGTAAATCTCTTGGCGTTCTTAACCTTGACTGGATCGGCGGAATAAACTCCGTCTACTTTGGTAGCTTTTAAAATTATATCGGCGTTGATTTCTTTTGCGCGCAAAGCCGCTGTGGTATCGGTAGTAAAATAAGGGTTACCCGTTCCGGCCACAAAAATAATCACTCTTCCCTTTTCCAGGTGCCGTATGGCCCTGCGACGGATATATGGTTCGGCGATCGCATGCATCTCTATAGCCGTCAAGACTCGCGTAGGCACGCCTATCTTTTCCAGCGCATCCTGAAGCGCTAAACCATTTATGACTGTAGCCAACATGCCCATATAATCCGCTACGGAACGGTCAATACCAAAAGCTGTGGATTTGGATTCGCCGCGAAATATATTTCCTCCGCCGACAACCAAGACAACCTGGACATTCAGGGATCTTACTTCTTTAATTTCTTTAGCAAGAGAATGGCAGAATTTTAAATCGATCCCGTGCTTTTGAGCGCCCTGGAGGGCCTCACCGCTTAATTTCAAGACGACTCTTTTATATACCGGTCGGCTCACTATTCTCCTAATTTATACCTTGCGAATCTACGGATAACTATATTTTCTCCGATTTTTGCCACTAAAGATGCGAGATAATCTTTTATGGTTAAATTAGAATCCTTGATAAAAACTTGATCCAGAAGACAATTTTGCTTATAAAAACCTTCTTTATCTTTAACTTCCTTTAAATCATCTTTGGAGACATCTTCTTTTTTTAGGTATTTTGGCTCGGCTGCGGCTATCTGCATGGCCACATCTTTTGCGAAACGGCAGAAATCTTCGTTTCTTGCGACGAAATCGGTTTCGCAATTGACTTCCAGCAAAACTCCGATCTTATTGCCTAAATGAACGTAAGATTCAATTCTCCCCTGGTTGGCTACTCGGTCGGCTTTCTTGGCGGCTATCTCCAAGCCTCTTTTAATCAGTACTTCTTTAGCCTTCTTAAAGTCGCCCTTAGATTCTATAAGCGCCTTTCGGCAATCCATTACTCCGCAGGAAGTCTCCTGCCTCAACTGCTGTATTAGTTCTTTGGGTATTTCCATGATTTATTTACCTTTCCTTGTTGTGCGCGGCTTCTTAGATTTGTCACCGATATCTGCCTTTGGCTTAACGGGTTTTTTGTCTTCACCTTCTTGCTCTATAACTTCCTCCAAGACCTCTAGGTCTTCGACCTTTATTTTTTCGCCCGTTTGCTCATCTGTTTTTTCTTCTACCTGTTCTTTAGGAACCTCAATGGGTTTCTTGATTATTTCCAAGAATCTTTTTCTTCCTTCGATAATGCTATCTGCCACATAGCCAGCAATAAAACTTATTGAGCGCATAGCGTCATCATTGCCTGGTATAGAAAAATCGATTAAATCCGGGTCGCAGTTAGTGTCTATAAAACCCACTATAGGTATCTGGAGTATCCTAGCTTCGTTAACTGCAGTTTCTTCTTTGTGAGAATCAATCAAAAACATTACACTCGGCAAATTCTCCATCTCCTTAACGCCAGAAAGATTCTTTTCCAGCTTCTCCATCTCTTTAGTAAGCTTAGAGACTTCTTTCTTGGATAATTTGTGGAATGTTCCGTCGTCTCTCATCTTCTCAAGCTTCTTAAGATGGGCCACGGATTTCCTCACTGTCTGGAAATTGGTAAGAAGCCCGCCTAGCCAGCGCCTATCGACGAAAAACATACCGCAGCGCTTTGCCTCATCTTTTATTGCTGCCTGGGCCTGCTTCTTTGTCCCAACAAAAAGAAAGGTCCCGCCCTTGGAAGCGATATTGACAATAAAATCCCGCGCTTCTTTCAATGCCTTAGCGGTCTTTTCCAAATCAATAATATAGATACCGCTTCTTTCCCCGAAAATAAACTTGGCCATTTTGGGGTTCCAGCGCTTAGCCTGATGCCCAAAATGCACCCCTGCCTCTAAAAGTTGCCTAACTAAATCATCTACCATAGTGTTATGTTCACTCCTCCTTAAACCAGATAGGCACTCACTTCGTTCGTGCGCTATCTTCCTTCGGACAGCCCTTGTTATCAAAAGGGCTGGGTCGTATCGGAATCTACCTATCTGATCCCGCCCTTTAGACCGAAGGTTAAAGGGCGGTCGGAATTTTTCGCCGAAAGCGAATTACATTATTATAAGACTTCTTAAATTCCGATACGATAAAATACATTTTATGAACCTGTTTTACTCAGAAATGAAACTTCTGAAGGGTTAGAGATTTGAAGCTTATTATAGCCAAAAATATATATATTTCAACAATTTTTATTAATTTAATGAGCGCACAACTTATGGAGCACAAAGTGCGACATAAGTTGTTTTTTGCGCGAATTAACCCAGCTCTTTCTTTATAGTTACTATATCCTCCAAAGAAAGGGCTGGATAAAATTCCCCCCGCTTCTTGCTTTCGCAAGAAAGCAGCGGGGGTCATTTCACATATGGAATTGGGTATCGTAAAGCCGCTTGTATAAACCGCCCTTGGAAAGCAATTCTTCATGCGTGCCGACTTCAACAATCCTGCCCTGCTCTACCACCACGATTCTATTGGCTTTTCTTACCGTTGATAACCTGTGTGCAATACAGAAAACCGTACGGTTGGTGATTAACTTATTAATCGCCTCCTGGACCAGGCGTTCAGACTCGGAATCAAGCTGCGAAGTCGCCTCATCCAAGATAAGGATCGGCGGGTTCTTCAAGATTGCCCGGGCGATGGAAAGCCTCTGCTTCTCGCCGCCCGATAACTTAAAACCCCTATCTCCGACTATAGTGTTATAACCCTCGGGCATTTTCATTACAAAATCATGCGCAAAAGCCTGCCTGGCGGCATTTTCAATCTGAGACTGAGGAGCTCCCGGTTTTCCATAAGCGATGTTAGCGGAAACGGTATCGTTAAATAATATCGTCTCTTGCGTTACCAATCCAACCTGCTCCCGTAAAGATTTAATCGTTGCGTCTCTTATATCAATACCATCTATAGAGACTTTACCTTTTTGAGGATCGTAAAACCGGGGTATCATATTTATTATGGATGTTTTCCCTGCGCCCGTCGGACCAACGATAGCAATCATCTCGCCGTATTTTACCTCAAGATTGATATCCTTTAGGACATCTTGAGTATCCGATTCATATCTGAACCAAACGTTTTCAAAACGAATACTGGATTTTAAATTTGGCAGCGTTATAGCTCCTTCTTTATCTTCCAAGGCAGGCTTCAAATCCAGGATTTCTTCTATTCTCGCATTGGCAGCCAATGCCCGCTGGTTTAATGCATGGACCTGGCTCAATTTTTTAAAAGGCCTGATTAAAGATAACAATGAACCGAGGAACAAACCAAAGACGCCAAAGGAAAGCTTGCCGGCAATAACATCCTTGCCGCCGAGAAAGAAAACAAAGATTCCGCAAAAGGCCCCCACAAACTCCGTGATAGGATTAAGCAGCAGATTACGCTTTATAGCTTTCATCTCAAGCTTGTAGTTATCTTGGTTTTGATTGGAAAATTTATTAATTTCATAATTTTCCATGTTGAAAGCCTTGACGATTCTCACGCCCGATATAGTTTCGGAAAGCAAAGAATTGATATCTGCCATGCGCTCCTGTTGTCTCTTGGTAAGCTTGCGCAGTTTTCTGCCGATATTCACCGTCGGACCGACGACCAAAGGAAACAATATCAGCGCAAACAAAGCCATCTTCCAATGAATAATAAAAATAAGGGAAGTAAAAAGTATCAACTGAAAAGTCTGGTAGATAAGATCAGTGAACCCGTAGGAAACTGCGTTCTCAAGCGTTTTTACGTCGTTGGTTATGCGGGAGATTAATTCTCCTACGCGTTTCTGGCTGTAGAAATCTAAAGATAATTCCTGCATTTTCTTATATAGAAGCAGGCGCGCATCTCTTATGACTCTTTGGCCTATGTCTGACATAAGATAACCCTGGAAGAAAGCAAAAATGCCCTTTAACACAAATAAGGCCAAAACCACCCAAACCATTATGGTCAAAAGCGCAAGCGACGGCATACTATTTATTTTGTTGATGAAATCCATGACAAAACCGGGGAGTTTCGTGGCAACCACTATCTGTTTATCGGTCAATACCTTGTCTGCCAAAGGCACAATCATAGACAAGGATACCCCATCAAAAATAGCAGAGAAAAACATGCAAATTCCCGCCCAAACCAATACAGTTTTGTGCGGTTTTAAATATTTTATAAGTCTAAGGTAGTCTTTCATTTGGGAGTGTATAATAGCATATATGTTGACATTTGTCGAGGTATTTGTTAAAATGAGCGCATCATTTACGGAGCATAAAATGCGACGTAAATGATAAGCGCTCATTTAACCCCGCCCTTTTGGCGGGGAGTAAAAAGAAATAAACTTCGCCAAAAGGGCGGGATAAGTTCGGACGAATAACTTATGTTCGTCTGAACTCCCTGCCTGACGTCAGGCAGGCATAAGTTATGTCCTCACTTACTATGAATAAGATTAATGTAGCGGTAATCGGAGTTGGCCATTTAGGCTCAAAACACGCCAAAATTTATGCCTCTATTGAAAACGTCAATTTAAAGGCAGTATGTGACACCGACGAAAACAGGCTTCAGAAAATAGCTTCCGAGCTAAACACCAAGGCCTGCCTAGACTATAAAAAACTGATATCCGAAGAAAACATAAATGCGGTAAGTATCTGCGTCCCCACTGAATTACATCATCGGATTGCCAAGGATTGCCTCCAAAAGAACATCCATGTTTTGGTCGAGAAACCCGTTACCAATACGGTAAAACAGGCGGATGAGCTCCTTAATCTGGCAAAAAGGCGAAAACTAATCTTTCAGGTCGGCCATGTGGAGAGATTCAACTCCGCATTCCAGGCAGTCCAGGAATTGGTGAAAAAACCCTTGTTTATTGAATGCCACCGCCTAAGCCCTTTCCCCGGCAGATCGCTGGATATCGGGGTAGTCTTAGACCTAATGATCCACGATATTGATATCATCTTAGGCCTAGTCCGCTCAAAACCCAAGCATATTGACGCTGTAGGCGTTAATGTCTTAACCCAATACGAAGACATCGCTAATGTCAGGATAAATTTCCAAAACGGCTGCGTATGTAATCTGACTGCCAGCAGGATCTCGGATGAAACTATGCGTAAAATCAGGATCTTTGTAAAAGATACCTATATTTCACTTGACTATGTCAACCAGGAGGCATTCATCTACCGCAAGGAAGCTGATAAAATCAGCTGCCAGCCAATGCAGATAGAAAAAGAACAGCCTCTGCAAAAAGAACTGGGGGATTTTGTAAACTGCGTCATCACCAACCAAAAACCTATTGTCTCAGGCCTTGAAGGCCGGGACGCGCTTGATCTGGCACTCAAAATAAAAAATAAGATTTGGCGAAGATGAACCATAAAAAGATATTCATTATTGCGGGCGAAGCTTCGGGAGATATGCACGGGGCGCACCTTGCGAAAGAAATCAAATCCATGGACGGCAGCATCAAGATGTACGGCCTTGGCGGCGAAGAAATGCAAAAGGCCGGAGTTGAAATCCTCTATAATCTTGTGGATTTTGCCGTCGTGGGATTTATCGAAGTCTTGAAGCACTACGGTGAATTCAAGAAAATATTTTATAATCTTTTGGATAGGATTGAAAAAGAACGCCCCGAGGCTGTAGTACTGATAGATTATCCAGGATTTAACTTAAGGCTGGCCAAAAAACTAAAAGAAAGAAATATCAAAGTCATTTATTATATCAGCCCCCAGGTCTGGGCGTGGGGAAAAGGAAGAATCAAGCTTATCAAGCGATGCGTCACTAAAATGATTGTTATCTTAAAATTTGAAGAGGAATTTTATAAAAGATACGGAGTTGATGCTACTTTTATCGGCCATCCTCTCTTAGATGTAGTCAAGCCCGGAATGTCCAAGAGAGATTTCATGAAAACCTGCAATCTCTCCGAGAATTTAAAAACCGTTGCCCTTCTTCCCGGAAGCCGGGAAAAAGAGGTAGAAAGAATTTTACCCGTTTCTATAAAAACTGCTGAGGTAATAAACCAAAAACTAAAAGACGTGCAGTTTATAATCTTAAGGGCGCCGACTGTAAAACAGAAGATTTTTGATGAGTGCCTGAAAGAGACAAGCCTTCATATAAAAATCATCAAAGACAAGACCTACGACGGAATCAATGCCTCCGACCTGGTTATCGCCGCATCGGGAACTGCCACATTAGAAACCGCCATTTTAAATCGTCCCTTGATAATACTATACAAGCTATCCTTCCCCACCTGGCTTATTATCAGATGCCTCTTAAGAATCCGCAATGTGGGGCTAGTAAACATTGTTGCCAGGAAACTGATTATGCCGGAATTCATCCAGTTTAAAGCCATTCCTTCCAGAATTGCTCGTCAAGCAATTGATATGCTGACCAACAGGGAACGTATTGCGAAAATGAATAAGGATTTGCTGGAATTGCGGGAACTGCTTGGTTCGGTAGGCGCCAGCCGGCGTGCGGCAAAGATAGTCTTGGAAACAATCAGAACTTAAATCCTAATAAGGCTCTTTTTCACTCCTGAAAAAATTAAAAAACCCCGAAAGCTTGCCCCACATCCTTAAAGGATTGGTATCGGCGTTTCCCACCTTGACCCTCTTTAAAGCGTAAATATTCTTATTAAATCGGCCTTTGCCTCTGTTGGTGGTAAAGGCTGCTTGATAGCCTGCCTCCTTTACCATATCTATTATCTTATCGCTGAATCCTCCAAAGCAATAACAAAAATATTTCACTTCGGAATTTATTTTCTCCTCAAGCTCTTTTTTGCTGTTGAAAATCTCATCCCTTAATTGTTCGTCTTTTAATTCGGGTAAATACTGATGGCTTTTACTGTGAGAGCCGAAAAAGATATTATTCTCTTGCATTTGGAGCATCTGTTCGCGGGAAATAAACCCGTCAGAAGCGTCTTTGCCAGTTATAATAAAGATTGTAGCGGGGAAATTATATTTCTTTAAAACCGGGTAGGCGTAGATGTAATTATTGGCGTACCCGTCATCAAAGGTTATGGCGAGGCTGTTTCTGGGAAGTCTTTTGCCTGCTCTTATCGCCTCAATAACTTCGTCTAAAGTTAAAACCTTATATCCCCGGCTAGAGATAAACTCCATCTGTCTAGCAAAATTATCCGTTAAGACCGTGGGCGAGTCGCTATGGATAACCTCATCGACATGGTGATAGGCAAGAATAGGCACGACATAAAGATGCTCGGTGAAAACAAACCAAGCACCCCAGGTTAAAACAACAACTAAACTTAATATAACAAGAGGTTTTTTCATTTTCAGGCTGGAGTAGCTGGCGGGATAAGTTTTTGTTTGACTAATTCGCTGACAGTCTTATTGTCGGCCTTATCGCCGACTTTGGCTAAGACTTCCTTCATGACCTTACCCATATCCTTAATGCCGGCTGCACCGACCGATACGACAACTTCAGCGATTACTTTTTTTATCTCATCTTCGGAAAGCTGGGCAGGAAGATAGGATTTTAAGATAGCCAATTCCTTCTCTTCTTTTTCGGCGAGCTCAAGCCTGCTGCCTTTTTTGAACTGCTCGATGGAATCCTGATGTTTCTTGATTTGGCTCTTTATTACGGCAACGACATCGGCATCTTCCAACTGCTTTTTTCTTTTGTCGATAGCGTAATTATTAAAATCGGCCCTTAAGAAACTCAAAGTTGAAGCCTTAATCTTATCTTTTGCCAGCATCGCGGCTTTGTAGTCCTCTAAAATTCTTTCTTCTAACATATTTGCCCTCGTTTTTATCCTTTATTCTATTCAATTATTTAGATATATTATATTGTTTTGGCGAGGATTGTAAAGGTAAAAAATAAATATAAAAGGGCGGTCCGACGTAACGTCGGACCGCCCTTTGCCGCAAGCTGATATTTTATCCTAAAAACTTAAGCGCTTGCCTGCCTCATCTTGAACCAAGGACAGTCAAAACAATACTCAAAACCCCTCTGCGCCTGCGGCCGATAATCGTCAAAGACGTTGAAGCACTGGCTACCCATATCCAAACCATAAACCGTGCAAGATTCTTTTTTATGCTTCGGGCATTGCCAATAATCCCAACAATTACGGGCCTCTTTATTGTTTGGCATGCTTTGTTTTTTTATTTACTGCGTATCGCCGCGATTACCCCGCCGATCAAAACTGTATTGGCCAAGACCAAGATACTGCTTGACTTAAACTGATGCATTGCTACTGAAGGCTCTCCGTAGAAGCGCGAAAAGAAGGCGTAAAAAACAAGCAGGCCCCCAAAAACAAATAGCCCGGATTCCATCCATTTCATATTCTACTCCTCCCTTAGTCTATTGTGTAACTCAGTTGTGTACCCTAAATATATAATAAATCCGCGCGAATTTATGTCAAGTTTAATTTTACGGGGCTGTGGGATTGTGGTATTATTACAAAAAAGGAGGAAACATGCTTTCCAGGCAACAGATTCTTCTATTGAACTGGCAGGTGGATTACGCTAGATTCTTATCTGATAGTTATGATGTCAGTTTTTCAGAGGCTGTAAGAATCCTAAACAGTATAGCAATAATAGTAATCATCAATGGCTTGTATCCGAATCAGTATAAGCCGACAATAACATTGAAGAAGATCATAAACCACATATCCGCAATGCAGCAAGGCAAGATGCGCCTGGAAGATTTTCACAAGATGACCTCTGATCTCTATTTTGAGGCTAGAAAAGCAGTAGAGTTCCGCTTTGAGAACAAAAAAGGATTAAAAAAAAGAAAAAAAACGAGGGAATATGCTTAAAAGAAACCAGATATTATTGCAGGATTGGCAGGAAGAATACATTAAATTTGTCAGTAAGACTTACGATGTAAGTATCTCAGAAGCGGTTAGGACGATAATTAACATCACGGCTGTTGTCTTGCTCAAAGAGTTTTTCCCAAAACACAAAACCAAGATCTCTCTTAAAGACATAGCTAATGCATTCAAAAGGCTGCAAAACGGAGATATTTGCGAAGAAAAATTCTACGCAATGATGTCAGATCTCTACTATGAGGCCAGGAAAATCATAGAATACCGCATGGCCCAGAAGAAAAGATAATAAACAAAGGGGCTCCGACTGAAACGTCGGAGCCCCTCTCTTTCCCAATCCTCTAATCCCTTATCCAGAAACGGTCTTGATGTCTACTAATCTACCTGTTGCGCTGTTAAGAATATGGCTTTTTCTAATGCAGTAAAAAAATCTTGATAAGTGGCGGGATCTTCTACGGAGTTAACTCCGTATTGAGCGTTCGCTCTTACTAATAATTGATTCTCTCCTCTAGGCCTAACGATCACTGTCATTGTAACTACCGCATATCCTAGAAACTTGGTGCCAGTGACGGAACCAAGCATTAAATCAGCTTTATCAATAACAAAGTCTAAGTCTTGCATCGTGCTTATCACCGTCTGCATCATTTTCTTTTTGTCGGTTGTGTCAAAGGCCCTTGTCTGAATACTTCTTAATTTAACCTGGCTTTCGTTACTCCCAAGAGCACTTACAGCAGAAGTTGCGCATCCACATAATGCCATTACTGAAAATAAAAGCAAGATAATGCCGCAATAATTCTTTAACTTTCTCATATTTCCTGCGCCTCCAAAAATATAGCTTTAGATAGACTGTCATAAAACTTCTGATACAATGCCGGGTCTTTAAGAGTTTCTAATCTATTGATTTGACCTCTCATGTTCCAAACAACCCGTTGAAATGTAACGCGCACAACTGTCTTCTTGCTATCAAGACTTGGCTTAATTATCACTGAGGCCTTAATAACTTGGGACGAATCGCAATTTCCAACAGCATTAGCCCCTCCTAAAAGAGCTACAATAAAAACTTGGCCAACGTTCGTTGCATCGGCTTTTTTTGAAGCTGCCACAAAACCTACTTGTGTTTCGCTTGCATCCAAAGTAAAGCCCAAGTCTTGCAAAACCCCGGCAACGGAAGTTATAATTTTTTCCTGATCAGTTGTATCATATTGCCTCATCTGCAACTGTCTTTTTTCTAAATAATCCTTGCTTGGAACCAAGAATCCTTTAGGAACAGAGGCACAACTAGATATACCTAAGCAAAGAAATATGGCAAAAAATAATTTTAGAAAACGATTATATATTGTCATGCTATTTCTTATTAAAAACTAGAGGCGTGATATCCAAAGTCGCGCACTTTACCGTCTTTATCAAATTTAATAACAACTGTTAGCGTTCTCTGGGAAGTTGAAGCCGCGCCTGAAGCACCAGAAGTCAGGAATTTTAGACCAGCCCCACTGGCAGAATACACAATCTCCGAGGCTACTTTATCATATACCCATACTTCGCGCCGTTCTTCATCTGTCGTCACAACATTAGGAGAACCCAAAATTTGAACAACGTCAGCCGACGACATTCCAACGCGTATTTCTTTTTGAACTTTGCCCACAGTCAATCTATCGCCAGTATCGTCCCTTACCTGTTGCCTTTGATAACTCGCCGAAGCACAACCAAACAGAAATAAAACACCTAATAATAAAACATATACTTTTTTCAATTTTTCCCTCCTGTTAAATTTCTTTTCCACTATTTCCCTCGATTTCTCTTAGGATAAACTTTATGGTATGTATCTAAGTTACACAATAGGAAGTGAATATATTATAGTCTCGCGATATAGCTCTTGGCAAGAAAAATCTTGCTGCCGCGTTTCTATGTAGACTATTCTGAAGGAATCTTGGTATTTATACTTTGCGTGCCTTGCTTGATATGATAACTAATTTTATTTTTCTTACAAAATTTAATAACCGAAACTGCAAGGCTATTATAGAATTCTTTAGTGTATTTAAACTCGGAGGATTTAACACTATAGTTTAATCTTCCAAAAATAATCTTATCGACAAAGGACACGGCTTCCAGTATTTTTATCAAATCCTGCTGAATCAAATTAGGCGTAGGATACGGCTCCATACTGACCCAGGTTTTAAATCCTTTATCGTGTAAATATCTTAGTGATTTTATTCTATCTTGGAAGCCGGCAGAATTTGGCTCAAATTGTTGCTTAAATTTCTCATCCAGAGACACTAAGGTAATACCGTATTCATTGTTAAGACTAGCGCCATTCCTACTGGCAAGCTCTCTCGGAAATAATCCTTTCGTTAAAACAGTGCAGCGGATACCATTGGCGTTAAGCTTATCAATGATCCTTAGACTCAAATCGCACACTTCATTCTGTCTGTACATAAATGGATCTGTAGAAAAACAAAGATGAACATATTTTATCTTATCCTTATATCGCGAGATTTCCTTATCTAAAAGTTCCAACGCATTAGAAACAATTTTTGGTTTACACCACTCTTCATATGTTTTGACAATGCCGCATCTTTTTTTCATCATATATGCATAGCAAGGATACTTGCAACCATGCGAACATCCTTCTACATGATTTAGACAAAAATCGGCGTATTCTACTTCGCTTTTATACAATAGTGTTTTGCGTACAATATTTTTCATGGCTATATCATCATTTTAATGTATTTAAAATCTATTACAACTCTTATTTTTGTCAAAACAACTCGGGTTGCCCGGAAAGGTCTTTAACGGTAGTCTTTTTCCAAAAATCTAATCCTCTTGGATTTTTGGATGCAAACAGCAGAAAATACATTGGCGTATTCATGGTATTTTTAATAGTTATATCTTTAAATTCTACGGTCTTAAAACCAAGCCTTCCTATAACTTCTTTATATAACTTAATAGCATCAATTGGTAGATTTACCTTACTCCAATTAACTTCACCGCCCAAAAACAATCCAAGCTTGGAACTATCACCCTGTTTTTTGTATAACTTAAAATTCCTCTTAATATCGGTCCCAAATTGAATATTCAATAATAAATCAACTTTTCTTTGAAGAGTGATTTGTTCAATGGTACTAAAATGCAAATCTAACCCTGTTGGATCAGCAAAAATTAAACTCAAGCTTGACGAATCAATTTTTCTTATAGTTTCTTCAACTATACCGTTACAGTCTCCTTGTAAAAATACAATTTTACTAAATTCGGGTGACTTTCTGCACCTTTCTTCCAAGACTTTTATTAGCTCTTTTTGCTCTTCAATAAAAATATACTGCCTAAATCCATATTGCAACGATATTAATGATGAACCTTCAATGTCCTCGTTAGTCTTTTCTATAAGGCAACGCCCCGGACCTGCAAATAAATCGACAAAAGTTAAGTTTCCTGCCCATTTATTCTTCATTCCTTTTGTAAGAATATCTAAATATCTTTTAAAATAGAAATACTTCTGCTTAATCCATGGGCCGCTTGGACGAACTATTAAACCATCAATTTTCGAGTTTATTATCTTCATATTTAAACCTTCTCAAAACCCGTGCCCGCTTCTAAATATCTTAGGGGGGAACGTCCCTATCTAGCTATCTAGTTGTCAACCCTTTTTTCCTATTGCATATTAAGAAAAACGACACGATTCATCGACTTATTCGCTGTAGTGGAGATATTTATTTTACAAGAGGTTCGATAGACGTAAGAATACCATCTTTACTAAAAGCTAAATCTACTCCCCATGCTGCCCACCAGGTCTTGCGAGGATATCGCCATATTTCCCAACGGTCGTAAGTTCCTAATTGTATTCCTTGAACGTAGGCCTCCCCTAAAATATCTTTTAGTTCCGGTTCTCCCCAAATCGCAAGCACTTCTGCTTTTGTCATGCCAACTTTAATAGTGCCTTCTCTCGAAGTCATATACGATGGCGTAGCGCAGCCTTGCATGATAAATAATAAAATTACTAAATAAAAGATGTAATTTTTCATCGTTCTCTAACTCCATATGTATTGTAAAATTGAATTCCTTGAATATTGTAATATTGTGAGGCCGGACTAAATCCAGGAGTGGATAGGCCCGTTTCACTTGCTACGCGTCCTATAAAGGTTGAACATATTTCTCTCTTAGGTCCTAACCAGTATTTAAAAGCATTGTCTTTACCATACTGGACAGCAAGCGCAACAAATTTTTGATTTCCCGAACCGGACCATTTAACAAGACGGCCTTGACGATTAAAATCTATGTTACGAATTCTTGTCCCATTTCCCTTTACATGCGAATCTGCCTGTTGTGTAGAGCTAATTGCAATCGCATTATGCGAAATTGGCGCCCCTTGCAGATAAGACAAAAACAACCCTACAGGATCGGTTAAGCCACCGCCCTTGTTAAATATTAAATCTCCTCCTTCTGGCGTGCCTTGTTCTCCAATTGTAGGTTCTGGTAACATAAGACCCACAGTAGTGGCAACGGATGCATCAATAAATCCTCCTAAAGCAGCTCTGCCTAAATCTTCCTCCATCACAGCGGCAGATATATTAGGGACGTTCCCCGATTTGTTCGTAAGGGTGTCCCCTTAAAGTTTTGGTGTATCTAAAAGAGCACTCTGTGTTCCAATTGTCCTGGTTTTATAACTACTCCATTGATAATCTAACGGATTATCTATTATTTTAGCGCGGATAGGATTAAGTTCAATATATTTGACGCAATTAAGAAGGTATTCGTCTTTATAAATAACCATACTCTTAAACCTGCCCTGCCAAAGATGGCCTGATTTCTTGTATCGGAAGTTGAAGTATCTTGTGTAGGACTGGTTTATTCCTTGCATAACCTTAGCAAGATCAGCCTTATCATCCAGGCCTATCAAAAGATGCGCATGATTTGGCATAAGGCAATAACCATAAACAGCAAAATGATATTTTTTCTTGTATTTGGTTAGAATCCCGAGATACTTCTCGAAATCCTCTTCTTTAAAGAAAACCTGCTGTCTTTGGTTGCCTCTGGTGATGACGTGATAACAAACGTTGTCGAGGACTAATCTAGCGCTGCGAGACATGGAAATTAACCTACCTTATGTCAGCCAATCTATATTAAAGGGGACACCCTTGTGCATGGATTGGGGAACGTCCCTATCTACTGTAGGTGAGAGGTCTTTATGAATTATGCCATTACCATTTAGTTCTTCCCCTATCCTTCGCCTCGCCTGTCAACTTATTCACTGTAATAATTCTGTTACCATTTATCGTATGGCGTGCCCTAAAATAGATAACCCATAAATCTTTTTCTTCGCCCCAATCTCGTTCTTCAATCCGAATAATTTTTGAGACGTAGTAATCTTTATCCAAGACCTCTTTAACAATGTAATCTTTTGCAATTTTAATAGCCTCTTCTTTAGTCATAATGTTCATTATCTTTTCCTTTTGTTCATGCTGCACTATTTGTTCTCCCCTTAAAGATGCACAGCCTGTTAGTAATATTATAATAAAAATAAATATTTTCCACATATTAATTTACCTCTCTTAAAAATCGGCTATTTTTTTAGATACCAATATTGCGAATTAGGGCCTGCACCATATACACCAGTATTGCCCGAATTCCTATAAACTTGACTAGTAAATTGAGAACAATAAACTGTATTACCTGAATTAGAAAAAATAGCCGGGCTTTTTTCTAAATACCTGAATGTTACTCCCTTAGTTTTCATATCTGTCACCAAGCTATTAGCAGCTTTTGCAATAGCCTGATTACCTCGTATGCTAACAAATTTTTCTTTGCTGTATGCCGGAAAAGATTTCATGTCTCTAATATCAGGACCATCATTTGAAACGCCCATTCCAGGATGTGACCCAGCTACTTTACCGCCACCTAATCCAATATCAGTATGATTGAAGGGTCCTGGGTCTAGCACAGCCATTCCGATACTAAAAAGCGAGAATCTGCCACCAATTTTCTCTCCGGAATAAAAAACGGGATCACCTTCTCCAACACTACCCGAATCTGTTGCTACGCTTGACATAGGAGCAAATGTGCTTCCAATGGTAAAACCAATATTATACGCTAAACCCCCTAAAGCGCCTTCTGCAAAATCTCCTCCCGCAACTTCTGAAGCAACTCCTCCACCAATTATTGTACCCAAACCAGCAAATTTTGTCAATGCGCCCACACCATAACCAGTTATACCGCCAGCAAAGCCAGATAAGGCAGCCAAACCAATATCGCCACCCCCTATGGCAGCGCCACTGGCGCCTCCCAAAACACCAGCTCCAATTGTACCCCAAAAGTTGCCAAAGGCATTGCCTATAATGCCTCCTCCAAAATACCCAACAACAGCTCCAGCTAATGCCGCACCTATGTTACCGCCATTCATTGCAGCCATAAAGGCATTATAAGCCGAAAATCCTAACCACGGTTGACCACTTAAAACTCCTACAACCGCTCCGATAATCCCTCCAACTAGGCTTTTCCAGAAACTCTTCCACGAATGTCCTGAAGGGTCTACATTATTTATAGGGTTGTTTCCTGCGTAAGAGTAACGATTCAGTGTCTGAGGATTCCCTGGTGATTGGACAATCGTATCGGGAGATATGAAGCGTCCGATTGTGGGATTATAATACCTCGCTCCGTAAAAGTAAAGTCCTGTTTCGTCATCAAGCTTCTTGCCGGTGAAGAAATATTCGGTGGGATCAGCACTTGCCTCCTCTTTTCTTGAAAACTCGCCATAGGGTTTATACTCATACAGCGCGATTTGGCTGCCGGCTTCATTGGTAATCACATTTGTTGAGCCCAAGTGGTCGGTGTGATAATAATTTATCTGGCTATTTGTAATCGAGGCAATCCTCTGCGAGCCTAGGAAGATATGCTTTGTGGGCGAGCCAGAGGTTTTTTCATATAGCGAGCCCACAAAAATTGTAGGAATTTCAGTGACCGTGGCTGCCTCTGCCACCGGCGGATCAAGAAGCGAGCTTAAGAATTCAAAAACATAGCGCAACTTCTCTGTATTTTTATCTTTTAACAGGCTATAATCCCCGCCTCCCGGATTCTGCTCAACCGGCATAACAGGCTGTCTTTTATTGTGGACTAAAAATCCTCCGGCAAAATATGTATGATAGGGGTTTACTTCTAGGTTATAGACAAGAACATTGTGAGAGGGTATCTGGTCATCCAGCGATCCGGAACTAGGGGATTTGGTAATCTGGAGATCTGGAACATTATCCCTGATATCCTGATTTCCGGATACCCTAGTCCCTGATACCCCGATATCCGGATGTGCTAATAATCCGCGACTATCTGCGTTCAAACTAACTTTCTCAATTGAAGTAATCTCAATAGGGCTTCCCTGGCTGCCCCGAAGGCTGTCTCCGACCTTCAAATCCTTTACCTTAATCCACTCGCCTGCCGAATAGAATGGGTGTTCTCCTGTAACCCGAAGTGTACCATTTAAGATAAAATATTCACTTGTTTTATGGATAAAAGCCTGCTTTACAGTATCTGCGACAAGCAGATTTTTCTCCTCATCAAAACTCAAAACCTCATCTCCGACTTTGACTTTTTCTATAGGCTTAGTCGAACCATCAGACATTAAAATCGGCGTGCCTGCCAAAAAACATCCACCTCCTCCAGAATATTTGTAGAGAGTCTTTTTGGTCCTTCCGCCGTCTCCGTCATAAACAAATGAAGCTTTGGTCTGATTGTTAATCTTAACGCTTTTTAATCGATTCTCTGCGTCATAGATGTAATTTGTAGTTTTTAACTGGCTATCCGTCATTGAAGCCATATTGCCATTTGCATCGTAAGTAAACACCGAACCATCAGAACCGGATGTGAGCGCGTGCGGCCCGGCGCTGCCTGCGCCATAAGAATAGATCACGCCGTCTTTTAGCGTCATATTTCCGATTTCATCGTAATCAAAATATTTGGTGCCATAGCCGCCGGAGGCAACCACCAAACGGCTAAGCTCATCGTATTGGAAAGTCTGCGAGCCAGTGTTAACGTTATCGATAATCCTAAGGATATTTCCTACTGAATCATATTGATAACTTAAATCCTGGATAGTTCCTGCGGTCGGGCTGTTAGTAACTAAATGCGTCAACCTTAAATTTAAAGGATTATAGGTATATTCTGTTACATTGCCATTGCCATATTCAATTCTTGTGATTTGGCCTGAGGCATTATAATCGACATTTTCAACATAATAATTTCCTTCACCCCCGGATTCAATCGCATAAGGCGCGCTAGGCACAGTAAAATTGGAAGTCCACCGTGCAATGCCTTTGGAGATTCTAATCTCATCCATCCAGCCATTAAAGAAAAAGTTATTATCTCCTCTTTTTCCTATGACTAATGCTCCATTAACATCAGGAATATTTATATCATTTTCGATGGTGCTTCCTATTTGAGTTCCGTTTACAAAAAATTTCCAGTAATTTCCATTACGCACTACTGCCAAATGATGCCATGTATTAATATCAATGGCTGTTTCTATATCAGATTCAATATGGGTTGGAACTTGATTGACATAAATGTTAAAATACATTTTATATTTTCCTGTTATTTCATTGTAGTCAATACCAAAAGTTCTATAATCCCAACCGCCCTCAAATGTATTTACCAAAGCGTAGCAATAACCAGGACCCTGCGGAGGCGTGCTTATCATCTTTATCCATAAATCTATGGTAAAATCACTACTGCCGAAATTCCAGTCAGGAGAATCCGGAATTGTCAAATATGAATTGCTATTGCCATATTCTATTTCAGGCGGAGTAAAGTTGGATGTCCATCTGGCGATGCCTTTTGAAATTCTTATCTCATCCATCCAACCGTTATGAATAAAGTCATTATCATCCTCAAAACCGATGGTTAACGGTCCGCTGCAATCTGGGAAACTAAAAGGATTTCCGGCATCTATGCCTCTTCCCTGATGGCTCAATGTCTGCTCAACTCCATTTATGAAGAAATGATAATTTTCACTGCCGACTTCGGCATCTCTTACGACTGCAATATGATACCATGCATCAATTGAAGGCGAAAAGGCGCATCTATAATCTACCCAGTTATTACCGCCGCTATTGGCATATAAGGTTAACCCGACTCCTGGAGTCCATGTTAGATTCCAGAAAACATATCCACTTGTAATCTGGCCTATTAAACCTTTTTGAGAGGAAATGTCGTTAAACTTTACCCAAAAATCTATTGAGAAATCATCTGTGCCAAAACGCCAATCATCGCTATCTGCAACCGAAAGATAATCTCCGTTTCCATCAAACAATCCAGAAGAAGCGCCGAATTTCTTTTGGGCAGTATCCAATTGAGCATTTCCATGAACAATTACTGCCTTTCCTTTTTCGTCAATAAAGTTAGTAGAGCCGTCATTACCGTTCATATGCAAAAGAAGTTTTGTATAATCATCATCTCCGGTAAGCATAAAAAATAGACCAGAAGCATTACCGAATTTATACTCAGATGTATCAATCTGACTGGCTCCCAGGCTGCTAACCATATGGCTTGAGCTGGAGCTATCGACAAAGCTAGTTGATCCATCATTGCCGTCGGCATGCAAAAGTAGTTTTGTCTGATAATCCGTGGCGATCGGAGAACCAGACACACTCTCAATCTGCCCACCTCTATTGTAGGAATAAAAGACTTCATCGCCATCTGGATATTGCACAGATAAAAGCCTTCCTGCGGCATCATATGTGCGCTGGACTTCGTAATTAGCGTTTTCTATCTTTTTAGTAGATTTAACTTCTCTTCCTAAATCGTCATATTCAAAATTGGTATTCGCATTAAGCTGATAATTCGCCTTGGTAAGACGGCCTTTGGAATTAGGGACTGCGACATCATCATAAGTATAATTTACCGGCAATGAACCATCGGAAAAAGATTTCTGCAGTAAACGGTTGATATTATCATAGACAAAATTAGTTACTTTACCCTTAGCGTCAGTTTGGCTGATGAGATTTCCTGCTGCGTCATACTGATAACTCCATACCCCCATATCAGGGTCATCCATTGCGATTTTTCTGCCCAAGCTGTCATAGTCAATTGTGACGATATTGTTATGGGCATCTTTAGTCTGAACGAGATTTCCCAAAGTATCATACGAATAAAGGGTGGTAGCGTATAGCGCATAGGGACTAGCCGGATAATTCGGGCTCCTGCCATCTGCGCCGGTATATTCCTCTTTCCTGACTAATCTGCCATAAGCATCAAAATAAGATTTTTGCTTATGTCCGTTTTCGTCAATGGTAGTGGTTACCCAATCATCATATTGAACCGAAGAATATGTTCCGTCTGGACTAGTAGATTGAATAACCCTGCCCATTGCATCATAAGTAACTGTTGAATGCGGGTCTGTTGGGTCGATTGCGTCTATTGAGTCTATCGGGTTGGTAGAGAATTTAGGAAGATATTTTTTGTAAGGCAGGCCGCGGGAATCATATTCTGTCTGGCCGGAGACAATGAATTTATTTGGCTCTTCGGATTCGGTTTTCGTTTGGACTAATCTTCCTAAGCCGTCATAAAAAGACACAGAATCCAAGGTCCCCTCTTGATCCGAAATTTCTCTTTGATGTGAAATTATCTTAATGGGAACTGAATCAAGATGATATTCTGCCTGTGAAGTAGGATATTCAACAGAATCTTCCGGAGAAATCTGTTTCTCTACCCTCCCAAAAGTATCATATATAGTAAATCCTGCATGGTTATTCGGATCAGTTGTGGATTTAAGCTGCCCCCAAAGGCCGCGATATGCTCCATCGTCTAAAGCTACACCATTTACGCCGTAATATTCATTTATTACCTGATGGCCGAGAGCATTGGTAGCTGTCAGCGAGAAAATATGATAATCCATATCATAAATAACGCTAGATGAACGGCCCAGCGCGTCAGTAGTAGTAAGTAAATGCCCATAAACATCATAGGTAAATGTTGCAAATGGATTTGTCCCGCCATTAAACCAATCTTCCTGCTTGGTTAGAAGTCCCTTGGTTGGCGGCTCAGTTAACCCGGAATGACCATCATAATAAAACCAAGTCTGCTTGAGAATATTGCTATCCGAAGAATCTTTAAGATAGGTATTTTTCGGTAAACCAACTAACCAATCTATGTCATTATAGACATATTCAGTATAGCCATAGCGCTCATCTCCTGTCTGACTGACATCGCCTAATTCAGAAACTTTGGTGGGATTGCCATAAGCATCGTATTGATATTCTGTAGCTGTATGTTTATAAGAAGGATCGCCGTTATAGAGATAACTATCAGCTCGGTTTAAATAAACAAACTTTGAGCCGTTGCCTAAATCCTGAGATTGCCAGTCGCTGGTGGATTTAGTATAAAGATTGCCTGAAGCATCAAAACTACGGCCTTCCTTGACTCTTCCTTTATAAATATCGTCCTGCAAAAATTCTGTTTCGGAGTAATTGCCTTGCGCATCAGATACCTTAACGAACCCAAATCCGCGAAATTCACGGTCTTCAAAATCAAATAGGCCATCTCTGTATTCGTAATTGGTGGTATAGCTTTGGCCAGAAACCTGGTCTGTGGCGGTAACTGAAGATACAGTTTGGATAGGAAACGGCAAATCTGAAATATTATCGCTACCTGTATTATCGTATTGAGTAGAAGGCAAGTAATTAATTTCCGTGGTTGCGCCGATGCCGTTGTCGATTGAAGACAGAATATCGGGATAAGGACCTTTGTTTAGATAAACCCGTAATTCATTATCATTTGCCCAATATTTTATAATATCTATCAGCCCATCTGCATTGGCATCGCCCATTCGAGTGCCATAATTCTTGAAATTCCCATCCGGCATATCCCAAGAGCTATCTCTCTGCCATCCATTGCCAGTGTTAATATATGTTTTTGTTGAGCTATCGCTTGCAATAAGCAAATCCGGCAACCCATCGCTATTGATATCGGCAAATTGAGTGTCACCGTCCCTGGCATTCCCTTCAGGAGGATAGTAGGTGGGATAATCTATCCAACCTGGTCCCCGATTTAACCATGCCTTGTAATTGCCCGAGCCTTTTGATACCACAATATCATCAACGCCATCGCCATTTAGATCTACCAAATTTGCCCCATCGGTCAGATCGGCTCCGCTGGGCAAATCCCAATTAGAGTTTCTGGTCCAACCTGTGCCGCCATTGACTCCATTATTTAAATAAGTTCGGCGGTCAGAACCTTGGGATTTTACTATATCCTGAAAACCATCGCCGTTGATATCATTAAAAACAACGCCTCGATATTCTGCATATTCATAAACTGGATATCCGCGTTGAGATACAAACTGTGTATTATCAGGCATAAGCCAACTGTCATTTTGATACCAGCCATTAGTTTTGTTATTCAGGAAAGTTTGTTTTATAAAACCTCCGCCATTATAAGGATCACGTTCCCAATTTCTAATTAAATCTACCCAGCCATCTCCATTGACATCGCCAAATCGCAGGCCTCTATCACGATTGATCTCTGGTGCATGCCAGACAAAAGCAGAAGTGCTAGGGAAATTCCAATCGCCTTGTGACCAATTTTCATTTTTGTTATTAATGTAAATTTTATTTACCCAACCATCCCATTCAACTTTCTTGGGGATATCTACAAAACCATCATTGTTGACATCGGCTAAACGCACTCCTCTATCGGCATTAATATTACCATTCCAGAAACCGAAGGATGCTTCGTTAGTATAAGATTCGCTCGCTCCATAACCTGTATCTCGTTGCCAGCCTTTTTGAGTTTCTTGATAACTAAAAGTTGTAGCTGGCAATGATGTCACTCCATCTGCACCGTATTGAGTAATGGAAGTCAATAGTGAGCGGCTTGTTGAAGACGAATAAGTATAATTCAATTTATAACTTCTCTGAAGCTGACCAGCTATTTTTACATCTATCTGGTTACAACGCCAAGCTGTAGTAATAGCAAACCCTGAACGGTAGGAAATTGCTATATCGCCCCTCTCATCCCAGGAAAATCCAATATCTGCAAAACTAGATTCTCCAGTGATAGAATTACCTGTGTAGTAAATATGATATGGGTAAAGCTGGCGTTGATTATGGCTGTAAATTATAGTCATATAATTTCCATTCAGGTCCTCAACTCTATCCAAGCACCATTTGAAGATTTTACCGTTGCTATCGGATTGCTGCGAATTAGTAGGCTGCCCAAAATAATATTTGATTCCTTTTTTATCTGTAACAATCCAGCCGTTTGATGGACCAAGATATTCAAACTTCATATATGCGCCTTCGATTTTTGCGCGGTATTGATTTCCTCCAATAGGAACTAATTCCTGGCTTGATCCGGACTGGGTTAAAACAAAAGTATCTTGGGAATCATTATAGGTAGGCACTCCTCTTTTTGTGGAGCGTTGTATTGAACCAAGTTCTAAATTCCATCCCACGCCTAAAATTCCGTTTGGCGAACTGGAGTTATACATCAAGGAAATATTTGGCTGAATGCCTCGTCTACCTGCAGGAACCTCTATAGGAATATTTACTGAGGCTGTTCCGGTTGATGGCTCAACCTGAAATTTCTCCGTGGATTGATATGGCTGGCCGCCACTTGTGGTTGTGGTTGCCATTAAGGTGGCTTCTGGTTCGGCATCGCCTGAAGGAAGCGATTCTTGGGCTGATCCAGAATCGATAGCAATATCTTCTAGTTGTTTTTGATTCTTAACCTCTATTTCCTCTTTAGCAAAAATATTCGCAGAAAAGACAAAAATCACAGCAATAAAAAATAGCATTGAAAGGATTATCTTTTTCATACCAGACTCCTTCTGACAATGACAGAGCTTTGGTTATCGAGATTCACACAGATTCTCTCATTGTTGCTTAGTAACGGTTTTAGGCTACGGTTACGATGCCCGTATCGTCTTAGGGTTACGTCTAGCGTCTTTTAAAATTATTCCAACTCTCGCCTAATTTATACAGTTGTCTGCCTGTTTTGTCGTATAAATCAATTAATTCGTCGCAGCGTTTTATATTTACAAAGCTCGGATAAATATCCCGTGCCTCGCTTAAACTAACTACCATCTCATTAGACTCGCTCATAGCATCGTCAATGTATTTCTGAAAGCCTGATTTTTGATGGCGTTTAGCGTAACCTTCTGCTATCAATCTAGGTATTGCTTTACAGGCTCGACTTAGCTGATCTGTCAAATCATATTTTTCTCGCTCAGGTAATCTCGGGACAATTTCTTCCATAACAATAAGCATAGCTTTGTAGCCATTCAGATATACTTCTAAATCTTTAAAACTTGTTATCCTCTTTTTTTCTTCCATTACGTTACCGTTACCTTAACCGATACGGGCTTCGTTACCCTGACCTTAGCCGTATTCTTTCCAGCTGTCTTAAGATTGTGAGAGTCTGTGTGTATCTGAGTATAATGACAGAGCTTTTGGTTATGATTGGTTTTTGGATTTGAGAGTATTGAAAATTAAGATAGGATTTTTGAAGAAGTTTTCGGTACATATCTTTTGCCTATTTAGGCGATTAATTGTCATCGAAGGGAATTTATGAGAGAAGTATAACATATATTTGATGATTTGTCAAGTATGATTTGACTATTCGGCAAGAAAACATGCCTCTCACCGGGTAAGAATATTAACAAAAAGGCGGCGGGACAATTCGTCCCGCCGCCTTTAATCCATATACTACTTTTTAAAATTAATCCGCGTTTTTAATTTCTTAATTTCCGGATTCCGTTAATCGTGCAACACTTAGAGCAAATAGGCAACAACTTGCGAGTTCTTAGTTTTCTCCTGAATTCCCTGAACTTCTGAGAATTCCATATTTTGCTCAAAGGCTCATCCTTGATATTGCCTAAAGAAAAACCCACCATAGCCAGATTAATGCAGGGAAAAACCTCGCCATATGGCGAAATAACTACTCTCGCCCAAGGATAAAAACAACGGTCTGCTTCGTTAAAAGATGGGTCATCATATTTATCAATTGCTTTGTCGGAAGGAAAATAAATATCAATTTTATAATTCTTGTTTAAATCTATGATCTCTCTTTTCTGTTTACTCAAAGTCCCTTTGTCGATAAAAATCATGCTATCGGATAAATGTTCCAGACTTCCCTCTCGGATATTACTTTTTAACCCCAATATATTTCGTGTGGAATTTGCCAGCTTTTCTGAATTATAGGTAACTAACCCTGCACCCCAACTTTTAATACCATATTGATGAAGAATCTGTACAATTTCACTTAAATAAGATTGATTTATGGCCGATATATAAGTTGAAACAGACAAATTCGGGATAGCATGTCCTTGTTCTTTCAGAGAACATATGTTGCGAATACCGGATAGCATTCTTTGGAATGTCCCAGGCACGTTTCTAACTGCATCATGAACACTCTGCGGTCCGTCAATTGAGAAAGTAATTTGATTTATTTTTGCTTCTACAATCTTCTTGGCAAAATCTTCCGTAATCAAAGTGCCATTGGTGATAAAGTTAACAAGCAAGCCCTTATCTTGAGCATATTGTGCTATTTTAAAGAAATCTTTATACAGCAAAGGCTCTCCTCCATGAATTGTAAAGACTCTGACTTTCATCAGGGAAAGCTCATCTATCAGTTTGTACACTTGTTCGACAGCAAGTTCTTCGGGCCCACGTTCTTTTATCGTTTTTAGCGTGTTTGCCTCTTCGCTCTCATTATAATAAAAGCACATCTTGCACCTTAGATTACACCTATAGGTAGTTAAGAAGACTACTGAAAGTGGATTCAATGCCCTGCCACTAGAGAAATAATACGGAATCCTACAATATGAATCCTCGAGAAAGCGCGCTATAATATGATTTTTTTGTAAAAGTTTAACAAAATTATTAAATATCATTTTATTAATTAAGGAGGCTGCCGTAATTATTCGTAACTATTATTAATTCTAAAATTATTATACTGCTTTGCGACACATTGTAAAGGCAAAAAAATAAATTAAAACTAAGGGGGGCCGAGTTATCTTTTGATAACTCGGCCCCCAGAAAATACTCTACAAAAAGCCTAAACTATTGCCAAATTACTGATTCTAAAAAGTCAGTTTTATCCCTCCCAACAAACCAAAGCCCGGGGTGGAAAAATCAAACTGCTCTTGGTATCTGCGGTTAAAAATATTGGTAACTCTCAGCAGGATATCCAGGTTTTGGGAGAAATGAAAAGTAGCATCTCCGTCCATCACAAAATACGGGGCAAGCGCGATGGTGTTATCGACATTGGCATAGCGCTTAGTTTTGTAGCGGCCGTATAAACCAAAATCCCATTTTTTATTCGGTGAGAATGCAAGCTTGCATTTATAAAGGCCTTTTGGCCGGTAAGTTAAGCGCAAATCTGTATCTTCATTTCTTGCATCTAAAAATGTATAATTGAAATTCAGTTTTAGATTATCCTTTAGGACCCATTCGGCTTCCAGTTCAACTCCTTTAGTCAAGGCTTTGCCGACATTGTCCGGCCTCCACCAAAAAGAATTATCCATGGTCCATTCGATTAAATCATTGTATTTGGTGATAAAATAAGTCAAATCGGTCTTAACGGATTGAAAAACATATGTCCCCATGCCCAGTTCGTAAGATATGGCCTTCTCGGGAGTAAGTGTGGGATTGCCCTCCACCCCTCCCCAAATGCCCCAGTCTTCCCTGGGCCAATAAAGGTCATTAAATGTCGGGGTCCTGAATGACTGGGCAATCATCCCGTGAAACTTAAAGGTATCAAAAAGCCATGTGGCTGCGCTTACGCTCGGGCTAAACTCATCACCGAAAGTAGAATAATCATCCCAGCGGCCTCCGAACTTAATAATCAGATTATCATCGAGAAAAGCGGTTTCGCTTTCCAGATACAACGCCTTTAAGTTGTAATCATGCTTGGCGCTAGTTGAACTATTCAATTTATGTATCTGATAATTCGCACCGAATGTGGTGCGCCAGATATCAAACCATAGCTGGGAAAACTGGGCGTCGGCTCCATAGACTTTGGTGGCATGGTCGTCTTGGTCGCGCGGGTCAAAGGCCTCGATAAATTTCAGCTTATCGACATTGTGGTATAACTTTAAGAGAATATCCTGGTCAGCCAGGAATTTGCCGTCCCATGTCAGGTCTATAAACCTTTTATCGCTCACGGTGCGGTCGTCCAAATCCGGATTAGAAACCCTGTCGGGACTACCCACGTTAGCCAAATGAAAACCGCTTGATAAAGAAATGTAATTATTATTATCGATTTGATAACCAACTTTGGCATTGGCATTATGGTCTCGATAATAGGCGTTATCCCGGTGCCCTTGAGAATTTAAATAATTGTATGATGCTAGGTAATCAAGATTTTTGATTTTATAGCTATTAACAAAAGACTCAGAATTCGTCCCAAAAGAGCCGCCTTTTGAGGTTAGCTCGGTTTTCATTTTGTCTTGTCCTTTTTTGGTAATGATATTGATAACTCCTCCCACGGCATTAGCTCCGTACATGTTTGCAGCCGGGCCGCGCATAACTTCTATTCGCTCAATATTGGAAAGCGATATCTGATTAAAATCGGTCAGGCCGTCGCGCGGGGTGTTTACGGGCCTGCCGTCAATAAGGGTAAGGACCTGATTATTAGATGCCCCCCTTGTGTGCACGGATTTGACCGACCCCAAAGAACCCTGCTCCAGCATATCCACTGAAGGCAACATATCCAAAAGCTCGGAAACCTCAAGCGCGTTAGAAGACTCAATCTCATCAGAAGAAATAATGCTGATATTGGCAGGGACATTGCGGTAGGTCTGCTCTATTTTGGAGGCGCTAACAACAATTTTATCTAAGTCTAATTCGTAAGCAGATGCTGAATCAAGCAGGACGAAACAAAAAATTACAAAGACCAAGGCAAAAACTAATCTTTTCATAATTATCCTCCTTAAAAACAAAGCCCCTCCGACGTTACGTCGGAGGGGCTGCACCCTAATTTTCTTAATCCCCTAATTTATGCGCTCTGATACTGTATCCTTACGCAGTATTCAAAACTCTAATATATAGGCAGGTCTTCTGGCTTCCTTTGCCCTTTTAACGCCTTCCCACCCCATTAAATCAGGGCAGTGGCATAATGTTAAAAGGGTTCCCTTTCTCAAAAAACAAAAAAGGGCGGGGTTACAGCGGCGGGACCGCGTCTGCTTTGCTACTTCGCTTCGCTCAGTATCCTTCGCAACATTCTGAGCAAAATCGAAGGACAGACTTCCCTGTTTGGCTTATCGCGCACCTATATAAGACTAATTAGTTAAAAGAGCAGTTGCAAAACGAGTATTCTTTACCCTTCTTGCAATTAATTCGTATGCACCGAACATCACAGCCGAATAAACAACTGTGGATAATAGCGTGGCTCTGAAAAACGGTATCCCCATAATAAAACAATCTGCCAGGCCTTTTGAAGTATACGGATACCAACCGGAAATCCAAACACCGAAATTAGTAACCACGAAGAATAAAACTGCGGAAACTAAAGAAGAACCGGCTATATTCAAAACAGATTTATTTTTCTTCTGGGTTATCCCAAGAATGGAAATCAAGACTACGCTTCCCCAGGTAAAAAGCATGGTATTGTGCAGGCCTAAGAATATATCGCTTAAAACCATCAACAATAAAGGCACTAAAACCGCGTATTTTCTACTCAGATAATAACCGCCGAATAACGCGATAGCGATGACCGGGTTGAAATTCGGCGCATGCGGTATGAATCTAGTTAATATTCCTAAAACTATCAATGCTATAGCTAACATATAAATCCTCCCTTAAATGAGCACATAACTTACGGAGCGATAGCGAACGTAAGTTATCAGTGCGAATTTACCCCCACACCAATTTTCTTGCCCCCCCCCGCACCATAGAATTGGTGTGGGGGTCAGTTCCGATAAACCCTTGACAAGCTTGTCAAGGGTATCGTCACTGATTTTATTAGAATTGCAGCCTATTGTCAAGTTAAAACTCTATTCCGCGTCGGCCGGTTATTTTTTTCTTGAAAGGATGCTTGACCTCTTTCATCTCGGTGACATAATCCGCGCATTCTTTCAATTCTTTGGGCGCATATCTTCCGGTCAATACTAGCTCAATACAATCCGGGCACATCTTAACAACATCCAAGACCTCTCTAAGCCCTAGGACATTCAATTTGATTGCGATGTTTGCTTCATCCAAAATAACCACTTGGAATCTTCCGGATTGAATTACCCCCTTGATCCTGGCCAATCCTTTTTTTGCCAGCATAATATCTTTTGGGCTCGGGGATTTTTTGACAAAACACCTTGTACCTAGTTGTTCAACTTTTATATTCTTTATTTTCTTTAACGACTTTAATTCACTGTAATCTTTGCCCTTAAGAAACTGCCCGATAAAGACACTGAAGCCTGCGCCTGCGGCTCTTAGGGCCAAACCCAAGCTAGCTGTAGTCTTTCCTTTTCCTTCTCCGGTATAGATATGAATCATTTCATTAAATTACTGATAAAAATTGGGGCGTTGATTACGCCTAAACAAACCAAGCTAACTATTATCCCGGCTAAAATCATGCCCGCGGTTATAGCAAAAACCGCGAAGCGGAATTTTATCTTAAATAATATCGCGGCTACTGCCCCGGTCCAAATTCCCGTCGCCGGTAGCGGTATGGCAACAAACAAGGCCAAACCCAATGCTTCGTATTTCTGGATAAGAGAAGCTTTTTTTCTTGTCCTCTCAAAAAACCAATCAAAGAACCTCCTCCAGATAAAAAACTTCCTTAATTTCTCCGAAACCGGGCTTAACAATAAAAGTATGGGGATTATCGGCAAGAAATTTCCGAAAATAGACAAAAGAAAGACTTTAATGATCTCTTCTTTGCCGAAGAGATAAATCCCGAAAGGTATGGCTGCCCTTAATTCCACAACCGGAGCGGCGGCAACTAAAATTACATAAGCTTCATTGGTTATAGCCATATTTACCTATCAGTGGGACAAAAACGCACCCGCAAATTTCTTTGGTTTCTACTTTTCCTTTATCTTTTTTAACCAAAACTAACATCTGTCCGAATTTACCTCCTACAGGCAGAACCAATCTGCCATGTTCGGCTAGCTGCTTAACCAAGGATTGTGGTATTTCCGGAGAGGCGGCAGTGACTATAATCGCATCAAAAGGAGAAGATTCATACCAGCCTAAAGTACCGTCATCAACCTTGATCTCGATATTCTTATATCCCAATTCATTTAAAAGTTTTTCTGCCTTCTCTGCCAAAGAAGGGATTCTCTCTATCGAATAAACAGTTTTAGATAGCTCAGCCAAAATCGCAGCCTGATATCCTGAGCCGGTGCCGATTTCTAGGACTTTCTCCGTACCTTTTAATTCCAGAAGCTGGCTCATGAGTGCGACTATATAAGGCTGGGAAATAGTCTGGTTTTCTCCGATAGGTAAAGGATAGTCGGCGTAGGCGCTGGATTGCGATTCCTCCGAAACAAATTTGTGGCGCGGAATTTTCAAGAAAGCATCCAAGACGCGCTTATCTTTTATGTCGCGGCCTGCCAGCTGTTCTTTTACCATCTCTTCTCTTAATTCTTTAAAATTCATCTTTTACGAAAAATAAATCTGAAGAACCTGAAGGTATCCAGAAAAGGATTAATCCGGCTTTTGTGGTCCTGATAGATTGTATTAACCGGAACATGATAGATTCTGAAGCCTTTTTTTCTTGCCTCAATCAAGACCTCTGTCTCTATCTCAAAATTAGAGGTAGAAAGCTCTATCGCCTTTAAAACCTCTTTACTTATATACCTATATCCGCATTGGCTGTCGGGTATATATTGCTTGCAGATTGCCGAGATAAACCACGACATAGTCTTGTTTGTTAGCCACCTTAAAAGAGGCATATTCTTAGCACTCAACATTCTATTGCCATTTATGATCTTGGCGTTTGATTTTTGAATCAGGCCTAGAAAAACTGGAATGTTCTCCGGATCGTGCTGCCCGTCGCCATCCATAATCAAGAAACCATCATAATCTTTGTTGATTACAAAATCAAAGCATTTTCTTAGAGAAGCGCCTTTACCGACATTTTTCTCATTGGTGATGACGGTCGCGCCCTTTTCTTTTGCGATCCTGGCCGTTTGATCCTTGGAGCCATCGTCGATGACTAAAACATCAAAATTTCTTTTCTTTATCTCTTCAACGAGATAGCCGATCGTCTTGGCTTCATTATAGGCGGGGATGATCGTGCAGATCTTCATAGTCTCCTATAACCAGAACTTTCTAAACATCAACCACTGGCCGGGGTATTGGCGAATATAGTTTTCTATTACGTTTAGGAATTTTCTTGTCAGATTAAAGATATCTTTTTCTCTATCGCCGGTTAGCTTTGGCTCTGCGAGCTTCTCGAAAATTAAGGAGAAATTATCTTCTTTTTCTCTTATTACAAACCCCATGATTATTGGCGCGCCGGTCAAAATAGATAGCGTTGCCGGCCCTTTAGGAATAAGGCTCTCTTTGCCAAAAAAATCAATGATAATACCGCTTTGCGTAAACTCTCTATCGCCCACAAGGGCGATAAGCTTGTTAGCCTTCAAATTTTCTATGCATTTTCTAGCAGCCTTCCCCACCGGGATTACTTCAACCCCCCTTGATTCTCGCTGATAATTAAAATAATCATTGATTCTTTTATCTCTGTGCGGAAAGGCGACAACCGAAACAGGATATCCGGCAAGCGCCATAGCGAAGCTGGCCAATTCCCAGTTGCCCATATGCGCTGAAACAATAATGATGCCTTTGCCTTTTTTCAAGGCTTCATCTATACATTCTAAATTGATAATTTTTACCTTCTTCGCGACGGTTTCCTTGTTTAATCGTTGCGTGCGGAAGAAATCCACAAGATAAATTCCGAAATTCCTAAAAACCTCTAGCGCAGGTCTACGGATCTTTTTCTTATCAGGCAGGATCACTCTTAAGTTATTTAAAACCGCCACCCTATCAGCATGGGAATAAATAAAATGCAAATCCGAGATAAACCTAGCAAAGGCATAAGCGCCTTTCAAGGAAAAACGGTTAGCTATATAAATTCCTAACTTATAATAGGTATAATTAAACATTTTCTCCTAGGACCAACCTGGCGATATTCAATGAGGATTCGGAAAAACCGATTGACCTGGCGCAACGCCTCATATTTTCTAAAGCTTCTTTATTATTCAAAAGCTCATTGATTTTCTTATCGAGTTGCTCCACCGAATCTGCCTTAACAGCTACTTCCTGCCTTAAAAGATACGCCGTATTATTCGCTTCCTGGCCGGGGATCGGGTTCATTATAATCATCGGCAAGCCCTTGGATAAAGCCTCTGCCGAGGTTATGCCTCCCGGCTTGGTTATCAATAGAGTGGCTATAGACATCAGCTCGTCGATATTGTTGACATAGCCCAAGGCAACCAGTGTCTTTTCTTTAGGATTATGCCTTTCCAGCCAATTAAGAAGCCGTTTATTTGTCCCGGCCACAACTATAACTTGAAAATCTGTTTTAATTTTATTGAATGATTTGATGACTTTCTTAATCGGGCCTATGCCCTGGCCTCCGCCCATAATTAAAATAATCGGCTTAGACAAATTCAGGCCTAATCCAGATGCCACCTCTTCTTTATTAACAGGCTGGGAGAATTGCTGGTCGATAGGAATTCCCAGTATCTTAATCCTATCCTCTATTATTCCTTCACGGATCAATCTCTGGCGCGAATCCTGGTTAGGAACTACAAAATAATCAATTTCATCATAGAGCCAATAGGCATGCGGGGCATAATCAGTCAGAACTCCCATTAAAGGGACATTGAGGCCAAAAGTTTTCTTAAAATCGGCGACCATGCCGCAGGGAAATGCCTGAGTGCAGATAATAAAATCCGGGGAGAACTCATCGAGCAAAAGCTGCAATTTCTTATGATTTGATCTGTGTATCGCTTCCTTTACATATCTTGTACTTTTTACAATCTTGGGATTATCATATAGATATTCCCACACTTCTGGCCTTCTTTTTATCACACTAAGATAGGCTCTGTTTATTATCTTTTCTAAAATGGGATTTGTATAGTTAAAACCGTTGATGTTCCTGGTGATAATCTCGGGTCTTAAAATCTTCAGCGCCTTTTCGATAGACAAAGTTGCGCTATGATGGCCAGAAACCTCTGAAATGTACATTAAAAGAACTCTTTTTGCAGACATATTATCTCTATTGTTCCTCAATCATCGCCAAGGTATCTCCAACGTGGACTTCATCGCCTTCTTCTTTTAATTTTTCTTTTAAAATCCCTGAAGCCGGAGAGGGCATATTAAATGTCGCCTTATCCGTTGCAAGCTCTACCAGGTCCTCTCCTTCTTTTACTTCGTCTCCTACTTCAAAATTCCAGTATGTGACTGACGCCTTGACAATTCCTTCTCCTAACTCCGGCAAGACAACCTTTGTCATTATAGACCTCCTTTAATGAGCACATAACTTACGGAGCGATAGCGAACGTAAGTTATAAGTGCGAAGTAAATCCAGCACTAATTTTACTACAAGACTCGAGAAAACAATAGCAGTTTTATTCAAATAAATCCGTAGTATTCACAACCCAACGTTGTCAGTAAAATTAGTGCTGGGTCAAATTCAGACACTCAACTTAGCTTCACTATCGTTCGCTAAGTTGTGTATTCATTTGACCTTCTACTATTTCTAAAGCAAAAACTTTCTTAAATTCTTCCACCAATCTTTCTTTTAATCGATTATCTATAACAATCTCTCTGCCCATAATCTGAGAAAGCGAAGTCATCCGAACGTCTAACCCGCATGGTTTGATCAAAGAAAAATATTCTAAATCGGTATTTAGGTTTATGGCTAAGCCGTGAAAAGTAATCCATTTCTTCACGGCGATACCGATAGAAGCGATTTTTCTATCTTCTATCCAGACACCAGTATATCCAGGTTTTCTTTCTGCTTCAAGATTAAAATTATTTAAGAAATTAATTATTACTTCTTCCAAAGACCAAAGAAAAAACTTTAGGTCTTTTTTGAGTTTATTTAAATCAAAAACCGGATAGGCGACTAACTGTCCCGGGCCGTGATAGGTAATCCTTCCGCCTCTTTCGACCGAATAATTTGAAACGCCCAACTGCTTAAGCTTTAGCGGCGAGATAAGCAAATCGCTTTCCTTGGTCATTCTTCCTTGGGTAATTGTGTGCGGATGCTCGCAGAGAATTAAGGCGTGAGGCTCGTTCCCATATCTAATTTTGTCCAAAACTTGCTTTTGAAACTCGTAAGCATAAGAATAATCAACCAAGCCCAGATCGACTATCCGACATAAATTATTCTCCTTCGCCTTTCCACTTGTATCCAATGGTATAGGCTTCGGAGAATATTCTACGAAGCATTTACCATTATTCATATTCCTTGTGCGAAGTAGAATAGATACTTTTTGTCGCCTCTCTAATAGCTTCGGATAAGGTAGGGTGTGCAAAGATTGTGTCATTAATTTGAGAAATTTTTAACTTTGATTTTATGGCTAAAGAAAAAACTGCGATAAGCTCTGTTGCCTTCGGACCGACTATCGCCGCTCCCAGAATTTCTTTAGAATTACCGTCAAATAGGACCTTTATAAATCCGTCTGTTTCATCCAAAATATGCGCCATTCCTGAAGCCAAGAAATCAAACTTACCAATCTGGTATTGGATACCTTTGGCGCCTGCCGCCTCTTCCGTCAATCCTACGCTTGAAATCTCCGGATCGGTAAAAATACAATTTGGGACTGCGGAATAATCTACCGGGATTTTCTTTCCGGAGATATTCTCGACCGCTAATTCTCCCTCGTAAGCTGCGACATGTGCCAACTGATGGCCGCCGATACAATCGCCTACCGCATAGAGATTGTCAATGTTAGTCTGCATGAATTCATTTACCAGAATTCCCTTTTTATCTGTCTTTACTCCGATCTTTTCCAATCCTTCAATTTCCTTGTTGGCAACTCTTCCCACGCAAACCAAGACCTTTTCAAACTTATCCAGAGCGACTGTCTTGACATCGGTCTTGGTTAAAATCTTTACACTCTTTCTCTTTAATGCCACTTCCAATTTCTTTGCAATATCCTTATCTTCGTTAGGTAAAATATGTTCCAGTATCTCAACTATTGTTACCTTGGCGCTAAGAGAAGCAAAAATATTGGCGAATTCGCAACCGATGACACCGCCTCCGACTATGAGAAGGCTTTCAGGAATAAATTTTAGATCTAAAATATCATCGCTAGAAATAATATTCTTTTGATTGAATTTCAAAAACGGCAGCTCAATTGGCCTTGAACCGATAGCGATAATAACATTCTTTGCTTTTATGCTTCGCGAATCGACCAGAATCTCATCGGCATTAACGAATTTAGCCTCGCCCTTAATCAATTCAACGCCTTTGGTGGATAACTGGAATTCCATGCCTTTGGCCATCTTATCGACTATCGCCGATTTGCGCTGCTGGATTTTATCGAAATTTACTTCGGCGCCTTTTACTTCTACCCCAAAAACAGAATTATCTTTGATATGCGAAAAAATGCGGGAAGATTGTACTAATACCTTGGTGGGTATACATCCTTGATTAAGGCAAGTGCCGCCTATTTTTTTCTGTTCCACCAAACAGACAGAAAGCCCAAGCTGCTTAGCCTTGATTGCCGCGCTGAAACCTGCCCATCCAGCTCCGATTATACAGATATCGTGCATTTTTTTAATTCTCCGGCGGCCTTGAGCAATAAGTCTTTTTCCTGCGGATTAAGTTTTAACTCAATGATATTTTTTATGCCGGATTTTCCTAGTCTTACCGGCACACCAATAAAAACATCCTTTAGGCCATATTCTCCGTTTAGATATACTGAGGCGACAGTCTCTCCATTCTCATCTTTGACTATAGATTCTACCATCTCGGATATAGCTGCCGAGGGAGCAAAATAGGCACTGCCCGAACCTAAATGCGCAACTATTGTTGCGCCGCGCTGGACAGTAGCCTCGGTCAAATCATTGATTTTCTTTTCATCAAGTAAATTCGAAAGAGCTTTTCCCTTGACCTTGGTAAAACGCGCCAAAGGAAGCATACCTTTACCGTGGACTCCAATCACTATAGCCTCAACTTCAGATACGCCAACCTTAAGCTCTTGAGAAACAAGATTGGCAAAGCGGGCCGAATCCAGGCTTACTCCTAAGCCTATGATTCTTTTGGTATCAAAATTGGTAATCTTATGGAAAACCTGCGCCATCAGATCAACCGGATTGGTCAAAATGATTACCACTGCCTTAGAATTTAACGATTTTATTTTTAGGGCAACGTCTTTGATTATCTCGACGTTTTTATTAAGCAGGTCTTCCCTGGTCATCCCGGGCTTGCGGGGAAAACCGGCGGTGATAACAATCACGTCGGCATCTTTGACTTGCGAAAAATCTTCGGTAGATTTTATTGTGGAGTCAACTTTAAATACGGAAAGGGAATCTTCTAAATCCAGGGATTTGCCTCTAGCAATATCTTTAGCTATATCTATGATGATGACGTCGGCTATAGCTTTTTCTACGATTCGCATGGCTGTAAGGCTGCCGACATTACCGGCTCCGATTATCGCAACTTTCGGCATATTGCCTCCGCCATTTGTTTTGTGCCTACTGCGGTGGGATCGTTCCTGTCTTGCTTCAAATCGTAAGTAACCGATTTTCCTTCTTTTAAAACTTCCTTTACCGCGTTTTCTAATCTATCTGCAGCTTTGGTTTCGCCGATGTGTCTTAGCATTAATACGGCAGATAAGATCATCGCTGTGGGATTGACTTTATTTTGGCCGGTATATTTCGGGGCTGAACCATGCACGGCTTCAAAAAGCGCGATTTGGTCTCCGATATTAGCTCCGGGTGCGATGCCTAAACCACCGACTAAGCCAGCGCAGAGATCCGAGATTATATCGCCGTAAAGATTAGGCAGGACCAATACATCAAAATTCTTTGGCTTCTGGACTAACTGCATAGCCATATTATCCACTATCGCTTCTTCAAACTGAATGTCGCTATATTTCTTGGCAACTTCCCTTGCGGTTCTTAAGAATAAACCGTCAGAAAACTTCATAATGTTCGCTTTATGGATTGCGGTGACTTTTTTGCGGTTATTCTTCCTGGCATACTCAAAGGCGAATCTGACAATACGTTCTGAGGCAAAACTTGAAATGGGTTTTATGGAAATCGCCGAGTCTTCTCTTATTTCTCTTTTTGAGAGAGCCTCAATCTTTTTAATCAACTCTTTAGTTTCGGGCTTTTTGTCTTCAAATTCTATTCCGGCGTATAAATCCTCTGTGTTCTCCCTGACGACAACAAGATCCAAACCTTTAAATAAGGATTTGGTGCCCTCGTATGATTTAGCCGGCCTTAAGCAGGCATACAAATCCAAGGCCTGCCTCATTTGCACGTTAACCGAACGAAATCCTCCGGCAATAGGAGTTACGATCGGCCCCTTGATTGCGACTTTATTCTTCTTGATTAAAGCTAATGTCTCATCGGGAAGCGGCTTGCCGAACTTCTTTATCGCGTCCTCGCCAGCGATAGCCTCTTGCCAATCAATTTTTACTCCCGTCGCATCAACACAAACCTTAGCTGCTTCGGAAACCTCATAACCTATGCCATCCCCGGGAATGAAAGTAATCTTATAGCTCATATCTTTAACCCACCATATTTTTTGACATGCGCTACGACTCCTCCGTCGGCAAGCAGATTCATCATAATCTTAGAAAGCGCAGCTGTTTTTAATATCTTCTTTCTGGTTAAATTAGTTATTTGGCCCTTAGCCAAGTCTATTTCAAGATTGTCCTGTTCTTTTATACTGTCTGTATTAGTCTCAATCAAAGGCAGCCCGATATTAAAGCTGTTTCGATAAAATATGCGGGCAAAGCTTTTGGCTACCACCGCAATAATTCCAGCCTGTTTTATTACCAAAGGCGCCTGTTCTCGGGATGAACCCATGCCAAAGTTTTCACCCGCTACAAGAATGGACTTACCCGGCTTTAATCTTTTGTAGAAATTTGGCTCAATATCTTCCATTAAATGTTTGGCCAATTCATTCATGTTGGTGACGGCAAATTTATACCTACCAGATATAATCCAATCCGTATTTATATTATCAGGGAACTTGTAGGCAAAACCTTGAAGCTTCATTTTATAAGTGCTTAAATTCTTCCGGGTTCTTTAACTTGCTTTTTGCCGCTTCAAAGCTGATGATTCCGGCTTGATACAATTCTTTCAAAGATTTATCCATTGTCTTCATGCCGTATTGACTGCCAGTTTGAATCATGGTAGGAATCTGTTCAATCTCTTGCTCACGGATTAAATTTCTTATTCCAGGCGTAGCGATAAGCACTTCGGTCGACAAAACTCTTCCCTGTCCGCTCATTCGGGGCAAAAGAAGCTGCGAAACTATACCTTGCAAGCAGTCGGAAAGCTGTAATTTTACCTGCTGTTGCTGGTATGGCGGGAATACATCGATGATTCTTTCTATTGTCTGAGGAGCATCCGGAGTATGTAATGTCGCTAAAACCAAATGACCAGTCTCGGCAGCAGTCAAAGTCGTGGAAATAGTCTCCAAATCACGCATTTCTCCTACGACGATTACATCGGGATCCTGCCTTAAGCAATGCCTGAGCGCTTCTGCAAAAGAATTGGTATCAGCGTGCACTTCCCTCTGCTTGATAATACTTTTTTTGTTTACGTGCACAAACTCAATAGGATCCTCAATACAGATAATTAAATCTTCGCGTTCATTATTAATAAGCTCAAGCATCGCTGCCAAAGTAGTGGTCTTGCCCACTCCTGTAGGACCGGTAACTAAAACTAATCCGTTGGGTTTGCGCGCCAAATCAACGCAAACTTTTGGCAAGCCCAATTCTTCAACGGTAGGAACAAAATTCGGTATTCTTCTAAACGCTGCCTCTATTGAACCTCTTTGAATATGCACGTTTACCCTGAATCTATCCATACCGGGAAGTGCCAAAGACATATCAAGCTCTTTATCCCTCTCAAACATTTCTTTCTGGATATCCGTCATCATGCTATATATAAGACGCTTTGTATCCTCTCTTTGGAGAGGCGAAAACTTTGTCAACATTAATTTCCCATCTACTCTTAATATCGGAGGGGTATTCTCGGTTAAATGCAAGTCTGAAGCCTTCTTCTCGATAGTCAACATAAGCAGATCTTTTAATTCCATTAAAACCTCCTTTAATGAGCACATAACTTACGAACATGAAATGTGAGTAAGTTATAAGTGCGAATTAAATCCTTGACAATTTTTGAAATAACAGTCGCTTTCGCAAATAACCCTTGACCAAAAATTGTCAAGGATCAAATTCAGCCATCAAACTTACGTTCACTAACGTTCCGTAAGTTTGGGCTTCATTTGATATTTTCTAGGATCAGTTATCTTACCCTCTATTGCAGAGGCGGCTACAGTAGCTGGTGATGCCAAATAAATAAATGCCGATGGATTTCCCATCCTACCTTTAAAATTCCTGTTTGCCGTAGAAATAACTACTTCTCCGTCGGCAGGTACTCCATGATGCGTGCCCACGCAGGGACCGCAACCCGGATTGACCACTACCGCGCCTGCCTGAACAAAATCCTGAATATAGCCTTTTTTCATCGCTTCAAGAAAAATCCTGGAAGAGGCTGGCGCAACAACCAGCTTGGTTCCTTTATTGACAGTTTTGCCTTTCAATATGCCAGAGGCAATTTTTAAATCTTCTAATCTGCCATTGGTGCAGGTTCCGACATATGCCTGATCAATAGATTTCCCCTTTACTTCATTTATAGAAGCAACATTATCTACCGAATGAGGCTTGGCAACCTGAGGAGTCAATTTTGAGATATCAAAAGCCAGTGTCTTTTGATAAACCGCGGAATTATCCGCATTTACCGGAGAATATTTTCTAGTAACATTATGGTCCTTTAGCCATTTATTGGTTTTGGAATCAACACTAAAAAAAGCGCATTTCGCGCCCATCTCAATAACCATGTTACTTATGGTAAAACGTCCGTCCATGCTTAAATTATCAATTGCCTGGCCATAAAACTCAATTGACTTATAGGTGCAGCCGTTGGCGCCTAATTTCCCAATAATAAATAGAATTATATCTTTTGCAAAAACGCCTTTAGGGGCTTTGCCCGTTACTTTAATCTTAAAAGTCTGAGGGACTCTAAACCAGTTTTTTCCCGTAGATAAACTTATGGCCAAATCCGTGGAACCCATACCCGTGGCAAAGGCATTTAAAGCTCCGTAAGTACAGGTATGCGAATCCGCACCTACGATTAAATCTCCCGGCAGCACTCTTCCCGACTCCGGGATTACCTGATGACATACCCCGCAACCTATGTCAAAAAGATCCACATTTCTTTCTTGGGCGAATTTACGCATCTTATCGTGGACCTTTGAGACTCCCATTGATGGGCTGGGCGCGCTATGGTCGATGACCATACAAAAATTCCTATTTTTTATTTTCTTTGCTCCTAATTCTTTGATTCTATCTATTATGATGCTGCTTGTCCCGTCCTGTCCGAAACAGAAATCTATATCGCATATCGCATAATCTCCGGCGCTAACGTCTTTGCCGGAATGCTTACTTAATATCTTCTCAACTATTGTTTTAGCCATTGAGTGATTCTATCCATGCCTTTTTTGATGCTTTCAAGATCTGTGGCGAAGCTTATACGCACAAAATCATCTCTGCCGAAATCCTTGCCCGGGATAAGCGCAACCTTAGTATCTTCAAGAAGCTTCTTGGCAAATTCGTGTGAACCCATCTTAGTCTGGGAAATATTGCAGAACAAATAAAACGCCCCTTGCGGCTTGACATAACTTAATTTCTTAATCTTATCGATTCTTTCAATCAGATAATTGCGCCTCTTCTGGAATTCTTCGCGCATCTTTATGACTTCGTTTTCCGGCATCTTTAACGCCGCCAAAGCAGCTACCTGGCTAATTGATGTGGGATTTGACGTCGAGTGGTCTTGTATCCTTTTTATGGCATTGGCTATTTCCTGCGGCGCTCCCAAATATCCAATACGCCATCCGGTCATGGAAAATGCCTTGGACATGCCGTTAACCGTAATAGTCAAATCGCAGATATCTTTTCCGAATGAAGCAATGGAGACATGTTTTTGATTATCGTATATCAGCTTTTCATAAATCTCATCGCTAATCACGAAAATTTTATTAGCGACGCAAATTCTGGCGATCTTTTCTAGCTCTTGGCGGCTATATACCGAACCGGTAGGATTAGACGGAGAATTCAAAACAAATGCTTTGGTTTTCTTGCTAACAGCCTTCTCTAATTTATTGAAATCTATCTTGAAATTGTTCTGGGGTTCTGTTTCTAAAAATACAGTCTTGGCCTCAGCTAACTTCACCATCTCGGGATAGCTTACCCAGAAAGGCGAAGGCATTATTACCTCATCATCCCTCTCGATTAATGCTTCCACAATATTAAACAGGGAATGCTTCGCCCCGCAAGAGACAATAATCTGGTCAGGAGAATAATCTAGGGAATTATCTTTCTTGAATTTCTCGCAAATCGCTTCTTTTAATTCCTGAGTACCTGTAGAAGGGGTGTATTTAGTGAAGCCTTTGTTGATGGAATCAATTGCGGCTTGTTTTATCTCTTTGGGCGTATCAAAATCTGGTTCGCCGGCGGTAAAGTTTATGACGTCAAAGCCTTCTTTCTTTAGCTGCTTGACCTTTGAAGTCAAGGCTAAAGTAGGAGAATCCAAGACATCTTTAACTCTTCGGGCAAGATTCATTTTGAATTGGGATTATAATGAATCTCTTTCTTTTTTGAAAAATTTCCCAAAACCGCCGATAAATTTCTTTGGTGGCTTGGCTTCCCTGATTTGCTTCTTCTCGCCAACAGGCTTTGGTTGGATATCGGTCTTTTCTTTTGCCTCAGGAACTTTTTCTTTGACAGGCGGATGCTTTTCCTTCTTCTCTTGCGGTTCTTCTTTAGCCTTCGCCTTCTTCGCTTTTTCTTTTATCTTTAATTCAGTAAGCTCCAAGATTGCTTCCTGCGCATTATCGCCTCTTCGGGCAATCCATTTTATAACTCGCGTGTATCCACCGTTTCTATCCTTAAAACGAGGAGCGATATCGTTGAACAATAAACTTACCAGATTATGGTCGCAAAGAACAGAATAAGCCAGACGCTTCGCACTTAAATCGCCTCTTTTGCCCCAAGTGATGAGACGATCTACTAATTTCCTGGCTTCTTTTGCCTTTCTCTCGGTTGTTTTTATCGACTGGTATAAAAGCACGGACTTTGCCAGATCGCGAATCGTGGCTCGTCTTAATGAACTGTTTCTTCCTAATCTCTTATATGCAATTCTATGGCGCATATTATTCTGACTTTCTTAGCTTCTTTAGATCTACCTTCATTCCTAGGGATAGACCCATACTTTTAAGAAGCGCTGATATTTCACTTAAAGATTTCTTACCGAAATTACGGACCTGCAATAGTTCCGATTCCGATTTCCTTACTAAATCTCCCAGGGACTTAATCTTTTCCTCTCTCAGACAATTGGAGCTTCTTACCGATAATTCCAATTCCGAGATGGGAAGCCTTAACTTTTCATACAGCGCTTTCTCTTCGGCTGAAATCTCTTCGACTTCCTCTTCTTCTTCGGGAAGTTGCCCAAAATTTACAAAGACATCAAGATGCCTTTGTTCTATGTTTGCCGCGTATAAAAGCGCGTCTTTAGGGCTTACCCCGCCGTTTGTCCAGATTTCCAGTATTAATTTGTCGTAATCTGTCCTTTGGCCCACGCGGGTATTTTCCACGTAAAAATTTACTTTCTTAACCGGAGTGAATATCGAATCTATCGCGATCGCTCCCAGCGTCTGCTCTTCTTTTTTATTCATCTCTGCCGGAACGTAACCCCTGCCTCTGCTGACCTGTAATTCCACATTAAATTTAGTGTCTTTGGTAAGAGTGGCAATATGTAAATTGGGGCTTAAGACCTCGATAGTCTCGTCAGAAATGATATCTTTGGCGGTTATTGCTCCTTTTTTATCAGCTTTGATGTAGATTGATTTCGGCGCCTTAGAATGAGATCTCAAAACCAAATTCTTAATATTTAAGACTATGTCTGTCACGTCTTCCAAGACTCCCGGAATTGAAGAGAATTCATGAGATACGCCATCAAATTTTACAGATGTAACCGCGCTTCCTTCTATGGAAGACAAAAGTACGCGCCTTAAAGAATTACCCAAAGTTACTCCGTAACCTCTCTCGAAAGGCTCAGCTAAAAACTTTCCGTAGGTATTGGTATACGAGGCCTCGTCACATTCCAGTCTTTTGGGCATCTGGAAATCTCTCCATTTAATCCCCATTCTTTTCCTCCTCAAATGAGCAGACAATTTACGGGATGAAATGACGTAAATTGTAGTCCGCCATTGTTTCATTGGCGGGCGTCTGCGAATTTGACCCCCCACCACTTTTAGTAATGGGGCGTCTTTTTACATAAAATGTTTATCTTTCTTCCAATCCCACATCTTTAATTCCACCGCTGTTTCTAAAAGTGGTGGGGGGTAAGTTCGGACAAATAACTTATGTCGCTTTCGCTTCCATAAGTTATGTCCTCACTTATTTAGAATATAACTCTACGATCAATTGCTCTTTAATTGGCAATTTGATATCTTCTCTTTCAGGCAATCTCAATACTTTTGCTTTAAGGTTACTCGCATCTAATTCCAGCCAAGCAGGCATTCCGCGTTCCTTGGAGACTTCCAGGTTATTCTCCAATTTCTTGCGTAATTTCTCCTTGGCTTTGACTTCTATGACATCGTCTTTCTTTACCAAAAAAGAAGAAATGTTAACTTTATGATTATTTACGTATACATGATTATGTCCGACAATCTGCCTTGCTTCCGAACGCGAAGTAGCTAAATGAAGGTGAAAAACTACGTTGTCTAAGCGGCGCTCCAAATATTGCAGCAATGTTTCGCCGGTAACGCCCTTAGTCTCAGCTGCCTTTTCGAAATAATTACGAAATTGCTTCTCTAAAACACCGTATATCCTTTTTACTTTTTGTTTTTCCCTTAGCTGCTGTGCATAGTTTGATAGTTTCACCCTTGCCTGTCCATGCTGGCCAGGAGCGTATTGCCTTCTTGCAAAGGCACACTTCTCAGTAGTGCACCTTGTGCCTTTTAAGAATAATTTCATTGCTTCCCTACGACAAAGCCTACAACTTGGTCCTGTATATCTTGCCATAAAACCTCTTTCTAAACCCTTCTTCTCTTTCTTGAGCGGCAACCATTATGAGGTTGCGGTGTTATATCCCTAACGTTTGTGATTTTTAATCCCGATGCCTTAAGGGCTCTAACCGCTGCTTCTCTTCCCGAGCCGGGGCCTCTTACGATGATTTCAACTTCCTCCATACCCATATCCTTGGCTTTCTTTGCTGCGTCGGCTGCGGCAACCTGGGCGGCAAAAGGAGTAGATTTCTTGGAACCGCTAAAACCTACCATGCCAGGAGAAGACCAAACCAGAGAATTACCTTTTTTATCAGTAATAGTTACAATAGTATTATTAAATGTGGCGCTTACATGAACTACGCCGCTGGTTACTTTTTGCTGAATTGTTTTTTTCTTTTTTTCTTCCATAAAATATCTTACCTTTCGCTAAGCCGCCGCTGGTTTTTCTACCGCAGCTTTCATGATACCGACATTCTTTTTCTTGCCTTTGCGTGTGCGGGCATTGGTTTTAGTGCGCTGGCCTCTTACAGGAAGCCCTCTTCTATGCCTGCTTCCTCTATAGGAACCGATATCAATCAGTCTTTTTACATTCTGAGCTATTTCTCTTTTTAGATCGCCCTCTATTCTGTAATTTTTTTGGACCATGGAAGCAATTCTAGAAATCTCCTCTTCTGATAAATCTTTGGCGCGCTTATTGGGATCGACATTTACATCTTTGAGTATCTTGTTAGCAAGAGTGCGTCCTATCCCGTAAAAATAAGTCAAAGATATCTCAATTCGCTTTTCTTTTGGTAAGTCTAAACCTAATATTCTGGGCATAACCTCTTCACCTTTTAATCTTAAGGATTAACCTTGTTTTTGTTTGTGTTTGGGATTAAAACAGATTACCCTGATAACACCTTTGCGCCTTATAATCTTGCATCTATCACAAATTTTCTTAACCGATGATTTTACCTTCATTTTATTTACACCTAAAAGTTATCCTTCCCCTGCTTAAGTCGTAAGGGGACAATTCCATCTTGACCCTATCGCCCGGTAAAATCCTTATAAAATGCATCCTTATTTTTCCCGAAACGTGAGCCAATACCTTATGGCCATTATCCAGCTCTACGCGAAACATCGCATTCGGCAAAGACTCTAAAATTGTTCCTTCGACCTCTATCGCTTCTTCTTTAGGCATATTTATTGCGTTAGAATCTGTGGACCTTTTTCCGTAATCGCAACAGTGTGCTCAAAGTGCGCTGATGGTTTCCTGTCTTTGGTCACTGCTGTCCAGCCGTTATCTAATATATCAACTTCCCAGGTGCCCATGTTAACCATAGGTTCTATGGCTATTACCATGCCAGCCTGCAATCTTGGCCCGGTATTGGCCTTGCCGAAATTCGGCACTTCGGGATCCTCATGCATTCTCTTGCCTATACCGTGGCCCACAAAATCGCGTACGACCGAAAAACCATTTGCCTCAACAAAATTCTGTATGCTATAAGAAATATCAAATAGGCAATTATTGACTTTTGCCTTATTAATTCCTAGGTATAGGGCTTTTTTTGTTACATCAATCAGCTTTTTAATCTTACTATTGACTTTACCTAAAGCCATTGTAAAAGCTGTATCCGCGAAATATCCGTCGTATTTCAACCCTAGGTCTATGCTTACAATATCTTTGTCCTCTAGGATTCTATCTCCGGGGATACCGTGGACTATCTCCTCGTTAACCGAAACACACGCATGCGAGGGAAAACCCCTGTATCCTTTGAACGCCGGATATCCGCCCGTCTTTTCAATTAGATCTTTTGCCAGATCATCTATCTCAGCCGTGGTAATTCCAGGCTTTATTTCTTTTTCCACGCTGTTTACAACTTTTGCTAATTTCTTGCCGGCAACTCTCATCAATTCAATTTCTTCTTTAGTCTTTAAAATGATCATAACAACTGTTCGTCCTTAAAAAGCTTCGTCAGGACTTCATAAACTTCCTTAGCCGAGAAATCAGCGTTAATTTTTCTGATTTTTTTCTGCTTTTCGTAATACTCAACCAAAGGAGAAATTGACTCTTCGTAAACCTTAATGCGATTTTTTATCGTGTCTTCTTTATCGTCTTGCCTTTGATAAAGCTCTCCGCCACAATGATCGCAAAACATTTCTTTCTTAGGCGGAACATTTTTAATATGAAAATTTTCCCCGCAATTACGGCAAACCAATCTTCCGCTTAGCCTATCGATGATAACCTTTAAGGTCGAATCAAAATAAAGCACTAAATCGATATCACCGGCCGGGTGATTTTTTAGTATCTCGTCTAGCTTTACCGCCTGAGCCTTTGTCCTAGGAAATCCGTCAAGGATAAAGCCTTTGTTTGTATCCGGCTTGCTTAATCTTTCTTCTATAATCTTGTTAATTAAATCATCAGGGACAAGCGCTCCGGATTCCATAATCTTCTTTACTTCAAGCCCGAACTTAGACTCGCTCTTGACTGAATCCCTCAATATATCGCCCGTCGATATATGGGGGAGTTTCAAACCTTCATTCAACACTTTGGCCTGAGTTCCTTTTCCGGCTCCCGGAGGACCTAAAAGGACTAAGTTCATCGTCTTCCTCGAATTTTACCAGATTTAAGAAAACCTTCATAATGCCTCATGATAAGATGGGATTCTATCTGTTTCACTGTATCGAGGACAACGCCGACGATGATAAATATGCCTGTTCCGCCAAAGAACGAAGCAACTAAATACGGGACTTTAAGCCACGCCATAATAAAATCTGGAGATACAGCAATAACGCAAACGAATAATGCCCCGGCTAAAGTTATGCGCGTCAATACAAAATCAAGAAAGGTTGCCGTGGGGTTTCCCGGTCTTATACCAGGAATGAAACCGCCATACTTCTTCATATTTTCCGCAACATCTATAGGATTAAAAACAATCGCCGTATAAAAATAACAGAAGAAAACGATTAAGACGCCATAAAGAATATAATAAACTGGGCTGCCATGGGTCAATGCCTGGGCAAACCGCTGAAATGCAGGATTAGGAATAAAAGAAGCCATGGTCGCCGGAAAAAGGATAATCGACTGCGCAAAGATTATGGCGATGACTCCCGAAGTATCCACCCTTAAAGGTATATATGTGCTCTGGCCTCCGTAAACTCTCCTGCCGACAACTCTTCTTGCATATTGAACAGGAATCTTGCGTTGCCCTTGAGTAATCATTGTGACCGATAAAACTACGCCAAATAATAAAACCAACATAACTAAAAGCGTAAGCGGCTGAATTTGTCTTAAGCCAGGATTATTGGGAGAAAGCAAGACAAAAAGCTCGTATAAAGCTGTGGGGATACGCGAGATAATACCAGCGGTAATAATCAAAGAAATTCCCTGCCCTATACCTCTTTCTTGTATCTGTTCTCCCAACCACATAAGGAATACTGCGCCGCAGGTAAGAGTAACCATGGTCACAAATCTAAAACCTAATCCAGGAAAAGTTACAATGCTTAAACCTTGAAAGACAACCGGATTCTCCAGCCAAACTGCAATAAAATAAGACTGAATTAAACAAAGCACAACCGTGCCATATCTGGTATATTGATTAATCTTATGATAACCGGCTTTGCCTTCTTTGGCTAACTTTTCTAACGCAGGTATTACCGCGGTAAGAAGCTGCATTATAATTGAAGCTGATATATATGGCATGATACCTAATGCCATTAGGGTTGCTCTCTCCATGGCGCCACCGGAGAACATATTCATTATGCCAAAGATCGTTCCGCCTCGCCCAGAAGTTAGACGGGCAAAAAATTCTGCCAGCGCATGAGTATTTATTCCGGGAATGGGGATAAAACATCCCAATCTGTAAACTACAATCAGCGATAAAGTAATCAGGATACGCTTTTTTAGATCCGGGATTCTAAACGAATTTGCTAATGCACTAAGCATTGATCAACTCTATTTTGCCACCACTGGTTTTGATTTTTCCCTCTGCGCTCTTAGAAAAACTATGTGCCTTGATGTGTAATGGCTTGTTTATTTCTCCGTCCCCCAAAACCTTAACTAAGCCGCTGGCATTGCGAATCAAGCCTTTTTCTTTAAGTATTTCTGGGGTGATGGGCGTATCTTCTTTAAATTTCGATAGGCTCTTTAGATTTACAAGCTGAAACGTCTTTTTGTTAGGAGAAGTAAAGCCTCTTTTGGGAATGCTTTTAATCAGAGGAGACTGCCCGCCTTCAAAACCCGGGCGCGTCCCGCGTCCGGAACGTGCATTCTGCCCCTTATGGCCTCGGCCTGAAGTCTTGCCGTGTCCTGAGCCAGTGCCTCTTC
>Ga0194125_10000669_pt1 | contig 57798 bp, 49 predicted proteins | sample TA2KigC250mmetaG_FD_148626 | JGI IMG/M metagenome (GOLD analysis project Ga0194125, IMG submission 148626) | Freshwater microbial communities from Lake Tanganyika, Tanzania - TA2015034 Kigoma Deep Cast 250m | ecosystem: Environmental > Aquatic > Freshwater > Lake | place: Tanzania: Lake...
AGACGGGGTATGTCTCATAGTGAGGCTTTGCACCGACCGCCGGTCAGCGCATGAACTTCGATCTCCTGTCCCCTGTCTCCTGTCCCCTGTCTCCTGTCTCCTGTCCCCTGTCCCCTGTCTCCTGTCTCCTGTCCCCTGTCTCCTGTCTCCTGTCCCCTGTCTCCTGTCTCCTGTCTCCTGTCTCCTGTCTCCTCACCTCGTCGCCGTCGGCAGATACACTCGCGCCGGGATCACTTCGACTTCGCCAAAGGCTGCGGCGCTGCCGGCGGCGGTTTCGACGAACACCGAAATCGGCCCGAGTTGGCGCGGGGCAATCAAGGTCGTGGTCGCCTGACTGTCACGCGTGGCTGCCTGGCTCGCGGTGAGCTGGCCACGGCTGGCCCGAAAGCGCACGGTGATCCCATCGGCGACGGAATTGGCGAACCGGTCGCGGACCGTGGCGGTGATGACGGCCCGGCCGCCGACGGGGACCTGAGCTGGCTCGATGGCCAGGCTGAGCGCAGCCGGCGCGCCCGGTTGGATGATCACCGCGCCGGTTTGCACCAGGTTCGGCCCACTCGCAGCGCGCACGCGAGCGACGCCGGGGACCTCGCCAGAGATCAGCTCCGCCGTCGCTACTCCGCCAGTGGTCGTCACGGCCAGGGTGATCGCCTGGGTGTAACGCAAGCTGCCAGCTTGCGCTACGTGCTCCCGCGCCGCCGCGCCGCGCAGGCTGCCCAGGTCTGTCATGAATTCCACCGCCGCGCCGTCCGCGACTGCATTGCCAAACTGATCCCGCAGGGTCGCCCACAGCGCGGCGGCCTCTCCTCCCACGCTGATCGCAGTCGGCGTGATGTGCAGCGTCAGGCTGGCCGCCGCGGCAGGCCAGATGCGCACCTGCGCTTGACCCCAGGCGCCGCCGGCCGCAGTGACGGTAATCGTGCTCGTCCCCGCCACCAGGCCGCCGACGAAATGAGCCTCGGCTGCGCCATTGGTCGTCGTCACCCAGCCAGGGCTGGCCTGACCCAGCGAAGCGATGAAGTCCAGCCGCGTGCCATCGGCGACCAGGTTGCCGAAGCGGTCGCTGGCCGTAGCGCGCAGCATTGCGGTCTGGCCATAGCCCGCGATCAACTCCTGGGGGCTGGCAGCCAGCGTCACGGTGAGGGCTGGGCCGGGGTAGATGAGCAGTTGCGCCTCCCCGCGCACGCCATCGGCCGTCGCGGTCACGCGGCCCTGGCCCGGCAGGGTTCCGGCCGCGAACTGTGTGCTCGCCTGCCCGCCGCTGGTCGTCGCCTGCGCCGGCGTCACCGTTCCCCGGTCCGCCGCGAACTGCACGCTGGTTCCATCCGCCACCCGCTGTCCCAGGCCGTCGAAGACCGTGGCCGTGACGGTCGCGGGCGCGCCAGCCACGATGAGGGTTGCCGGTTGCGCGGTCACCACGATGCTGTATGGCTGCCCCGCGCCGACGATCTGCACCGGGATGGTCATCGAGACGCCCCCCACGGCCGCCTGGACGTGGGCCGTGCCGCTGATCGGCCCCGAGGTCAGCACGGTCGCGGCGCGGCCGGCTGAGGTCGTCGCAGTCATGGGATTGACGCTGCCCAACGTGGTCGTGAATGCAACGGGAATGCCGTGCAGCGCTGCGCTGCCGCCTTCGTCGCGCACTATCGCCGTGATGACCGCCTGCCCGCCGCCGCTGGCGATCCGGTCCGGGACCGCGGTCATCTCGATGCTGGCTGGCTGCCCAGAGGTGACGGTGAGCGCCGCGCTGACCGAAACTCCGCCCAGGCTTGCGGTGATCCAGACCGTGCCGGCGATCGCGCCAGCCACGAACCGTGGGGTCGCCCGCCCCAGGGCATTCACAGTGACGACCGTAGGCGTGATCGTCCCGTTGCTCGCCACAAACCCCACGCGCGCGCCGAATCCGGCCGATGGCGCATGGCCCACCACTGACGCCTGACCCCTGGCCCCTGCCCCCCCCCCCCACCCCCCTGCCCCCTGCCCCCTGACCTCTGGACCGGCCACCGATACCTGCAGGCGCATGGTCGCTTCGCTCCCCACAGCGATCGTCGGCGGATCGGCGACCAGAGAAAGCGCCAGGCCGGCGACCGCCTCCGAGACCGCGCGATAGGCGTTGAGCCGGCCCCAGCCGGTCTGCGCGTCGAAGCCGGGATCGCCCACATCGTCGGCGGTGCGCCGAAGCAGATCATTGACCGCGACGTGATCCAGATCGGGGCGCAGGCCGCGCACCAGCGCGGCGACGCCTGCCGCGTGCGGCGCCGCGTACGAAGTGCCGTTGCCTGCGCCGCTGATGAGCCCATAGGCGTTCTCGCCTGGCCCGCGCAACGTTGAGAAGATGCCGACCCCGGGCGCGACGATGTCCAGCCGAGGGCCGTAGTTGGAGAAGAATGCCCGTGCGTCTGTCTGCGTGCTCGCGCCGACCGCCAGCACACCGGGGAAACGCGCTGGATAGAACACGCTCTGGTAGTTCAGGTTGCCGCTGGCGCCGACCACCAGCACGTCATGGACCTGCGCATACTCCACAGCCCGCCGGTAGACTTCGAGCGTGTACGGATCGGGTTCCGGCGTGTTGAGCGTCAGGCTGAGGTTGACGACCCGGGCGCCCTGGTTGACCGCGTAGACGATGGCGTCGGCGATATCGAACGCTGTGCCTGCGCCGGTGTTGTCCAGGCTGCGCAGCGCCATCACGCTGCCCTGCCGCGCCATGCCCGCGACGCCGGCGTAGACGCCGGCCACCGGATCCCAGTTGCCCGCGGTCGCGACGGCGATGCCGGCCACGAACGTGCCGTGGCCATGCCCATCATCGGGATCGCGATCCCGATCCACGAAATCCCACCCGCGACAGTCGTCCACCAGACCGTTCTCGTCGTCATCCAGGCCGTTGTTGTCGCACAGCCGCCGGCCGGTGAGCGGGTCAATCACGGTTTCGCGAGGGTTATACCAGATGCGGTCGCGCAAATCCTGGTGGAGGTAGTTGACGCCGGTGTCCACGATGGCGATCGGGACTGAGGCGTCGCCCACGGCCAAATCCCACGCCAGCGTCGCCTGGGTTTGGGTCATCCCCCACTGCTGGCCGAAGTACTGGTCAGGCGGGACGTCGGCGATGGCTGCCGAGGGGTAGTGAGGGGCGACGAATTCCACGACCGGCTCGGCCCACAGAGCGGTCGCCAGCGCCTGCGTCTTCCCATCTGGCGCAGATACAAGCGCCAGCCCCAGGTCCGGCAGCCAGCGGTCGAGGATAGCGGACGACCGGACCAATAGGGCGTCCAGCGCCCCCCGCGCCGTCCCTGGCGCCACGGCCACGACGAGTTTGCCAGGGGCTGCGGCCTCGCCTCCCTGAACTCCGTCGCGTAAGTCATTGCGAGGAGCATCCTGAGCGGAGCGGAGCGGAGTCGAAGGATGCGACGAAGCAATCTCCCACACGGACAGGAGATTGCTTTGCTCCGCCCGCAATGACCGGCAGTGTGTTTTCAGAACGGGGGAGGACGCGGTCTGTCCGCTGACGCCCAGAAGAGTTGGCGCGGCCGCGACGTGAAAAGCCAGGAAGCCCAATCCCAACAGAGCGATTGCCAACGCCAGGCTCGCGGCCAGGCGTTGCACATAGATCTTCATTCGCATCTCCCAGTCAGCGTTGTCGGCATTCCGACCAGACGCAGTATACCGCGAGTTCGGGCGGCAGATCAAACAGAGAGGGGCAGATCACGAGGGGGTCGAAGCGGGAGGCCGCGGTCAGGCACGAAACACACTACGCGCCAGGCGCTCTGCCAGCGTCTGGCGCGTAGGGGGAGATTCTCATGTGTCAGGCGGTCGAAAGCGCCTGGGTAGCTTCTCAGCATTCCGAGGTAGTGACCTGTCAGGTCGTAAACCTGACAGGTCTACTCCATGGCCAGGCGCTGACGAAGCGCCTGGCGCGTCACGGGTGCTTCTTACGGCACGCGGTAGGTGACGATGAGCTCTGGTCGCTTGGTCGCATCCCAGTAGTTGCGGCTGGCGAGAGAGAACCACGAGTAGGCCACACCGTCCAATGCGCGCAGCGCCAGGCCCTGGTTCATCCACGGATGCCAGACCCAGTGCTTGGCCAGGTTGGTCACATCGAACTCGACCCAGGTACCCACCAGGTCCATGCTGATCGGTGCGGAGCCCAGCGCGGTGGCGCCGAAGTCGCCGCCCGGCGTGGTCCACGGCGTCACCCACGTAACCGTGGATTCCGCGAAGTTGGTGTTCAACCCGTAGGCTTTGAGGCTGTGCGGCGCGCCGGTGCTGCCGAAACCGGTCACATAGAAGCGCGCCTTGGCCGACACCACCGGGTACATCGACGCGATGCTGCTGGTGTCGAACCGCACCACCGAGCGCGCCATGTCGCCCGCGCCAGTATACAGGAAGTACTCGGTGCCGTAGTTGGTGGTCGGGTAGTTCACGTTGATCGTGGAATCCGCGGCCGCCCCCACGGTCTTTGTCGCCGTGCCAGTCGTGATGTTATGCAGTCGCACGGGGATCTGCAACGCGCCCGGTGCGCCCGGAGGCCCCGCCAGGATCAGGCCTTCCGCGGCCTCGCCCTCGGCGATCGTCTTGGTCCAGTTGACGTTGAAGGCGATCACCTGGTGCGGCTGGAACGGCCCGGCCGGCAGGCCAGCCACGGTCATGTCATTGCCCTGCACCGCGTTGATCACCAGATCGAACGGCGTGGCAGCGGTCGCCCAACCGTGCACCCACACCTGGTAGTTGCCATCGCGCGGCATCTTCAGGCTGATGAACTCGTCCGCCGTGCTGGTGGTCGAGGAGCCGACCGCCTCGCTCGGATAGCTGAACTGTCCATCGCCATTGAAGTCGTACAGCAAGAAGAGGTCAATGTCGCCCGCTGCGCTGGTGGTGGTGGCTTCCAGCTTGGCGCCGTGACTAATGGTCACGGGGAACCGGTAGCTCGAGGTGCTCACGTCGTTCGGGTTGTCCTGAATCTGGGGCAGGCCCAAATGTTTCTCGGGCAGGCCCAGGCCAAAGGCATCCACCGTGAGACCAGCCAGCGGCAGCGAGGAGCGAATCTGGACTGGGAACGTGCCGGTCGGCGCCATGCCGACGAACAGATCCACCGCTGGCGGCATGGCAGTGATCGTGCCGACCTGGCCCTGGAACCGCTCTGCGGTCATGGTACCGTTGTACGACACGTTCTGCAACGCCACCAGGTTCAGGCCAGGCGCGGCGGTCGCGGCCACGATCTCACGCGGGCCGCCCGTCGAGGTCTGGCGCATCCACTTGCCGGAACCCATGTAGTTACGCGAGCTGCCGCCGACAGGCGCCAGGGTGTAGGGGCCATAGGTGGTCGGATCGCCGGGGAACCTGCCGAACGGCCACGCGCAGCCTACGCCGTTGCTGAAGCAGTCCTTGGTCGGCCCCATGATCACGGTGTCAATGTCGCTGCGGGCGCCGGTCCAGCGATTGTCAACCAGCAGGCTCGTGCCTGCGGCCGTGCCGTCCGGCACGTCCACGAAGTAGAAGCGCCAGTCGCCCGACTCGGCGCGCCAGGCCCAGTCGAAGTAGCCGTAGACCTGACCGTTGTCATAGGGGGTCGTAGCATCGGGCGGGCCGCCGAACAGGAAGTCGGCGCTGAAGGCCGCCACATTGGCCACCACCGGGATACTGGTCACGTTCACGCCGTCGTTCAGGCGGATGAAGCCGTTGTACATGCCGATCCCGGCGAGCGCCGGAACGGACATGGTGGCGTTGAAGGTCGCCATGCCGCCGGCCGGTACCGTCACCGAGGAGTCGGTGGTCAGCCAGCCGAAGTCGGCGGTCTTGTAGAAGTTGAGCTGGATCTTAGCGTTTGTGATGGGCACGATCTGCTGGCCGGAAATCGCCCGGTCGCGATGGAGCAAGCCCAGGAAGATGCCGTCGTGCTTGCGCTCCAGCGGCTTCTTGACGCGAGTTTGCAGCGCGGTGCCCATGTTGTAGCCGTAGCTGAACCGCATGTACTCGCCCTTCTGGATTTCGCAGGTCGGGTCGTTGTAGTTCGGCAGACCAGATGCGACCGGGCAGGTCACCGCGCCGTCGCCGTTCTTGTCGGTCCACAGCGCACCGTCGCCGTTCACGTCGGTCCAGTCATAGATCAACACACGCCAGGAGTTGTTCTGGCGATAGTCCCCTTCTGGATCGAACTGATCGAACGGGAAGACCACCTTGGCCTCTACCAGGTCCGTCCCGGCCGGAATCTTCTTGGTGATGTCGAACAGATAATCCGGCTTGCGGTGCTGGTAGGGCGATTCCTTGGTGCGATCCAGGCTGGTGAACTCCCACTCGGTCGAGCCGATCTTGTTCAGCCGATCATCGCTGATGGCGACGGTCTTCGCCGTGGCGCCGCCGTTGTAGACGGTGAAAGTCTTGGTGGCGCTCTGGCCGGGGTGCAGGATCTTGGTGAAGCTGTCGTACTCCACCCCCCGGTAGCTGCCGAAGGTCCAGCTTTCCGGCGTGGCGAAGATGCCGTCCAAACCCGCGGCGATCTTGACTGCGCGCTCGGCGTTGACGGTTCCTGAGCCCTGCACGAAGCCATCATAGGAGGCGTTGTCCGCGCCGGCCATCAGGATGGCACGCGCTTCGACGTTCGTAGGCCAGCGGCCGTACTTGTCCTTGAACGCGCCATAGACCAACCCCAGGTTGCCGGCCGCAATCGGCGCGGAGCGGCTGGTGCCGCCCCAGTTCGTCCAGGCGCGCCAGCCGTTCAGCACGGCGTTGAGCTCTGCATCGCCCGCGCCCCAGGCGCCGTTGGCCGCCACACTCACGCCGTTGTCGCCCACGGCTGTGGGGCCGCGGTTCGACCAGGGCTGAATGTCGTTGTACTGGATCTGGTTGACGCCGGTGATGCTATCGAAGATGTTGTCGCTGTCGTAGAGGGTCGAGGCGGCGACCGAGAGCTGGAGCGACTCGCCCGGCGAGGTGACGGTTCCGTAGCCCGCTGCGCCGTTGCCCGCCGAGTTAGAATCGGTCAGCGTCGGATTGATGTAGCGCAGGACAGCGTCGGCTGCGCGGGAGTAGTAGTCCCAGCCGTCGTTGTCAATGGCGCCCTGGCCCCAGCTATTGCTGATGATCTGCACGTCATCGTCTGTGCCAGCTCTGCCATCGTAGCCGAGGGCCGCGAACAGAAAGCCCTCGGTCTGGTCCACCGAGACGTAGAAGTTGCCCGAGGCGACCAGTTTGACGTTCCGGCCGCCGCCCTGCACCATGCCGGTGAACGGCGTGCCGTCGCCCACAGGCTTGAAGGCCGGCGCGTTGCCGTCAATGATGCCCTGCGCTGCCACGGCCGAAGCGCAAAGCTGGCCATGGTTGCCGCCGCCCTCCGTGGAGTCCATCACCACGAAGGCTACCAGGTTGCCTGGCCCCGCCACATCCGGGCCGATGCCCCACAGCCAACCGGAGACGGGCAGCGAGTTCACACCGTCGCTGATCCAGTAGATCATGCCGCCGGAGAGGTCGGCGTAGCCGTCGCCGTTCAGGTCCTGGAAGATGATCTCATCGCCCTTGACGGCCTTCTTCTCGTTGGTGAAGTCGTAGTCGCCGTCAATATCAGCGTAGACGGTATCATATACGCCAGCGGTGTGCTCGTCCACCACCAGCACGGCCGCGCGCTCCTTCAGCAACCTGGCCAGCAGGAGATCGGGATGCGAGCCGAAGTGGTAGACGCCGCTCTTGCTCGTCGGCTTGAACTTGTAGATGTGACCGCCGGGCGCGGTGCTGCCGATCGGCGCAAAGATCGCGCTGTAGGTGCCGTCACCGTTGTCGGTCAGCTCCCCGCCTGAGCGGGTGGTGCTGGTGTCGGCATAGTCGGGCGCGGCGCCGCCGATCCCCACGCCGTCCTTGATGAAGGTCGTGCCCAGGTAGTAGTCATAGGCCAGGTTGAGCATCGAGTAGGAATCGAATGCCATCGGCCAGCCGTAGTAGGGGGAGGCTGGATTGGTGACGCGCGCCTGGGTCCCTTGCAGGTCCGGGTGGGCGAAGTCAATGCCGGAGTCGTTGACCATCACCTTGACGCCGACGCCGGTGTAGCCCAGGTTCCAGGCCGCTTTCGATTTGTGTACGTCCAGCACATCGAACCAATCCGCGATGGACGCCAGATCGGCCGGCGCACGTTCGACGGTGGGCTTCAGTTGGCCTGCACGCGCCGCGGCCAGGGTGGCCCGCAACGCCTCGATGTCGGGTTTAGCCTGCGCCAGGTCAGGATCGGCGGCGGCCGGGGCCTCCGCGACGCTCTTCATCTCCTGGACGTAAGCCACGGTCGGCAGCGATGCGACTTTGCCGACCGCGCCGGCCCGGATTTTGCCGAAATAGGCTTGCGTGCCGTTGGGCGACACATAGGGGCGCACAAGCAGTGGCTTGAGATAGGCGCTGAGATCGCTGCCGGCCACTGCATGGACCATGACGCCGATCTCGTCGGATGCTGCGGACGCGGCGGCTGTCGCGCGCAGTTGCGGGTGGATCTTGTAGGTGAAGGCGTCACTGGCGGACTGCACATCACCCATCTTGGCCTCGGCAGTCGGCGCTGCGCCCGAGGGAACCAGGAACAGCGGCACGATCAGAACGAAGGCCATCAGGACGGCGAAGAACTTCGGGGAACGCGGGTTCATCTTCAAGCTACTCCTTCCTTGAGTGTGAAGTGAGACAGAAGCATGATCGGAGTGATTAAGGGATAGTCACCTCCTTCTGATGGCAGACCTGTCATTCAGACCTATCAGGTTTCCGAAAAACCTGACACGTCTCCCCACGGACGACGTAGAGCACCATTATAAGTCGAACGTGAACGGCTGTCAATTGAAGCTCTGACAATTTTGGGAGTACCAGATGCCTCACTCCCCCAGATACAAAATGCGTCCGCAGTTGTCGCAATAGACCAACTCGTCGCCGTCGCGCACGGCCTGCAGCAGACTGGGGGGAACTGCTACCAGACAGACGCCGCACGTGTCGCCATCCAGCTCGGCCACCGCGCGACCTGCGCGGCGGGGGCGCAAGGCGTCGTAGACCGCCAGCAGGTTTGGCGGGACAGTCCGCCGCGCCGTCGTTTGGCGAGGGGTTTCGATCGCCAGGCGCTTGGTCAGCCGCGCCTGTTCACCGCGCAACTCCGTCTGGGTGGCTTCCCACGCGGCGGCCAGGCGCGTCAGCGTTGCGCGGCGTTCGGTCACCGCGGCCGTGGCCTCCTCATAGCCGATCATCGCCTCCAGCAGCTCGTCCTCCGCCTGGCTGAACTGCCGGCGGATTTGCTGCACGTCCTTCTCGGAGTTTTCCAGCTCCCTGGGGTCGAGCACCTGGCCGCTGTAGAGACGCCGTTCGGCCTGCGCCAGCCTGTCGGCGAGGCGCTGCTGCACGCCAGTCTGCTCCCGCTGCGCCGCCTGGCAGCGTGCCAGATCACGCTCGGCCTGGGCCAGGCTGCGCCGCGCGCTCACCAGGTCGGCCGGCTCGCGCAGTTCCGCGGCGATTTCGGCCAGCCGGGCCTTCGCAGCATCCACGGCCAGGTCAATCTCGTTCAACTGCGCCAATGACGCGACAAGTCGCATGAAGCCCCCTCCCTGGTTCCCATTATGCCTCACTGTCGCCCCCTTGTCAATCAGCAATGGTAGCTGACTCACTCTCTCGCTGTTTGTTGGGCTGGGCAGTCTGTGTTACAATGTTATTATTCACTTGGTCAGAGGACAGCTTGCGTGCCGAACGCTGACGAACCGCGGACATTCCTGGTTCTGCCCACCTATAACGAACGCGAGAATCTGCCGGCGCTGATCGCTGCAATTCAAGCGTTACCTGATAAAATCTATATCGTCATCGTAGATGATGGCTCGCCCGATGGGACTGGCGACCTGGCCGATGATCTGGCAGGCCGGCAGCCCACGGTGCAGGTGATCCATCGGCCCGGCAAGCTGGGGCTGGGCACCGCGTACACGACCGGTTTCAGCAAGGCGCTGGAACAGGGCGCCGATCTGATCGTGACGATGGATGCCGACTTCTCACACGATCCGAAATACCTGCCCGCGCTGCTGGCCGCCAGCCGGCGCTACGATCTGGTGATCGGCTCACGCTATGTGCCGCAGGGCGGTGTGGTTGACTGGGGTTGGCGACGCAAGGCGCTGAGCCGGGGCGCGAACGCCATCGCCCATCTGTTGCTGGGGCTGCACGCTCGAGATTGCACGGCTGGGTTTCGCTGCTATCGGCGAGCGGTGTTGGAGAAGGTTGACCCGACAGCCATCGTGGCCGACGGTTATTCATATCTCATCGAGATGTTGTATCGCTGTCAGCACTGTGGTTTCAGCGTGGGAGAAGTGCCTATCGTCTTCACAGATCGTCGCCTGGGTCGTTCTAAGATTTCCCAGCGCGAGATTCTGAAGGCACAGTTCACAGTCATGCGATTGGTGGTTCAGCGCCTGGCCAGCAGGCTGCCGCGCAACCATCGAGGTTAGTTGTCAGACGGCATCTTGTTTCCTCCGTACAGCCACGCTGTTTGCGGGGCATCGCAGGTGAGTCAGGAGGCTCTATGCCCGGTTCCACGATCAGGATCATGATTGTCGAAGATCACCCGCTTTTTCGGCAGGGGTTGCGCCGCGTGGTAGAAGCGGAGGCTGATCTCAAGGTCATCGCGGAGATAGACGATGGCGAGCAGGCGGTTAAGAGCGCGGCCGAAGTCAAGCCTGACGTGATCTTGATGGACATCAATCTCCCCAAGCTCAACGGTCTCCAGGCCACGCGGCAGATCACATCCTCGCTGGAAGACACCGCCGTGATCGTCTTGACGGCCTATCACGACGACGAGCAGTTGTTCCATGCCCTGAAGGCCGGGGCGGCTGCCTACTATCCCAAGGCGATAGACCCCAAAACCCTCCTCACCGCCATTCACGCCGTGCACGCGGGCAACTATGTGATCGGCGAGGAGGTGATGGCCAAACCGCAGGTGGCTTCATGGCTCATCAAGCAGTTCGAGGAGCTGGCCGTCTTCGATGAGAGCCCCAGCGAGATGTTCGCGCCGCTCTCCCCGCGCGAGATGGCCATCCTGCAATTGATCGCGCGCGGGGCCAGCAATAAAGAGATCGGCCGCGAGCTGAGCATCAGCCGGCAGACGGTCAAGAATCATATGAGCTCGATCCTGCGCAAGCTGGCGGTCAACGATCGCACCCAGGCCGCGGTGCTCGCCTTGCGCCGCGGCTGGATTCGACTGGAAGACACCAAGCCGCTGCAATAGCGACCCGTTCGCCTTGCGGCGCAAGATCACCTTGAGGAGATCTCTTTCACCCTATGCACCAAAACCAGGGTTCCAGCGCCAGCCTGATCGAGCTGGCGCTGATCGTCGTGCTGATCGCGATCATCGTGGTGTCCATCCTCTTGATCATCGGCGACGATCTGCGCCTGTGGATCGTCAATACATTGCAGGGGCTTCTGTCGGGGAACCGCTAGGACGTCAGTCAAGTAATCCGCCACGGGCGACCGAGGCTTCGTCGTGAGCTCAGCCGAACGGTCGCTGCAACGCTGGCGAAGACGCCCTGCGGCGACGAGATCCAGCCGACGCAGAGCCTGTCCTGAGCTTGCCGAAGGATTGGCTTTGCAGTGGTGGCCGCGGTTTTCAACCGCCCGACCGTCGAGGGCCCGCCGGAGGGTGGAACCCATCCGGCTACCCAACGTTCATCAACGGGAGAGAAACCGCGTTCACTCGCGCTCGTCCGCGTCCCATTTTCAGGCAACGGCGACGATGTCCCTACGACCATCCTCCGTTCTCCGCGCGCCGGCCTGGCTGAAGCGCCTCGGGCTGGCGTTGCTTGACCTGCTCTTTCCCCCACGCTGCGCCGGGTGCGGCCGCGTGGGGGTTCTGTTTTGCGCACTCTGCCAGGCGCAGATCGAGCCGATTGCGTTGCCGGTATGTCTTCACTGTGGCCGGCCCTATCGCGGCGCTGGCCTTTGCGCGGACTGTCGCCGCTCAGCCTCTTGCCTGGACGAAATCGCCGCCACTGCGGTGTTCGCCGGGCCGCTGCGCCACGCCATCCACGTTTTCAAGTATGACAACGGCCGCGGCCTGGCGCCGATCCTCGGTGCGCGCCTGGCGGAAAACTGGCGCGTTGCCCGCCGCTCGGCCGACGTGATCATCCCTGTGCCTCTTCATGCGGCCCGCCTGGCCGAGCGCGGCTACAACCAGAGCGCGCTCCTGGCCCGCATCCTTGCTGAAGCGACCGGCGTCCCGATCCGCGAAGATGTGTTGGTGCGCCACAAAGCCACCCAGCAACAGGCCGTGCTGAACGCGGCAGAGCGCCGCGCCAACGTCAAGGACGCGTTCATCTGCCAGGGCGATGTAGGCAATCTGCGCGTCGTGCTGGTAGACGATGTCTGCACGACCGGCTCGACGTTGGAGGCGTGCGCGGAAGCCTTGCGCGGGGCGGGGACCGCCAGCGTGTGGGCGCTCACGCTGGCGCGGGCGCGGTGGGAGCCGGGGCAGCCAGCGCCCGACAGGATGTGAGGAGTTCGGCAATAGGAACGGCGCCTTGCGCCCACGCCAAGGCGACTGCGAGGGATCGCCCTACTATGCCAAATCGTCGCCTGCGGCGGTCTTCGGTGTGTATCGCTGCCAGTGGCCGCGCTGCGCGTCGTACTGCGTGCGGGGCGGCTTGCTCTCGGCCGCGTAGCCGATCCAGATCAGGCACATGGGGATCACGCTCTCTGGGATGCCCAGCACGCGGCGGAGGATCTCTGCCCGTTCCATCCCCGGATAGCCGCCCGTCCAGACCGTGCCCAGCCCCAGGCCGGCGGCCGCGAGCAGGATGTTCTCGGTCGCTGCGCCGAGATCCTGCTGCCAAAAACGCTCGCTGGCCGGGCTGCTCGCCAGGCTCAGGTTCGCGCAGACCGCGATGGCCGCCTGGCCGTTGTAATGACCGGGCAGCGCCTCGCGCAGCTCGGCCAGGACGACCTTGTCGGTCACGGCCACGAACTCCCAGGGCCGACCGTTCGCAGCCGAGGGCGCGGCCATCGCCGCCTCCAGCAGCCGCGTGACCGTCTCCTGCGACACTTCCTGTTCGGTGTATTGCCGGATGCTCCGGCGCTTGAAGATGAGATCTAATACGTCGGCCGTTTTCTGGTCTCTCCTTGTGATATGAACCGCCGTGACTCTCACCACAGGACTCGAGGCTTTAGCCGGTTGCTGTCGTTAACCACCAAACCGGCTAAAGCCTCCAAACCAGCGCGGTTTGGTGAGTTGGTGGAGATCAGAGCGCGATCAACTCCGCCTGGATCGCTTGCAGCTTCTCCGGCGTCAGCAGTTGCGGCGCCATGCGCGCCATCGAATCGAGCGTCTGATCGCCGACCCACGGCGGCACGCGCATTGCGGTGATGGCGTCGCCCACGTGTTTGAGCAGGATCGCCTTCACCCGCTCATCCGCCATCAGCTCACGCACGCCGCAGCCGATGTCGAGCCGGCCGGCCACGTGGCGGACGTTGGCGAACGCTTGCGCCCGGTTCAGCCCGGTGCTGGCGAAGCTGTACTGCCCCGCCTCGATCTCGACCACGGCCGCGCCGTCCGCGATCTGCGCCGAGATCACGCCCGCCGCCTTGCCGAGCGGCACACCCATCTCCGTGACCTGATCCAAAGTCTGCGCCGGAATCCGCACGGTGGCCCGTGTGTTAGGCGGGATCGTCACGTGCAGCCGGAAATCGCCTTCATTCAACTGCCACGCTGAGATGATCTCGCCGTAGGGCGAGCGGAGCGCGGCGCGGACGTGCGTCAGGCCGCCGCCCGGCTGCGGCTGGATGGTCACGTGCTTGTAGCCGGGCGCGTCCTCGGCGGTGTCAATGCCCGCGGCCACGCGGTACATCCAGTCGCCGATTGCGCCGTAAGCGTAGTGGTTGAACGAGTTCATCCCCGCGTCCTGGAAGCTGCCGTCCGGCTTGATGCCATCCCACCGCTCCCAGATCGTCGTCGCGCCCTTCTTCACCGGGTAGAGCCACGACGGGTAGCTCTCCTGGTTCAGCAGTTCGTAGGCCAGGTCGTTGTAGCCGAAGCGCGAGAGCACGTGGCACAGGTAGGGCGTGCCCACGAAGCCGGTCGTCAGGTGATAGCCGAACTTGCGCACCTCTTCGGCCAGGCGGGCCGCGGCCGATGGCCGCAGCGCCTCCGGCAGCAGGTCGAAGTGCAGCGCCAGCACGTAGCTGGTCTGACTGTTTGGCCCGACGCGGCCGTTGGCCGAGACGAACTCCGCGACCCAGGCGGCCTTGACCTTGCGCACGATCTCGGCGTATTTCACCGCATCCTCGGTTTTGCCCAACACCTCGGCCGCCTTCTGCAGCAGGCTGGTCGAATAGGCGAAGAACGCGCTGGCGATCAGCTCTTTGTCGGTCATCGGCGTCGTGTCGAAGCCGCCGCGGCCGCGGTAGTCGAGCCAGTCGCCGAAGTGGAAGCCGGTCGTCCACAGATAGCGGTCGCCCGCTTGCCCGGCCATGTAGCCGACCCACGCGGCCATGCTGGCGTATTGCTGCGCCAGGATGCCCTTGTCGCCATAGGCCAGATAGATCGTCCACGGGCAGATCGTCGCGGCGTCGGCCCACGCGGCCGACCCGCCGGCCGTGCGGCCAAACACGCTGCGCTTCATCGGGTCGGGGATCACCATCGGCACGCCGCCGTTGGGATGCTGCTCCGCGGCCAGGTCGGCCAGCCATTTGGTGAAGAAGCCCGCTACATCGCGGTTGAAGCAGGCGGTGCGGATGAAGACCTGCGCGTCGCCGGTCCAGCCCAGCCGCTCGTCACGCTGCGGGCAGTCGGTGGGCACGTCCACGAAGTTGCCCTTCTGCCCCCAGACGATGTTGTGCTGCAACTGGTTGATGAGTGGGTTGGAGCACTCGAACGCGCCGGTCGGCGGGATGTCGGAATGCACCACCACGCCGGTCAGGCTGAGCCCTGAGCCTGTCGAAGGGCTGTCGAGGGTCGGCTCGCCCGGCCAGCCTTCCACGGAGACGAACTGGAAGCCCATGAAGGTGAAGCGCGGCTCGTAAGTTTCGATGCCGTCACCCTTCAGCGTGTAGGTCAACGCTTGCTGCGCCTTGCGCAGGTTGGTGAGGTAGACGTTGCCTTGCTGGTCGAGCACCTCGAAGTGGCGGAGCGTCACCGTCGCGCCGGCCGGCCCCTGGACGTGCAGCCGCACCCAACCGACCATGTTCTGGCCGAAGTCGAAGACCGTCTCGCCCGCGGGCGTGCGGATGATCTTGACCGGCTTGATCTCCTCGTGGCGGATGATGGCCGGGCCATCCTGGGCGATGAGCGCGGATTTGGGATGATCGAGCTGGCGGACGCCTTGCCACGCGCTGGCGTCATAACCCGGCGCATCCCAGCCCGGCAGCTCCAGCCGGGCGTCGTATGCCTCGCCGTTGTAGATGTCCGACATGCGGATCGGGCCGAGCGTAGCGCGCCACTGCTCGTCGCTCGTGATGACCGCGGTGCGGCCGTCCGCATAGGTGACGTGTAGTTGCAGCAGCAGCCCCAGCCGGTCGCCCCAGGTGTTGCGGTTGCCCTCGAAGCCGAGCCAGCCGCGATGCCAGCCGTCGCCCAGCAGCGCGCCGATGGCGTTCTCGCCGCTGCGGAGCAGCCCGGTCACGTCGTAGGTCTGATATTGCAGGCGCTTGTCGTAGGCCGTCCAGCCGGGGGTGAGCACGCCGTCGCCGACCTTTTGGCCGTTGAGGTGTAGCTCATAGAGGCCCAGGCTGGTGACATAGACGCGGGCGCGCTTCACCTGGCCGTCGAGTTCGAACGTCCGTCGCAACACTGGCTGCGGCTGCGACTGCGTCGTGTCCTCCTCCCAGTCGGGCGTGATCCACCCGGCCTGCCACTCGGCTGCGTCGAGCAGCCCCATCTCCCACCAGGCCGCTTCGCTCCAGGGGGCGGCCGCGCCGGTCTCGTCCCAGGCGCGCGCCTGCCAATGGACGCGCTGGCCGGAGACGAGCGCCGGGCCGCCGTAGGGGACGAGGATGGATTGGTCGGATGCGACTTTGCCCGAATCCCACAACAGGTTGCGTCCCGCGGCCAAATCCGCCGCATCGCCGGCCGCGCGGAGCTGATACGCGGTCTGCGCCGCGCCGCGGCGGTCGGATGCGAGCTGCCAGCTCAGCCGCGGCTGGCGCACGCCGATGCCCAACGGGTTGGTTTGGTATTCACAGAGCAGATTGGTGATAGTGGTCATGGATTCTCCCTTGAAAATAGGTAACGACGGACTAAAGCGGGGCGAAAGCGGCCTGGCGTCCCTGTTCGGCTGGCTGGTGGGGATCGGCCCTGGCGCGGGCATGGGCCTGCTGATGGTCATCTGCGGCCTCGGCGGCATGCTGGTGGCTGGGGTCAGCGTCTTCGTGCCGGCCATCCGCAACGCCGAGGCGATCCTGCCCGATCACGACCAGCCGCCGCCGGCGGCCAGCCTTTGACACGCAGCGCAGAGGTGCTGTAGGGCTGTGTCTCGAACTGAGGGGCAAGGATCACATCGGCTGCGCGGCTGCGCGTAGCGCGGCCTGTATCATCTCGGCCGTCGCGGGCGTGCGGCGAATGCGCACCCCGATCGCGCGCGAGACTGCATTGATCACCGCCGGCGGGGTCGGCAGGATCGTCGCCTCGCCCAGACCCTTTGCGCCGAATGGGCCGTACCTGGCGGGCGTCTCGACCAGCCGGACGCTGATCTCGGGCATCGCTGTCAAGGTGGGGAGCGCGTAGCCGGCAAACCCGCGGCTCTGACCTGGGCGATACTCCTCGACGAGCGCAGAGCCGATCCCCATCATCACGCCGCCCTGCACCTGGCCGACGGCATCGCGAGCATTGATGATCTTTCCCACGTCGTGCGCCGCGACGACGCGCAGCACTTGCACCTGACCGGTCTCCAGGTCAACTTCAACCTCAGCCAGGTGCGCGGCGGTGAGGAAGAACGGCAGATAGGGCGAACGGCCGGCCGCCGGAAATTCACGCGTGAGGTCGTGCACTCCGCGAATGCGGCGCGGCTGGCCAGAGCGTTCCATTTCAGCCGCCACCGCGGCCAGCGAGGTCCGCACGGCCGGCTCGCGGGCCACGATCACCGCCTGGTCCGTCAGCTTCAGGGCCGTTGGCGGCCGATCAAGCAACTCGGCTGCGGTAGAGAGGATGGCAGCCGCCAGCCGCCGCGCCGCGTCCGCCACCGCGCCGCCCACCCAATAGGTCGCGCGCGAGGCGCCGGTGACGTCGCCATCGAGCGTGTGTGCGGTGTCCGCATTGACGAGCTGCACGACGCTGCGCGAAACCCCCAGGCACTCCGCGGCCATCTGCATGAAGACCGTCTCGATGCCTTGCCCGAACTCTCCCGCGGACGCATAGATGACGATGCGGCCATCGAGCGCCAGCTCAGCCTCAGCCTGACTGCGCGCCACGCCGAACTTGCCGAAGCGGTACATCATCCCCGCCAGCCCCACGCCCCGCCGCCGGCCGGCCCGGGACCGATCGGCGTTAGAAGCCGCCGCAGACGCGAGGGTCACACGGTAATCGTCAGCCAGCGCCTCCAACACCTGGCGGAAGCCGATCGTCTCCCCTGGCAAGACGCCCAGGCCATTCGGCTCGCCATCGGCCAGCGCGTTGCGCACCCGGAACTCCCACGGGTCCAGGTCGAGCTGCTGGCACACCTCATCCAACATGCACTCCATCGCGAAGGCCGCTTGCGGCGTGCCAAAGCCGCGGAACTGTCCTGCCTTCGGCCCGTTGGAGTAGATCACCTGCGCACGGACGTGCGCCGCCTGCCAACGATACGGCCCAGGGCTGGCCGCCACGGCGTAGTCGGCGATGTAGCGGCCCGCCGAGTCATAGGCGCCGGTGTTGACTTTTATGTCCACCTTCATGCCGGTCAACTGTCCGTCAGCCTGTGCGCCCACCGCACACTGCATGGTGTACGGGTGACGCTTCGGCGCGGCCTCCATCACCTCGCGGCGGGTGTAGGCCAGCTTCACCGACGCGCGCACATGGTAGGCCGCCAGCGCGACTGCAGCCAGCGGATAGACATCCTGCCGGCCGCCGAAGCTGCCGCCCATCGGCGGCGTGACCACGCGGATTTGTTCCGCCGGCAACGCGAGGATCGTCGCTAGGTAGTCGCGGTTCCAGTGCGGCTCATGGCTGCCGCAGATAACGGTCAAGACATATGGCGTCTCCCAATACGCTACCGCAGCCTCGCGCTCCATCGCCATGTGCGCCTGGAACGACGTGCGATATGTCTCCTGCACCACCACAGCCGAGCCAGCCAGCGCCGCATCGAGGTCGCCGCGCCGCGCCGCCTCGCTAACGAGCAGGTTGCCGCCATCGTGAATCGGGATCGCGTCAGGCGCCAGCGCGTTCTCGATCTCGGTTGTGTGCGGCAGCGGCTCATAGGCCACCCGCACCGCAGCCGCGCCGGCGCGCGCGGTCTCCGGGTCAACCGCCACGACCATCGCCACCGGGTCGCCGATCATGCGCACCATGCCGCCGACTGGCGCCAGCAAGTGCTCGCCAACCGAATAGCCGCCCAGACCGATGTTTTCGCCCGGCACGTCGGCGGCGGTCAGAACACGCGCAACTTCCGGCAGCGCCAGCGCGGCCGCGGGGTCAATGCTCAGCACGCGCGCGTGAAAATGAGGGCTTCGCACAAAGGCGATATGGTGCATGTCAGGCAGGACGATGTCCTCGGCATAGAGCGCCGCCCCACTGACGCGCTCCCAACCCCGATGCCGCGTGAGATCGCCGCCGATGACGGGCTGCCTGATGCTGGATGCCCTTTCCACGTCTCCCGATGCCTGCGGGCCATCTTCCGCCAACATCGCGGCCGCCCGTTCCACCGCCTCCACGATCTTCACGTAGCCGGTGCAGCGACACAGATTGCCCGCCAACGCGGCGACGATCTCGCCGTGGGTGGGGCGCGGGTTGCGATCGAGCAGCGCCTTGGCCGACATCACCATGCCAGGCGTGCAGTAGCCGCATTGGACTGCGCCAGCCTCCAGAAAGGCGATCTGGAGCGGATGCGGACGGCCAGATGCAGCCAATCCTTCGACCGTCTCCACCGCGCAGCCTTCCACCTCGCCGGCCAGCACCAGGCACGATCGCTGCGCCACGCCGTCCACGATCACGGTGCACGCGCCGCACTCCCCTTCCATGTCGCAGCTTTGCTTGACCCCCGTCAGCCGCAAATCCTCGCGCAGCACGCGCAGCAGCGGTTTGGCAGGATCAACGGCCAGGACGAGCGGCCGGCCGTTCACCATGAAGCTGATGCGGGACGCGGGGGATGCGACAGCAGCAGAAGGCTCTAGCGAGCCCTCGGCGCGTTCCGCAAGCAGACGTGTGTGTTGTATCATCGGGTTGCGTGATGGCAGTTGTGTGATGGCGCGGGATGAGGCGCAGTGGAACGGCGCTCTGGCAGACGCGTTGCAGTATCGTGCAAGTGCGCCGGGTTTGTCAAGAACGACAGACGTGCATTATGTCTCATCTCCTGTGCAGAATCAACCATCTGGCCATCAGCCAGTGGCTGACTTCTCACGTATCCCGTTTGACAACTCATCCTAGCTGTGCTATTCTGTCGCCTAGTTTTCCCCGCACGGCGCCGATCAACGGAACATCAGTCGCGCTGCTAGAGAGAACGACCTGGCCGCCTCGTCGCCAGGAAAACGCCCTATCTCAGTCTGGAACGCCGCCCCAGACGTTCCTACGAGAAGAGTTGTCCCGTGTTCGAAGGGGGACTGATAGTATGTTCGCTGCCTGGTTAAGGTGTCACATCTCGCCCGTCGCAAGACACGAGTCAAGTCCGCGCAATCTTGGGCGAGAGACACAAAGGAGGTCGCACCGCTTACTCGTCTCTGGCGAAGAGTCAACAGACCGGATTCCACGCTATAGGGTATGCTCAGCCCAAGAGAGAACATCCATTTCAGGAGGAATCAACATGTCCAAGAAAGTGAAGCTCGATCGCCGTGGATTCCTGTTCGCCTCTGCCGCGAGTGTGGTCGGCGTGGCGCTCTCGGCGTGCGGCGCGACGCAGCCCGCCCCTGCTCCGGCGACTGCGGTCCCCACCAAAGCTCCCGCGCCAGCGACTCCCAAGGCGCCTGTCGCAGCAGCGGCCACTCCCACCACGGTCGTCACCGCGGTACCTGCTACGGCCGTCCCCACGGTGGCAGCCGTGGGCGGCGAAGCCCCCATGTTGGCCGAGCAGGTGAAGGCGGGCAAGCTGCCACCGCTCACCCAACGTCTGCCGGCAAAGTCTCTTGTGATTGCCCCGATCACCTCCATCGGTGAGTACGGCGGCACGATTCGGACTATCGTCAATGCCCAGGGTGCGCATTGGGTGATGGCCCAGTACGGAAATTCGCCGCTGAGATGGATTGACGATGGTTTCGGCATCATCCCCGGCATGATCGAGTCTTACTCGAGCAATGCCGATACCAGCGAGTGGACCCTCAACTTCCGCAAGGGTCTCAAGTGGTCCGATGGCCAGCCATGCACGGTTGATGACGTGATTTTCTGGTGGAAAGATATGGTGGTGGATCCTGATCAATCGGACGCGCCGCCTGAATGGGCCACCGCGGCCGGCAAGCTGGCCGAGTTCATCAAGATTGATGACTTTACCCTCAAGATCAAGTATGCTGGGCCGGCGCCGCTGACCGCCAGGCAGCTCGCCATGTGGCCGAAAGGCGGCACGGGGCCACGTTGGATTGTGCCGGCACACTATGTCAAGCAGTTTCACCCGAAACACAACAGCCAATACAAGGATTTCAAGGAGTTCGACCAGAAGATCCTCTGGCGTCAGAATCCTGACTGTCCCACACTGACTGCCTGGCGTTGTGAGAAGTTCGAGCCGGGCGTCGTCAGGATGTGGGCGCGCAATCCTTACTACTACGCCGTAGACACCAAAGGGAATCAGTTACCCTACATTGACTACGTCGAAGAAAAGATGATCGCAGACCCGGAGGCTCAGAAGCTGACGGTGATGCAGGGAGGCGTTGATTTCGCTTGCCACGGTTACAACATCTACCTGGCGGACGTGGCCACGTTGAAGCAGAACGAAGAGAAGGGCGGCTTCGAGGTCCGTCTATGGGATAGCGGCGATGGCACAGGGCGCATCATCTACCTGAATCACGACCATCCCGATGCGAAAGTGCGCGCTCTGTTCCGCAACCCCAAGTTCAAGCAAGCCCTCTCCTATGCCCATGACCGCGCGACGATCCAGAAGACGGTCTACTTCAACACTGGTATCCTGAGCACCGGCTCCTACAGCCCCAAGGCCATTGAGTTCAATTTCAACGATGAGGCCAAGAAGCAGTTCCAGAGGATTCGCGACGCGTATGTGCAATACGATCCGGAGAAGGCCAAGAAGCTGCTCGATGAGATCGGCGTTAAGGACGTCAACAACGATGGTTGGCGCGAGATGCCCGACGGCACGAAGCTGGAAATGCGGGTAGATATTTCGGCGACTGCCACGTCCGACGGCCTCAAAGTGCTGGAGATGTTCAAGAAGACCTGGAACGGGATCGGCTTGAATGTCATCGTCAACCAGATGCCGGCGACCGAGTTCGGCCTCTTCTGGCAAAGCGGCAAAGGGATGGTGCGTACCGACTGGGAGGTGGGTGACGGACCAGATCACTTTACCTTCATCGCCTGGCATACGCCGGCTGAGGCCACGCGTTGGGCCCCGCTGTCTGGTAACATGTGGTTGTTCCAGGGCACGGAAAAGGAGAAACAGGAAGCCGACAAGACTCCCTGGGATCGGCAACCGCCTCGCTTCCTGCCTGCCGAGAAGGATCTGATCGGTGAAACGGTCCTGAAATTGCAGGATATCTCACGTCGGGCCATGCTCGAGGTTGACGAGGTCAAACGCCATGCGATGGCGTGGCAGATCTACGATGTCCACATCAACGAGGGCCCGTTCCTCATCGGTTGTGTCGCCAACATCCCGCGCGTCATTATCGTCAGCAAGAAGCTGGTCAATGTCCCTCAAAGGGAGCAGTTGAAGACCGGCGGCTTTGTGACGCCGTGGATCATGGTGTATCCGGGTATCACGAATCCAGAGACCTACTATTACAAGAAGGCGTAGTCTCGGGCGGGCGCGTTGGCGATGGGCGCCTCCTTCCTCGCGTTGTACGGCGGCATAGGAAGGAGAGATCACCGGTACCCACGCCCTGCCTAGCCCCATTAAGGTGGGGCCAGGCAGAGTCTGCAAAAGGGGTTCTCAGGTGGCGCTGGCGCCCGAAAACCCCACGAAAGTGTATGCTCCATTTCTCCCCTGCCGCAGCGGGGGAGAAATGGGTCGGGGGATTGCAGGGGAACCTCTGCGTTACCCTGACACTACCGACGTTCCCCAGGGTGAGCCTTTCTACAGCCGAGCTGAAAAGGGGGCAGGTATGCTGAGATACATCGCGCGCCGGGTCGGGAATATGGCGGTCACGATGGTATTCATCATTATCCTCGGATTTATGATCATCGAGCTGCCGCCGGGATCCTATCTGGAGTTCGAGATCGAGCGCTTGCGTATGGCGGGCGGCAACGTCTACCAGGATCAGATCGAAGCCCTCAAGAAGACCTATGGAGTTGATGATCCGATTCCGCTTAAGTTCTGGAAGTGGGTTTCCGGGTTTGTGCAGGGCGATTTTGGGTTTTCATTTGAGTATATGAAACCTGTCAAGGAGATCATTTGGGCGCGGCTGGGTTACACCATGATTATCTCTGTGCTGACGCTTCTCTTCAGTTGGACGGTCGCCATCCTCATCGGTGTTTATTCGGCGACCCATCGGTACACCCTCCCCGACTATGCCATCACCGTGATACAGTTTTTTGGCCTGTCGGTGCCTGCCTTCCTCTTGGCTCTGGTGCTGATGGTAATCGCCCAGCAGGTATTCGGCATGCAAGTGGTGGGGCTTTTCTCGGATCAGTATCGCGATGCGCCGTGGAGCCTGGCGAAGTTCATTGACTTCTTGGCACACGTGTGGATTCCCGTTGTCGTCATCGGTCTCAACGGCACCGCATGGGTCAGCCGCGTGATGCGTGGGAACCTGTTGGATGTGCTCGGCATGCAATACGTGCAGACGGCGCGAGCCAAGGGGCTGGCTGAGCGAAAGGTGATCTGGAAACATGCGGTGCGCAATGCCCTGCATCCCTTGGTGATGGTGCTGGGCACCAGCCTGCCGGCCATCGTCTCCGGTGAAGTGATCGTGGCGACCGTGCTCAACCTCCCCACCAGCGGGCCGATCTATTTCCGGGCTTTGATCCAACAGGACATGTACCTGGCGGGAACCTTTCTGGTTTTCCTGGCGATCATCCTGCTGATCGGCAACCTGCTGGCCGATATCCTTCTGGCATGGCTCGACCCGCGCATCCAGTTCGAATGAGAGCCGTGCCAAAGAGAGGGCGTGAAAAATGACTGAAGTCTTGACCCCTGCAGCAACCGCGCCGGGCATGATGCGTGAGCCGGTCAGTGAAGTCGGGCAGATGTCGCAATGGCAGCTTATGCGGCTGCGTTTTGCCCGTAATAAGCTGGCCATGACCGGTGTCGTAGGCCTCGTCGTGATGTATCTCCTGGTCGTGTTGGCGCCGTTCCTGGCCCCCAACGATTATACCTTTCAGAATTCGGATTACCTGTACGGTCCACCCAGTCCAGTCACCTTTATCAACCCCGATGGGCGGTTGGGACTGCGTCCCTATACGTATGGCGTCACGACCGAGCTCGATGTAAAGAACTTCAAGTATGTGTTCGCCCTCGATGAGACTCAAAAGATTCCCGTACACTTCTTCGTGCGTGGCGATCCCTATCAGATGCTCGGCTTCATCAAGTCGGACATCCATCTGTTCGGCATCGAGCCACCGCAACGCCTCTATCCTTTTGGCGCGGATGACCTGGGGCGGTGTATGATGGCGCGTGTGCTGATGGGCGGCCAAATTTCGATGACCGTCGGTCTGCTCGGTGTAGCGTTGACGATCATCTTCGGCTCCCTGATGGGCGGCGCATCCGGCTATTTTGGCGGCGTGATAGATGATATCATGCAGCGCATCATCGAGATCATCATGGCGTTCCCCACGATTCCTTTGTGGGCCGCGTTGGCCGCCGCCTTACCTGACATCTCCGGCAGTTTCACGGCCTTGCACCGCTACTTCCTGATTACCGTGATCCTCTCTCTGGTGAACTGGACGGGGTTGGCGCGGCAACTCCGGGCAAAGGTGATGTCCTATCGCCAGGCCGATTTCTGTCAGGCGGCGCTGGCGGCAGGCGCATCCGATGCCCGGATCATCATCCAACACATGATCCCCAATGCTGCCAGCCACATCATCGTCGTCGGGGCGCTGGCGATTCCCGGCATGATCCTGGGCGAGACCGCGCTGAGCTTCCTGGGCCTGGGTATCCTGCCACCTCTGGTCAGTTGGGGGTCGCTCCTGCGGGGCGCCACCCAGGTATCAGCGGTGATCCTGCACCCGTGGCTGATGATCCCCGGTCTTGGGGTCGTGCTGACCGTTCTTTTCTTCAGCTTCTTGGGCGATGGCCTGCGCGATGCCGTTGATCCCTATTCGATCTAGTCAGGATGGGAGAAGGTGACAGGGGGAGCCATGAGTGAGCAAGCGGCATCCGCCAGTGATGGTCGCGATGTGATTCTGCAGATCAGGGATCTGCACACCTACTTTTTTACCGATCTGGGCATCTCGCGCGCGCTGAACGGCGTCAGCCTGGATGTGCCGGCGGGCAAAGTGATGGGCGTGGTGGGCGAAAGTGGTTGCGGTAAGAGCATGACCGCGCTCTCAATTCTGCGCCTGGTACCTAAGCCGGGGCGCATCGTGCGCGGTGAGATCGTGCTGCACCGCAAACAGCAGCAGGGCGCCTCACAGGTCATCACCGAGGTCAAGCTCACCGATCTGCATCCCCAGGGGCGTGAGATTCGCAGCATCCGCGGGGATGAGATCGCCATGATCTTCCAGGAGCCGATGACCTCGCTGAATCCGTCGTACACGGTGGGCGACCAGATCATGGAGACGATCCTGCTGCACCAGCAGGTGGACCAGGTGGAGGCAGAGGCTCGCGCCGTGAAGATCCTCGATCAGGTCGGCATGCCAAACCCATCCTCGCTGATAAAGCGCTATCCCCACGAGCTCAGCGGGGGGATGCGACAGAGGGCCATGATCGCGATGGCTCTCTCGTGCACCCCCTCGATCCTGATCGCAGACGAACCGACCACAGCCCTGGACGTGACCACCGAGGCGCAAATCCTGGACCTGATGCGTGAGCTGCAGGCCGAGATCGGGATGACCATCCTCTACATCACACATAATCTGGGGGTTGTAGCGCAGATGTGCGACACGGTGGCAGTGATGTATCTGGGTCGAGTGGTAGAACTGGCCACGGTTGATGCGCTTTTCTATGATCCCCGGCATCCATATGCCAAAGCCCTGTTGCGCTCTATCCCGCACGTGGGCAGCCGCACCAAGGCGCGTCTGGAACCAATCCGCGGGGTCGTGCCTGATCCCTACACGACCGTAGCCGGTTGTCCGTTTCACCCGCGCTGTGACATGATCCGGCCCGGCGTCTGCGATGTGCGTGTGCCGACTCTGACAGCCGTGACAGACGAACACTCGGTGCGTTGCTTCCTGTACTCTGACCAGGCGGAAGAAAACCATGAAGGCTAACCTCAGTCATAACGAGTTACTGCTTGACATCAAGGGCCTTAAGAAGTATTTCCCAATTCGCCAGGGGCTGCTGCGACGAGGGGCCGGCGCGGTGAAAGCCGTGGACGGCATTGATTTCTTTGTGCGTCAAGGCGAAACGCTGGGTCTGGTGGGCGAGAGCGGCTGCGGCAAAACGACGGCAGGGCGCACAATCATGCGTCTCCTTGCACCAACTGCCGGAGAAATCCGCTTCAATGATCCGAACCTGGGCTGGGTGAACCTGGAAAGGATGTCGCGCCAGGAACTGCTGAAGGTGCGCCCCAACATGCAGATCATCTTCCAGGATCCATTCTCCTCGCTGGACCCGCGCATGACAGTGCAAAGGATCGTGGCCGAGCCCTTGGTGATTAACCGCGTGGCGCACGGCCAGGAGCTAAGAGATCGCGTCGCCGATTTGCTGCAGGTAGTCGGGATGCGGCCGGAGTATATGAGCCGCTATCCCCACGCCTTCAGCGGCGGCCAACGGCAACGATTGGGGATCGCCCGCGCTCTGGCATTGAACCCGAAGCTGATCGTCTGCGATGAACCGGTATCGGCGTTGGATGTCTCGATCCAGGCGCAGGTGCTCAATCTACTTGAGGACTTGCAAGCGCAGTTCAACCTGACCTACGTCTTCATCGCGCACGATCTGAGCGTAGTCGAGCATATCTCCGATCGAGTCGCGGTCATGTACGTGGGCAAGCTGGTCGAGTTGGCCGACACGGATAAGTTGTACTATCATCCTAAACACCCCTATACCGAGGCGCTGATGGCGGCCCTGCCCAAGCCAGACCCGCGACATCGCGATCGGCCGATCCGGCTGCCCGGCGAAGTGGCCAGCGCAGCGAACCCGCCCTCTGGCTGCTATTTCCATCCTCGCTGCCGTTACGCGCAGGCGCAGTGCACCCAAGAGACGCCGCAGCTCCGGGAGATCAGCGCGGGGCATTGGGTGAGCTGTCATCTGGCGGGTGATTTACAGTTGAGAGGGGTGCTGGGGTAGTTGCACTGGTGCTGAAGCAGCACCTGCGTGGCCGCAACTCCAAGCGCGCAAGGCGAGACAATAGGTGAGTTGTTATCCGACGGATTCCCAGAATCTCACAACTCAAGGAGAGGATATCATGGCAAAGGGTTACAACGGTCTGGGCCTAAGCCTGGGCACGCTGTCGTTGTTGTCGAACGCCAAGACGCGCTCGATCAGCCCGGAGAATTTCACCGGCGAGAAGGGCAAGGGCGGCATGGCGACCGAAGGCACGGGTGCGGCCCGGGCGCGGGATCTCGGCCAGGGCTGGAAGATCTCCCCTTCGATCCGCATCGCGGCCGGCCAGACGTTCGAGCTGGCGAACATCGCCGGCCCCGGCGCCATCCAGCACATCTGGATGACCCCGACGGGAAACTGGCGCTTCAACATCCTGCGCATCTATTGGGATGGCTCCGATACACCGGCTGTGGAATGTCCGGTGGGCGATTTCTTCGCCTCTGCCTATGGCCGCTATGCCCAGATCTCCTCGCTGGCAGTCTGCGTCAATCCGCGCAGCGGCCTCAACTGCTATTGGGAGATGTCCTTCCGCAAGGCATGTCGGATCACCATGACCAACATCGCCAACGAAGATATGGTGCTCTACTACCAGATTGATTATACGTTGACGGACGTGCCGGACAATGCGGCCTATTTCCACGCCCAATTCCGGCGCACTAACCCCTTGCCTTACAAGCAAGTCTATACCATCCTGGACGGTGTGCAGGGACAGGGGCACTTCGTCGGCGCCTACATGGCCTGGGGGGTCAACAACTGCGGCTGGTGGGGCGAAGGGGAGATCAAGTTCTACATTGACGGCGACGAATGGCCGACGATCTGCGGCACCGGGACCGAAGACTACTTCTGCGGTTCCTATGACTTCGATCTGGGCAAGGAGAACGGCGGCTATCGCGAATTCACCACGCCTTACGCGGGTCTCTCGCAGGTGATCCGCCCCGACGGGCTGTACGACTCGCAGACGCGCTTCTCCATGTATCGCTGGCACATCATGGACCCGATCCGCTTCGAGCAGGATCTGCGGGTGACAATCCAGGCGCTTGGCTGGCGCGGCTCGCGCACCGATCGCCAATATCTGCCGCTGCAGGATGACATCGCCTCGGTGGCCTTCTGGTATCAGACGCTGCCGGCCGCGCCATTCCCCAAGCTGCCGGATCGTGACTATCTGGAGATCATCTGATGTTCAATGGGTTGGGCATGAACCTGGGTACCCTGGCCCGGCTCTCGAACGCCAGGACGCGTTCGATCAGCGCCGAGAACTTTACCGGCGAGAAGGGCAAGGGCGGCATGGCTACCGAGGGCCAAGGGGCTGCCGCGGCGCGTGACCTGGGCCAGGGTTGGAAGGTGTCGCCGAGCGTGCCAGTGGAGCCTGGGCAGACATACGTCGTGGCCGACATCGCAGGGCCGGGCGCGATTCAACACATGTGGCTGAGCGGCGACTTGGCGCGCAAGGGGCCGTTGGCCCGCAACTACATCGTGCGCATCTACTGGGACGGGCAGGAGCAGCCGTCGGTCGAGTGCCCGGTGGCCGACTTCTTCGCGTGCGGCTGGGGCCAGTATGCGCAGGTGAACTCGCTGCCGGTGGCCGTCAACCCCAATCGCGGCTACAACTGCTTCTGGGAGATGCCCTTCCGCAAGCGCTGCCTGATCACGCTCGAAAACCGGCACACAGACCCGATCCGGTTCTATTACCAGGTCGATTACACGCTCACCGACGTGGGTGCTGACCTGGCCTATTTCCATGCCCAGTTCCGGCGTACCAATCCGCTGCCCTACATGCAGCCCTACACCATCCTGGAGGGCGTGCGCGGAAAGGGGCAATACGTCGGCACAGCCATGTCCTGGGGGGTCAACAACAACGGTTGGTGGGGCGAAGGCGAGATCAAGTTCTACATTGATGGCGACCGGGACTTCCCCACGATCTGCGGCACCGGCACCGAGGACTACTTCGGCGGGGCGTACAACTGGGACGTTGATGGGCAGTACGTGCCCTACTCGACCCCCTTCATGGGGATGCACCAGGTCATCCGGCCCGATGGTCTCTACAAGGCCCAGCAGCGGTTCAGCATGTACCGGTGGCACATCATGGACCCGATCCGCTTCGAGGAGGATTTAAGCGTAACGATCCAGGCGTTGGGGTGGCGTGATGGTCGGCGTTACTTGCCGCTCCAGGACGACATCGCGTCGGTCGCCTACTGGTATCAGACGCTGCCGACCGCGGCCTTCCCGACGCTACCGAGCAAAGACTACCTCGAGATCATCTGAATGGAAGGCCGTTCACCAGGCTGCGGACTGACGCTGGCGCAGGTCGCAGCCTGGCTCTCATCCTCTGCACTTGTCTTGACGGACATTCTGCTCGTGCGCGGAGCGCTGCTCAGCGTGCTGACTTGGCTTGGCGCTCGGCAGGGGCACGCGCCGACATCCTATAGCCAGTTCGGCTGGACGCTTGAATTCGTGGATCGCGCGCTGCTGTTGATCCTGGGCTGTGTCGGGATCGGGCTGGCCGTGGGGCTGGAATACTACTACCGCCGGGGAGCCGAGACGGGCGACTTGGCCCGGCGGGCGATTCGCGGTCTGGGCAGCCTGCTCGCCGTGGGTCTGGCGGCTCTAGCGTTGCAGTTGGCGTTCTAGTACAGCCACACGTAGGTGCAGACAAGGTTCGTAGTAACGACTTCAGTCGTTACTACCAGGCCTCAGCGCTGACACATGCGATAGATCACGAGACAACAGACCGGGGGCGCTCATGCCTCCGGTCTGTTAGTATCACACCTCGAAAGTCATCATCGTATGATAGAACATGGGCAGCCAGTAGTCGAACTCAGCCGACGTAGAACCCTGCGCGATGAACACGATCTGGAGCTTGCCCCAGTAGATGTTGCGCACCCATCGCTTTCTCTTGGCCTCTCCCTCCACAAAAGTGAAACGGGCATCAAACCCGATCAGCGTCGGCGTCACCGTTTCGTCTTGGGATTCAACGTCGACCCCCGGCAGCGCCTGGAGTCCGGCATTGAAGCCTTCGCGCAACACCGGAACATCCTGTTCTGTCACAGCGAAACGCAGCTTGAAGCTCTCACACGAGAAGTAGGTGTCCTGCGCCTCCGATTCGGGGAAGAAGACGGCGCCTTTATGGCCCTTGCCCATTTTCAGCCCGGTCCATCCCACCGGCAACCAGACGGCATAGCCGGCCTTGGCGTCGGCGTGTTTGAACATCCCATAGTAGAGGGGTTCGCCTTGTCTCGATTCAGTCACGGTGTTATAGTGCTCCTTGCGAGATGGGCCGATTATAGCATAGCGCGGCCTCCTGCCAAATTGGGAGATCAAGAACATGAAATGCGGAGCGAGTCAGGTATCCATCACACCGCCTGTCGGCATCGAGCTGTCCGGTTATGCAGCTCGTATTCAGCCTTCTGTCGGCCTGTATGACGATCTTTACGTGCGCGGCCTCTTCCTGGAAGCGGGCGCCGAGAAGCTGCTCTGGTTGCACGCCGATCTGATCGGCTTCGACCACGCATGGACATGCGCGTTGCGCACCGCGCTGGCCGCCGAGCTGCGGCTGGAACCCCGGCAGATCCTCTTCAGCGCAACCCATACCCACGCGGGCCCAGCCACGGTCACGACCCTGCGCGAGACCGGCGCCGTGGATGCGGGCTATCTGGCCGGGCTGCCAGACCGGTTCCATCAGGCCGCACTGGCAGCCGCGGCGCAGCCCGCGGTCACGACGCTCGAATGTGGAAGGGGAATGTGCTACCTGGCGGCCGACCGCCGCCCCCTCAGTCCGCATTCGCACATGGATCCCGCGCTCCCCCTCCTGGCCTGGCGTAAGGAAGACGGCGACTACGTCGCCGTCCTCGTAAACTATGCCATGCACAACACGACGCTCGGTCCCGACAACCGGCGCATCTCCGGCGACGCGGCGGGCGCGGCCGCAACTCTGATCGCCCAACGCTTTCCCGGCTGCCCGCCCGTCCTGTTCACCAATGGCGGCTGCGGCAACGTCAACCCGCCCGCGCAGACGCCTGACTATCGCGTGGTCGAGCAGTTCGGCCAACGGCTTGCCAATTCGGTCGTGTACACGGCCAAGACGAGCGCTGTGCGGTTTCCCGATGCTGGCCTGGCGAGCGCCCAGGAGACCCTCGATCTGCCCCTGGCGATGATGACGCCGGCTGAGGTCGAGCAGGAGTACGAACGAGCGATCGCCGAGTGCGTTCCTGGCGTGCTCTTCTGGGAGAGGGCGCGGCGGGCCTATGACGTGTGGCACGCTGAGGCGTTGGCGGCCCTGGCCGCCGGCCGCGCGGCTACTCAGGTTACGACCGATCTGCAGGTCGTGCGGATCGGCCCGGCCCGTTTCGCGGCGATCGGCGGCGAGGTGTTCTCGCGCCTGGCCACCGATGTGCGGGCGGCCTGCGGTCCACACGTCTATGTGGTCGGCTACGCCAACGGCGACATCGGTTATCTGCCGCCGCGAGAGGTCTACGCGGAGGGCGGCTACGAAGTGGACATGGCCTACAAGTTCTACGGCGGCAATTTCATGGTCGCCGCGGGCGGTTTCGAGCTGCTGCGCGATCGTGCGATCGCACTCCTGCACGAGATGAAAGCCTCTGGCGGGTGAAATCCAGCCTCCGGCGGCTGGATCTGAACTGCCGTCGTGCGCCTTTCCGTTCTTGCGGGCAGTCCAGCAGTCGTGCTACAATCTGGGCTGCCTGACCAACCTGCTCTGTTCTTGGTGCACACTCGTGATACGCAGAATCGCCATGCCTGCCATTCTCCGGCGCTCGTTGCTCTACGTCCCCGGCGATCGGGAGGCCATGCTGGCCAAAGCGCCCCAGCGCGGGGCCGACGGGCTGATCCTGAACCTGGAAGACGCGGTCGCGGCCATCTACAAAGAGCTGGCGCGAGAGACCGTCGCGCGCGCGCTGCAAACCGTGGACTTCGGCCCCGCCGAGGTCATCGTACGCATCAACGGGCTGGAGACCGACACGGGCTATCGCGACCTGCTGGCGATCGCGGCGCTCGGGCCGCACGCGATCTTGCTCCCGAAAACGCGGTCGGTCGAGGAGGTACGCTTCGCAGCCTGGACCATCGGCCGCCTGGAGAGCCTGCACGGCGCGGCCGCAGACGCCATCGCCATCATGTGCATGATCGAATCGGCCGCGGGCGTGTTGGCGGCGGCCGAGATCGCCGCGTGTCACCCGCGCGTGACCGCTCTGGTCTTCGGCGCGGCTGACTTCTGCGCGGAGATCGGCTGCACGCCCGCGGCGGATGATCTCGCGCTGCTGCACGCTCTGAACCAGGTCGTGTTGGCTGCCCGGGCCGCGGGGATTGACGCCATCGACGCGCCGCACATGCGCCTGGACGATCCTGCGGGCCTGGCGCGCGGCGCAGAGATAGCGCGTAACCTCGGCTTCGCGGGCAAGTCAGCCATCCATCCGGCGCAGATCGCGGCGATCAACGCTGCCTTCTCGCCCACCACAGAACAGATCATCTGGGCCAGGCGCGTCATCGAGGCGCTGGGCGACGACGAAGCGAGAGCTGGCGCGACGTTGCTCGACAACCAACTGATCGAGACGCCTCACTTGCGGCGCGCCAGGCGCATCCTGGCCGCGGATCGCCGCGCTGCTTGAGCGTGCGGCTCGAAGACTACCGAGGCTACACGGTTCCGATGCCATGACCGATCTGCCAGCCGCTATCGCGGCCGAGCTGCAAGCCCTCTCTTGCGACTATGCGTTCTATTACCATCGTCGCGGACAGGAGCCGCTCAGCTTCCACAACTGCGAACGCTTCAGGTCGGCGTCCATCATCAAGACGCCGATCCTGTTCGCATGGGCTTACCTGGAGCGCACAGGCCGCGCCGATCGCGCCGAGATGTGCGAGCTCGACCTGGAGCCGCAAGTGCAGGGCGCGGGGCTTTCGTGGCTGCTGCGCACACGTCGCTTGCCCTTCGGCGATGTGCTGCTGCTGATGACGGCGCTCTCCGATAACCTGTGCACCAACCTGGTGATTCGCCGGATCGGCCTGGAGCGCCTCAACGCGATCTTTCGCGGCCCACTGGGATTGCAGGACACGCGGCTGGAACGGAAGTTGATGGACTACGCCGCACGCGCGACGGGCCGCGAGAATTGGATTTCGCCGCGCGACTGCGTTCAGTTCTTCAGGCTGCGCGATCAACTCTCTGCGGGCGAGCGCCAGTGGATCGAGCCGATGCTGCTTGCGAACACGGACCTGGGCCTCTGGCTGCGCAACATTCCACGCGACACTGTGGCATTTAGCCACAAGACCGGTTCGATGGAGGGGGTCTTACACGATTGGGGCTACACCGAAGACGCCGATCTGTTCTTGCTCACGCAGAACGTCGGCGATGAACGCGAAGTATACCGGGCGCTGGACGCCCTGGGCCCGCTGCTACTCGGGCGCAGCGAGCCCTGACATCCGATCAAATCTGAAAGCGGCCGGTGGCCTGCACGACCTTGTGGCTGAAGTTGGCCACATACTCGAGCAGGCGATCCCGCAATTCCCGCCAGTCGCCGCCATTCAAGATCGCGCGCATGGTCTCCAGGTCAGCCGTCACCGCCCCGGTCAAGATCTGCGGGCTCTTGCCGTAGACGGTGTACCAGACTTCCGTGGGCTGGAGTCCAAGCCGCATCAAACCGGGCGCGAATTCTCGCACCACGAACTCGAAGTAAGACTGCTCTCGCCCAGCCTTGATGTCCCAACTCATCAGCAACTTGACCATGCGTCACCATCCTCGGAGTACTCTGGCTGCCATGCAGCATACCAGAAGGGGCCATTTAAGGCAAGTCGCTGGTCAGTGGACTGCTAGCCGCAGTCGCCGGCAGCTCGCTGGCCGTCTGTGGCGCTTTCTCTTTGCCCTCGCCGGCATTCTCATCTGCGTCGCGCCGATCGGCGCACAAAGCCAGAGGATGACTGTGGCCAGCTCAGCCGTAACGAGCGTCCCGGCCCCCTCGTCTCCGGCGGGCAGCACGCCCGCAGGCTCGAAGGCCGCCTCGCGCGGGGTCGAGCTGCGTGTGCAAACCGTGGATGCCCTGATCGTCCAGGATGCGACCGCCGTTTGGGCCGATACGCAGGTCTGGATCAGGCTTCTGAACCCCGCCACCCAAACCGTCACGATCACCCTCTCGCTATCGGCCGCGCACCTGGCGCGGGCCGATCTACCCTCCGATCTCCAGGCAACGCTTGACGAAAAGCCACTGCCCACGCATCCCGCAGCGTCCGATCCCAACCAGGACTGGCCGGGTTTGACCGCCGAGCACGTGTTAGCTCCGCGCGGAACCGCGTCGCTGCGGCTAAGCTATCGCCAGGCGCTGTCGGAGACGGCCGGTCTGACCCAGTTCGCCTATCCGTTGTCCGCGGCCAGCCGTTGGGCGGGCGCGCCGGAGTCGCTGCGCGTGACTCTCAAATTCGCTGCACCACTGGCGCGCGAGCAGATCCTCGGCCACTCGCCGCCGATCCAAAAGCAGACCGATACGGCCCTCACCTGGGAGTGGGAGGGCCAGCCAGCCTCAAGAGATGTCTGGCTGGCGTTCATGGCGCCCCGCTGGTGGGCGGATTTCGCCGCAGCGCGCAGCGCGGCGACCGCGGCCGGAGCCGGCCCGGCCGAGCATTTGGCACTGGGGGAACGCTATGCGCAACTGGCCGGCCTGCCGGCCCTGCCGTTTCAGAGCGACGCCGACTTCTTTGCCCGTTACTACCCGCCGGCCGTGGCCGAGCTGCAGGCGGCGCTGGCGGCTGGCGACCGGCGACCAGCCACAGCCGGTCAGACCGTGGCCGCTCACCTGCTGCTGGCCAACCTTTACCGTCGGCAGGCCGACCGGCTTGGCCGGGCCGGAGAAAGCTTCTGGCAGCTTGTCGCGACCGAAGGCCAGGCTGCACTGGCCCAGGGCGCGGCCGCAGCCGCCGTGCGCGATCTGCTCAGCGAAGCGTACACCCGGCTGACCGAACTGGCCCAGGCCAGTGGCGACGCGGCCGGGGCAACAGAGTACCGCGGCCGGCTGGCTGCGCTGCAAGCCGTCTCGTCTTCCGCAGCAGACTCGCGGACCGCGCGCCTGGCTCAGGCCGGCCAGGCCATTGCGCGGCGCGATTTCGATGTCGCGCGGCAGATCATCGCGGAGACCTTTGGGGCGGACGCCGCGGTGTTCCCTGGCAGCCGGCCGCCCCTGGCAAATCAGGCCCTGCTGATCGTCACGACAGAGCCTCACGCACGGGTCTTCAGTCTGACGCTGGCAGATGGCGGACAGCCAGCCGCGGTCGAGGCGCTCCTGCGCCAGGCTGCGGGCGCCGCCATGCGCGTGCCCGGCGCGCAGGCGCTGGCGGCGGCCGACCGGCTCACCATCACCCTGCTGATGGAGGGTGGGCTGGCGGAGGCGCAGGCTCGGCTAGCCGCCGCGCTGCCGACCGCGCCGGAATTGGCGCTGCTGTCCGCGGCGCTGACGCAGGACAAGACCGCCTGGCAAAACGAAGATCGCGTGGTGCAGACATTCTGGCGTTATGTCGAGCAGGTTGATCTACGGTCCGCCGAGTCCACGTGGCAACAGCTCGCGGACCGGTTGACTGCGGCTGGCCTGCGTCTGCCGGCCCCAGATGCTCCGGTTCAGACCGTCGAAGAGCGGCTCGGACAGATTCAGCGCGGCCTGTGGTCGGCCGATGCGAGCGCGTGGCGCAGCCTGGCGGCCGAAAGCCGCGTGACCTATCGCGTGGCATGGTGCGACCCCGACGTGACCAGGGAATGGCAGGTTCCGGTCGGGTCGGCGCGGGTTTTGACCGCCGAAGCGACACGCTGGCTGCCCGAACGTCTGAAATGGCTTGCGCTGGGCGGCGCTGCGTTTCTGTTGTTATTGGCCTTGCTCGTCTGGCGTCGCTGAGATATAATACATCCCAGCATGGCTCGTATCCCGAAACAGGAGGGAACCGTGAACGCGCACAATCGTCGTCGACTCGTTTCGCTCGTGGCTTTATGTCTTTTCGTGGCCCTGTGCGTAGCCCCCTTGATCGCGACTGCCAGTCCCACCCAACCGCCTTCAGGTGGGTACTACTATACCGTGTTACGCGGTGATAGCTGGAGCAGCATCAGCCGGCGCACGGGCATCACCGTCGCCGAACTCAAGGCCCTCAACCCGGCCGCGGTCCGCCCGCGTGCCTGGCTGTGGATCGGCGAACGGTTGTACGTCCCCGCGCAGCCATCGCTGCCGCCCCAAGAAGCAGGCGACTCGCCCTGCGGCTACTGGTATCAGGTGAGCCGGGGCGATAGCTGGCACCGCCTGGCGCAGAAGACAGGGGTTCCCCTGGCCGAGCTATGGCGCGTGAACCCGCTCCAGGTGAGTCGCGTCCTCTGGCTGTACACCGGCCGGTGGTTGTGGATTCCGGGCCCATGCGGCGTGCAGCCAGATTTCGTCGGCCCGGTGGCCCCGGCGCCGGCCGGCCCGGTCGCCGTCCAGCCGGCCGCGACGCAGGCGCCGGCCGCGATCCCGCCTGCGGCCGCCCCTGGCGCCAGCCCTACTCTGGCCGTGAAAGCGACCGGCGTGTTGACGCCGACCGCGCCAGGGGTCGCGCCCGCCGCGGCCATCACCCCGATGGCCACAACTGCGCCGGAGGTTGCGCCCGCCGCGCCTGCGGCTGCGACTGCTCAACCAACCGCAGGGGTCAGCGCGCCTGGCCTGGCTGTCACGCCGACCATGCCGATCACGCCGGCGCTGCCAGCAGCCACAGTGATCGCGCCAGCCGCCCCACTGACAGGCACGCCCCCTGCCCGCACGCCGGTTGCGGCCGCGCCAGTCACGGCGACTGTCCAGGCTGCTGCTACCCCGCCGGTTGGCGCAACCGCTTCACCAATACGCCCGGTGACGGCGACGGTCGCCCCAGGCGCGGCGACAGCCGTGTCGCCAACCCCGGCAACCGGAACCGTTCCGACAGTCACGTCTGTCGTTGCCGCGCTGCCCACGGTCACTGCCACGGCCAGGGCCACACCTGCGGCTGTCGCGGCCGCGACTAAGGCTGCGCCCGCGCCCGGTCAGGCTGCACAACCTCAAGGACTGCCGATCGGCTGGCGCATCGTCATCGGGGGCGGGCTGGCTGCGGCGGCCGGAGGCGGCGGCTATGCCCTCTGGCGGCGCCGAAGAGCGTGAGACGGCGACTGCTCTGAACACAAGGATAATCTGTGACTGATACGAATACGCTTCTCCCCGCTGCGGCCCCGGAGACGCCAGCCTCCGATGCCAGACAGGCGGAACCGGTGTCGCTCCTGGGTGTTATCTGGGAGCTCGTGCAGACGGTCGTGATGGCGGTCGTGATCTTCCTGCTAATCCGCAATGTCATCCAGAACTACCGCGTCGAGGGGATCAGCATGGAGCCGAACTTCCACAACGGCCAGTTCTTGATCGTCAATCGTTTCGCATACTGTCCCGGCGCTCATCTGGAGATCAAGCCGCTCGACATCCATCTCGAGCGGGTCTGGTGCGTGCGCCAGCCGCAGCGCGGGGATGTGATCGTGTTCGAGTACCCGCGTGATCCGAGCCGCGACTTCATCAAGCGCGTCATCGGTCTGCCTGGCGAGACGATCGAGGTCAAGTCTGGCAGGGTCTACGTCAATGGCAGGCTGATGCCAGAGCCTTTCGGGCCGAACCCTGGCAGCTACACGGCCGGCCCGGTGGTCGTCCCACCCGGCGAAGTCTACGTGATGGGCGACAACCGCAACAACTCCAGCGATTCGCACATGTGGGGCCCCCTACCGCAGCGTTTGATCATCGGCAAGGCTCTGGTATCGTATTGGCCGCCGCAGCATTGGAGCCTGGTGCCCAGCTACGATCTGAACAACTTCGCTGTGGCGCGACTGTGAGGTGTCTCGATGACGTTGAACCTGAACGCGGACGGCCTGGCGCGGATGATTGATCATACCCTGCTGAAGCCCCAGGCCACCGAGGAGCAAATCCGCCAGCTCTGCGCCGAGGCCCGCGGCCACGAATTCGCCAGCGTCTGCGTGAATCCGACCTGGGTGGCGCTCTGCGCGCGGCTGTTGAAGGACAGCCCTGTGGCCGTTTGTACGGTGATCGGCTTTCCCCTGGGCGCGAACACGCCGGATGTCAAGGCATTCGAGGCGGAGCGTTGCATCGGCCTCGGCGCGACCGAGCTGGACATGGTGCTCAACATCGGCGCGCTGAAGTCGGGCGACGACCAGGCGGTCGAGGATGACATCGCCGCGGTGGTGAGCGTTGCGCACGGCCAGGGCGCGACCGTCAAAGTCATCATCGAATGCGCCTATCTGTCCGCTGCGGAGAAGGTCAGGGCCTGTGCGTTGGCCGCGGCGGCCGGCGCAGATTTCGTCAAGACCTCGACCGGCTTCGGGCCTGGCGGCGCGACCGTCGAGGATGTGGCGCTCATGCGCCAGGCCGTGGGGCCTGCGCTGGGCGTCAAGGCGGCCGGCGGGATCAAAACTGCCGCTGATGCGCGCGCGATGATCGCGGCCGGCGCCAACCGCCTCGGCGCAAGCGCCGGCGTGCAGATCGTCCGCGAGTGGCAGGCTCAGTAGTCAGTCGCCTCCGGCAGGAAGGCTTTGGACATGTCTCAACGCGAGGTATTGCTCCTGCTGGCGCACGTGCAGTTCTGTGCGCCGTGCCGGCGCCGGCTGTTGGCCGATCCCGACGCCGTGTTCACGGGTCGGGCGCTCACCAGCGCCGAGAAGGAAACGCTGAAGAAGATCAGCGAGGACGATTTCCTGACGCCCGATCTGTTGGCGCGCGCCGCAGGCGCGGCGGCTGCCGAGCTGGATGAGTACAAGGATCACCCGATAGCTCGACTCAGGCATCTGTAGAGGAAACCGGCCATGCCGATGCAAAACCTCTGGCGCGAACTGCGCCCAGGACCCCGAACGCCCGACATCGTCTACGCCATCATCGAGATCCCCAAGGGCTCCCGCAACAAGTACGAGTACAACAAGGAGACGGGGGTCATCGTGCTGGACCGGGTGCTCTTTTCTTCGCTGCACTATCCCGGCGACTACGGGCTGATCCCGCGCACCTTCTACGACGACGGCGACCCGCTGGATATCCTCCTGATGACCAATGAGCCGACTTTTCCCGGCTGCATCATCCAGGCCCGGCCGATCGGCATCTTTCGGATGTTGGATCGGGACCTGAACGATGACAAGATCCTGGCCGTGCCCGCCACCGACCCGCTCTTTGCCGAGTACCACGATCTGAAAGATGTGCCGCCGCACTTCCTGCGCGAAGTGGCCCACTTCTTCGACGTGTACAAAGACCTGGAAGGCACCCGCACCAAGCCGATCGGCTGGGAAGAGGCGGCCGCGGCCAAACAGGAAATCCTGCGTTCCATCAAGCTGTTCGATGATCGCTTTGGTCTGCCGGGGCTGTGATCGGGTTTTGGATTTTAGATTTGCGATTTTGAATTTCGGATTTCAGATGCGAAATCGCGGATTCCACTGATGGAGCGTTGCATGACCAACACGACCCTGGATCTGATCCGTTCCCACGGTTCGGTCCGCCGCTACAAGCCCGATCCGGTCCCCATCGAGATGACGGAGGCGATCGTGGCCGCAGCGCAGCGGGCTTCCACATCATCCAACCTGCAAGTCGTCAGCGTCGTGGCAGCGACCGACCCCGCAGTGCGCGAACATCTCTCTGCGATCTGCGCCAACCAGCAGCACGTGGCCCAGGCGCCGCTCTTTCTGACCTGGTGCGCCGACCTGGCGCGACTCGATCGCGCCTGCGAGCTGCGCGGCTATACCCAGTCCACCGATTACGTCGAGAGTTTCCTGGTCGCCGCCCTCGATGTGGGGATCGCGGCCCAGAACGCCGCGCTGGCCGCGGAGTCGTTGGGATTGGGCATCTGCTACATCGGCAGCCTGCGCAACGATGCCCAGGCGGTGATCGAGCTGCTCAAGCTCCCCCGGCTGGTCTTCCCGATCGTCGGCATGACGGTGGGCTGGCCAGTCGAAGAGCCGCGCGTGCGCCCACGTCTGCCCCTCTCTGCGGTCCTGCACTGGGGCGTCTACGATCCACAGCCCAAGGATGCCGAGCTGGCCGAATACGACAGGGTGATGGCGGCCACCGGCATCTACGAAGGCCGCCAGGTTCCCGTCCCCGGCCGGCCCGGCGAGCTGGAAGACTACGGGTGGACCGAGCACTCGGCGCGGCGTGCAGCGCAGGCATTACGCACCGATCTTCGCGAGGCGCTCAGGCAACAGGGGTTTGGACTCAGATAAGGCAGAAAGCCCAGGGTGTGGAGCTCAGACCGACCGACATGATCGAGGCTACGAGGCATCCCCCGCAGATAGGGCTGGTGGAACGCGTTGATCTCTATCGCGTCTCGGCCGTCCGCCAGCTCGATCCCGACCGCCGGGTTGAGCTGGGACAGTTCCTGACTCCGCCGCCGATCGCGCGCTTCATGGCCTCTCTGTTCAGCATCCCAGGAGACACGGTCCGGCTCCTCGATGCCGGCGCAGGGGTTGGAACCCTGACGGCCGCGTTCGTGGAGAGGGCCTGCGCCAGTACGAGCAGGCCGCGACGTATCGAAGCCACAGCGTATGAGCTCGATCCTGTGCTGGCCGAATCGCTCCGCTTTGCCCTGAGAGGCTGTCAAGAACTCTGCCAGCAGCGCAACATCGAGTTTGGGAGTGAGCTAAAACAGGCCGACTTTATTGTAGAAGGAGTAGCGCAGTTACGCCAGGACCTGTTCGCGCCTGCCACACACACCTGTAATCGGGCTATCCTCAACCCACCCTATCGGAAGATCCGCAGCGATTCCCCTTATCGCATGCTGCTCCGCGAGATCAATGTCGAGACGAGCAATCTCTATGCTGGCTTTCTAGCCATCGTGATCGGTTTGTTGGAACCAGAGGGCGAGCTTGTCGCCATCACGCCGAGGAGTTTCTGCAACGGCCCATACTTCAAGCCCTTTCGCAGACTTCTCCTGGAGAACATGGCGCTGAAGCGCCTCCACGTCTTCGAGACTCGTGATAGGGCCTTCAGTGATGACGAGGTGCTCCAAGAGAACATCATCTTCCTTGCAGTCAAGAATGGATCACGCGACAGCGTCATCATATCGAGGGCGCAGGCAGTAGATGACGATACACTGTCAGTCCGAGAGGCGGCATACGATGAAGTCGTATACGCCAACGATCCGAACTCGGTGATTCACATCGCGACAAGCGAGGTGGATTCTCTCGTCAAGGATCGCATCGGAGCGTTTGAGGCGACTCTTGGCGACATCGGTTTGGCCGTCTCGACCGGCCGCGTCGTAGACTTTCGAGTCAGAGAGCTGCTGCGAGCAGACCCCGGGCCCGGCGCCGTGCCGCTCGTCTATCCAGGGCATTTCGATGGGGGAATCGTTCGCTGGCCAAATCGCGACCTCAGAAAGCAACAGGCCATCAGCCTGTCGCCGGCTTCCAAACCTCTCTTGCTGCCGGCTGGCTACTATGTGGTGGTGAAACGGTTCTCCGCAAAGGAGGAGCCGCGCAGGGTGGTGGCCGCGGTCTATGACCCCAGCCTGGTGGCCTCGCCATTCGTGGGGTTCGAGAACCACCTCAACTACTACCACATCAATGACGCCGGCCTGCCTGCGAACCTGGCGAAAGGGTTGGCCCTGTTCCTCAATTCCACCCTGGTTGACGTCTACTTCCGCCAGTTCAGCGGTCACACGCAGGTCAACGCCGCAGACTTGCGCATGCTCCGATACCCCACTCGCCAGACGCTGGACCGGCTGGGCGCGCAGGCGGAGGCGTCGTCTCTGACACAGCGCGAGATAGACGCGCTTCTGGAACAGGAGATTCGCAGAATGGCAGTCATACACACCCCGGATCCGATCGCTGCCAGACAGAGGATAGAGGAGGCCATTAGCATCCTCAGAATGCTGGGATTGCCTCGGGGGCAGTTGAACGAGCGGTCCGCCCTGACCCTGTTGGCACTCCTCGGGCTTACGCCTGACGCATCTTGGAACCAGGCGACCAATCCTCTGATCGGGATCACGCCGATCATGGACTTCTGCCGCGATCACTACGGCACGAGATACGCCCCGAACACGCGCGAGACCTTTCGCAGACAAACCATGCATCAATTCATGGAAGCCTGTCTCGCCATCGCGAACCCCGACCACCCCGACCGACCGATCAATAGTCCAAAGTGGTGTTATCAGATCGAACCGAGGGCGCTCAGACTAGTCAGGAGTTTTGGGTCTCCGAAATGGGATGCTGACCTGTCGGAATGGCAGTCATCTGTCGAGTCACTCAAGCGCCGCTATTCACGGGAGCGCGCGATGAACAAGATCCCTTTGCAACTAGCGGAGGGACGTGAGCTCTACTTGACGCCTGGAGGCCATGGCAAGCTCATCCGCGCTGTGGTCGAAGAATTCGCGCCGAGGTTCGCACCAGATGGCCAGGTGATCTATGTAGGTGATACTGGCGAAAAGTGGGCATACTTCGACTCGGAAGCACTGCGTGGTCTGGGGGTTATGATAGATCACCACGGCAAGATGCCAGACGTAGTGATCTACTACAGCGCCAAGGACTGGCTACTGCTCATTGAGGCGGTCACCAGCCACGGGCCGGTTGATGCCAAGCGTCGCAACGAGCTTGCAGAACTGTTTCGAGGCTCGCGAGCAGGGCTGGTGTTCGTCACCGCGTTCCTCAATCGCAACGATATGGCTAAGTACATCGGCGACATCTCCTGGGCCACAGAGGTATGGGTTGCAGACTCAGAGACACACCTGATCCACTTCAATGGAGAGCAGTTCCTGGGACCCTACGAGCAGTGATACCATCGCACATGGAGGCAACCATGACCCATCACGATAATGACGTTGTACTTCTCAGCGCCGCGCGCACCCCGATCGGCAAGTTCCAGGGCGCGCTGAGCGCCATTCCCGCGGCGCAATTGGCCGCAGTCGCGATCCGGGCCGCGATCGAACGCGGCGGCGTTGACCCCGCGATCCTCTCCGAAATCATCATGGGCAACGTGGTGCCGGCCGGCGAGGGGCAGGCCCCGGCGCGCCAGGCCGCGATCGCGGCCAGCATCCCGCCGCAGGTAGGGGCGATGACCATCAACAAGGTCTGCGGCTCTGGGCTGAAGGCGGTCATGTTGGCGGCCGCGGCCATCCGCGGCGGCGATGGCGATTTCTACGTGGCTGGCGGCATGGAAAACATGAACCTGGCCCCCTATCTGCTGGCCAGGGCGCGCTTCGGCTATCGCCTGGGCAACGCCGAGCTGCTGGACGCGGTCGTCCACGACGGGCTGTGGTGCCCGTTCGAGAAGCAACACATGGGGCTGGCGGCTGAATGGATCGCTGTGGAGTACGATGTCAGCCGCGCCGCGCAAGACGAGTTCGCCCTCCTGAGCCACCAACGGGCCGTCGCCGCCCTGGATGCCGGCCGCTTTCGCGCCGAGATCGCGGCCGTGCCGATCCCTCAGCGCAAAGGCCCTCCGACCCTCGTTGACGCAGATGAGAATCCCCGCCGCGACACATCGCTGGCCGCGCTGGCCGCGCTCAAGCCAGTCTTCAAGGATGGCGGTACGGTCACGGCCGGCAATGCGCCGGGCATCACCGACGGCGCAGCCGCGCTGGTCGTGGCGCGACGCGCGGCCGCGGCCGCGCTGGGTTTGCGGCCGCTGGCCCGCGTAACAGGCTATGCCCAGGCCGCAGTCAAACCGTTGGAGCTGTTCACTGCCCCGATCTTCGCGGTGCGCGCGCTGGCCGGGAAGCTGGGCATGGCGCCGACCGATTTCGACCTGGTGGAACTTAACGAGGCGTTTGCGGCCCAGGCGGTGGCCGATATTCGCAGTCTCGGTCTGGATATGGCAAAGGTCAACATCAACGGCGGTGCGGTCGCCCTGGGCCATCCCATCGGCGCCAGCGGCGCGCGCGTGTTGGTCACGCTGCTCTATGCGCTGCGTGACCGCAACCTGTCCACCGGCATCGCGTCCCTCTGTTTGGGAGGGGGCGAGGCCGTCGCCCTGGCCGTGGAGCTGGAACCGTGACACGACGAACCCACCAGGCGTCGGCGCCTGAGAGGATGCCTGGCGCTTGGTGGGCGATTACCAGGATAATTGTTCATGCCGCGGCCGGCGCCACGGCCAGCGAGAGAATGTCCCGGTTTGGAGGCTTCAGCCGGTTACATTGTTGGCGAGAGTGACCGGCTAATCCTAGAGGAGGCTTCGCACAGCCTCGAAACCAGAGCGATGGGCGTTGATTTTCAGGACCGACACATGAAGAAGATATTCATCGTCACCGATCTGGAAGGGGTGGCCGGGGTCGTTTCGTTCAGCGATCAATCCTCGCCGGACGGCCGCTATTATGATGCAGCCAGGAAGCTGCTCACCGCCGAGGTGAATGCCGCGATCGAGGGAATGCTGAGCAGCGGCGTGGAAGAGATCCTGGTGTGGGATGGCCATGGCGCCGGCGCCATCAGCTTCGAGGATCTCCACCCCGCGGCCACTCTGCTGCATGGCCGGCCTATGCCGCCCTGGTCGCGACTCCGCGAGGTGATCAGGCGCTATGAGGCCGTAGTCATGATCGGCCAGCACGCGATGGCGGGTACGCTCACCGGCAACCAGAATCACACGCAGAACAGTCGGACGATAGACTACTACAGGCTCAATGGCCGGCCCATCGGCGAGACTGCGCAGATCGCGCTCTACTTCGGCGCGTTGGGGCTGCCGCTGATCTTTCTCAGCGGCGACCTGGACGCCTGTCGAGAGGCGCAAGAGCTGGCGGCAGGCATCAGCGTCGTGGCCGTGAAGGAGGGGGTCGGCCGTGCGGCCGCGATCTCGCTGTCAGCCCCCGAAGCCCGGCGGCGCATCTGCGCGGGGGTCAGGCAGGCGATCGAGCAGCAGAGGGCCAATCCCATCCCGCCGTTGGTCTGGGAGGGCCCCTACGTCCTGGAGAAGCGTTACTTCCACACCGATGTGGCCGATGCCGCGGCCGCCCAACCTGGCGTCGAGCGCGTGGACAGCCAGACCGTGCGCATCCGCGGGGACGACATCCTGGAGCTCATCTATCGTTGAGGTCAGGTGTCGGAACCCCTAGAGCACCGGTCAAGTAGTCCGTCACGGGCGACCGAGGTCGCTGCAACCCCTGCGAAGTCGCCCTGCGGCGACTGAATTCAGCAGCATTACTTGACCGACGTTCTAGATCCCCAACTTCTCGCGGCGATAGAGCTCATCTGGCCGCGTGTGAATGCGCGCCACATCCTTCGGCGACAGAAAGCGCGGGCCGCCGGCCGCGTACGTGCCCACCAGGATGCGCGCCGTCTTGACTGCCATCGCGGTCGTGTCGGCCACCTGCTGCGCGGTCTTGCCGAGCGCGATCAACCCGTGATTCTGGATCAAGATGATGCGCGGAAGGTCATTGTGCTCCCGGATATAGGTTTGGATACGACCATAGGTCTCGCGCGCCAATGGCACGCCGGGGTCGGTGTAGGGCACGGTCACGGGCGCGGGCCCACACAGGACGATCTCATCCGGGAAGAGGCGTCCCGCAAAGGCGTTGTCGAAAGCGGCCGAACAGGTCACTGAGTTGACCGCTACAGGATGCGTGTGGCCGACGAAATTGATGCCCGGCAGGTTCAGGCACAGACCGTGCAGGAGCGTCTCGACGGAGGGGTGCGACGGATAGGTTGGATCCATCTTGGCCGCGATCAGCCCCGCCTTGACATCAGCATCCGAGAGGTCCTGGCGCTCCATCAGCGCCAGCACGCGCTGAAACGAGACATGCACGAAACCGCTGGCGGTGATGGTGCGCAGCTCGGTCCCGCTCGCCTTCACGTAGAAACTCTCGGCATCGGCGCGCGCCGATGTGTTCCCCTCGCCGAGGATCACGTAGTCGTTTTCGGGCCGGCCGAGCTGGTTAGAAAGCGCCACGAGTTGGGTCAGAATGTCGTTGTTCACTCTTAAAATTCCTCTGTGTCTTTTCAGAATACGATCTGCTGCACGCCGAACGCGGCGCAGATCGCACGGATTTCGTCTGTGGAACACTCCTCCTCAGCCCAGTTTGCTTTCCAACATGGCCTTGACCTGCGGCCATTCGGCGGCGATGATGCTGTAATAGACCGAATGCCGGACGATGCCTTCGGGTGTGATGATGTGGTTGCGCAAGATTCCCTCTTTCGTGGCGCCGAGACGTTCCAGCGCCGCCTGCGATCGTTCGTTGCGTAGATCGGCCTTGAACTGAACACGGATGCAGCCCAAGTCCTCGAACGCATGGCGCGGGAGCAAATACTTGCTCTCGGTGTTGACAGCGGTGCACGTGAGCCTCTGAAAGCGGCTCCAGGCGCACAACGCGACCGGTGAGGGTGACGGGTTGGACATTGATCTGGTTCGACAACTGCATACAGGTACTCCCTTGACAAACAGGTCATTGCGTGGTAGAATTTAGCTAAATCAGCCAAGATCTCCATTCTGGAGATAACCGTGACTACCAAGACCATCTCTTCCACTGAAGCGCAGAATAATTTCGGCCGCATCCTGGACGACGTCGTGCAGAATGATGCCCGCTATATCGTGAAGCGACGAAGTTCCTCACAGGTGATCGTCCTCAGCCTGGCAGACTTCAGGCAGTTGCTCGCCGCCAATGAAAACGAGCGCCGAGAGATCGGCAGGGTGATTCGTGAGCTAAGTCCCACCTACGATTTGGGCGATGCCATTGGCGAATGAGGCATGTATGGAAGCCAACCTACTCCGTCAGCACTATGCTCTGGATTACGAGTCAAGTGTTTTTTCGACATCTATCGCCATCTTCGCCGATTGCTTCGAGTGGCTGCCCAGAATACCGGCTGACAGCATACACGCCATCGTCACCGATCCGCCCTACGGAGTGAAGGAATACGATTTCGATCAGTTGGAGAAACGCGCCAACGGTAATGGCGGTGTATGGCGGATTCCGCCCTCATTCGATGGACACCAGCGCTCCCCCTTGCCGCGGTTCACCGCACTCGATACGCAGGAAAGAAAGCGGATCCAGGAATTCTTCCACGGATGGGCTGCACTAACGCTGCGCACTTTGCGACCTGGCGGGCACCTCTTTCTCGCCTCGAATGCCTTTCTATGTCAGATGGTTTTCGATGCCATCGCAGACGCCGGTTTCGAGTTTCGGGGGCAGGTCATTCGCCTGGTGCAGACCCTGCGCGGCGGCGACCGCCCCAAGAACGCCGAACAGGAGTATTCTGACGTTTGTTCCATGCCCCGTGGATGCTACGAGCCATGGGGACTCTTTCGAAGGCCCTTGTTGAACGGCATGCGAGTCAGCGACTGCCTGAGGGAGTTCCAGACCGGCGGCCTGCGACGGAAACCAGACGGCACTCCATTCGAGGATGTCATCTCGAGTGAACGAACGCCACAACGTGAGCGCAATATCGCCAACCACCCCAGCCTCAAACCGCAGTCATTCCTTCGCCAGATTGTGTATGCCTCCTTGCCGCTCGGCCAGGGTACTGTGCTCGATCCCTTCATGGGCTCTGGCTCTACTGTGGCGGCCGCTGAGGCTCTGGGCTACACAAGCATCGGGATCGAACGCCACAAAGACTACTATATCATAAGCCAGAAAGCCATCCCCGCGTTCGCCCAGCTTCCCACTCGAGAGATGCAGATGAGTTTGGGGTTAAGGAGAACAGGCAGCCATCTCGTTGGCATCTAGCATACTCCACCTATTTTTTCCCTCCCCGTGCACTTCTCCGGTATGCGGCCACCGTTCGCCGCGCGGCTTCTTCCCAGGTGAAGCTCTGGCCACGCGCCAGGCCGACCGCGATGAGCCGCGACCGGAGGTCGGCATCGGTCAGGCCGCGGCGCATGGCCGCGGTCAGGCCAGACGCGTCGGTCGGCGCGACCAACAGTGCGGCCTCTCCTGCCACCTCTGGCAACGAGGAGGCGTTGCTGCACACCACCGGCGTTCCGCACGCCATCGCTTCGAGCACTGGCAGCCCGAAACCCTCGTACAACGTCGGAAAGACAAAGAGCTCCGCCAGGCTGTACAGCGCGGGCAGGTCGGCGTCATCTACGAAGCCGGTGATGCGCACCTGGCTCTCCAGTCCCAGCCGCCGGATCGTCGCATAGATGTCATCGTCCAGCCACCCCTTTCCGCCGGCCAACACGAGCCCAAGCCGGCCCTCTGTCCCCACGGCGTTTCGACCAAACCCCTCCCCCGCAGCGAGCAGGCCGGCGTACGCTTCGATCAGTCGCGGCAGATTCTTGCGCGGTTGCAGCGTGCCGACATGCAGGATGAACCGGCCGGGCAGTTCGTAGCGCGCCCGCACTGCCGCCAGCCGGTCGCGGTCCTCGACGCGGCGGAAGCAGGAATCCACGCCGTGATAGATCACGCTGATTCGCTCCTGGGCTATACCCAGCCAGGCCATCAGATCGCGCCGCGTGTGCTCTGACACGGCGATGATGTGATCGGCGCGGCGCACCGAGCGCGGCACGGCCGCGTGCAGGTGGCGCAACACCAGGGGGTGCACCGTCGCCGGATGAGTGACGAACGACAGATCGTGGATCGTCAGCAACGTCCTGGCGCCCCACACGGCCGGCAGCGTGAAGTCGGGCGAATGAAAGAGATCCACCCTGCCCGTGAACAACTCGACCGGGATCGGCAGCCGCAGCCGATGCCAGAGCGCAGCCATGCGGCGGTCAGAGATGGGCAGCAGCCGCAGACGGGCGCGGCGGGGCAGACCGCCGACCGTTGGCGACCACAGCCCGCCCGCTCCTCCCGGCCGCGGGTCGCCGGCCGCCACCGGCCGATGGCGGAGACCGCCGGCTGCCGCGAAGAGACGATACTCGTCGTCGGTATCGTGCGCGAGCAGAGCGTTCACCAGCTCGCGCGTGTAGCGGCCAATCCCCGCGGCCTGGCAGATCGCTGATGTATAGTCTATGCCGATGCGCATGGCGAAGCATCCATGGGACGAAGCTCTACGACTCAGCCCCGCATCGAAGAACTCGTGCCTGGTCTCCGAGGCGCGCTCCATCACCAGGTATTGCGCCTCGGTGATCTTCTTCCGTTTGTGGATGTTGACCGACATCAGGCGCCTCCCCCTGTGTGACTGCTGGTTTCGAGGCTTTAGCCGGTCTCGTCCGGCAACGAAGCAACCGGCTAAAGCCTCGAAACCAGGCATCAGAATTGCGATTCGATTTACGCCTTCAATTCCAACGCGTTCCGCTTGCCCGTCATCTCGCTCACCTGCACCCGCCCCACGATCGTCTTCGTCAGCCGGCCGCGGACGAGAAGACGTTGGATCAACGGCTCTGGGTCGGGTTCCATCTGGCGGATCATCAGGGTCAGCGCCTGGCGCTTCTCATCCTCATCTTCCAGGAAGACGACCCGGCCGGCGAAGTGCACCGAGCGATAGGCATGGTCGCACTTGCCCGTCACGTAGCCGCGATCCTCGATCACCTGGCCCCACACGTCGGGATTCGCGATCATGGCCGCGACCTTCTTCCCCGCGGTCGCGCCGTGGAAGTAGAAGCAATCGCGCGCGGCGTCGAAGCCGTAGTTCATCGTCGCCAGGTAGGGCCGACCGTCGGCGATCATCGCCAGGGTCATCCACCGCTGCCCGGCGATGATCTCCAAAAGCTCAGCACGGTCGGTGAACATCTTTTCGGGGTGGTGGAAGTGATATTTCATACTCGGTTCTGTCATTCAGAAGTCTCCGTCGCCAGCCCGATCCAGCGGCGAGTATTCTCGCTTCGGGCGATCCATTCGGCGTGCGTCTCATGCGTTCCCGATGAACTCCCGAAAGAGGGCCAGCACCGGCTCCGCGCCGCTCAACTGCTTGTGTTGGAAGGTCTTGAAGTATGCGCCCCAGGTCAACGACCAATCGCACGCGTCGCAGCGCAACACCTCAGCCTTGTCGCCGCTGTGAGGGATCTGCGCGCCACAAATCGGACAGCGCGCGCAGCCGGCCCACGCCTCGCACGCCTCGATGAAGCCCTGGCAGCGGGCGCGCAAAGCGTAGCCGACCTCTTGGATCAGCTCATCGTCGTAGATGCCTTGCGCGTCCAGCTCGTAAAGCTGGCGGATCTTGTGTTGGGGCACGCGCGGCGCCCATTGCGGCAAGGTTGGATGCTCTTCGGCCACGATCGTCTTTCGCCCCCGGCAAGAACAACCTACAGACGCGCCAGGATCGCGACCGGCGACAACCCCGGATCGAGCGCGGCCAGCCGCGCGATCCCGGCCCTGCCTGGCGTCACCTGCTGGCCCACCGCCTGATAGAACACGTTTCGCTCTTTGCGCGCCGGCAGATGGGTTTTCGCCCAGGCGCTCTGATACCCCAGGCCGCGCGCGCGCTGCATGACCGTGTGGCCGTAGATGAAAGCCGCGCCATCCAGGAACGCCTGGCGCACCGGGGCCATCTCCGGCGCATCGAAGTCATCCACCAGCTTGTTGTCAGGCGCGTTCATCTCGGTGCCGACGTTGATCGGCAGATCGAGCTGCGCCGCGATCTCCACGATCTGGTGCAGCTTGCGCACCTTCAGCGCCCGCGTGGCCGGGTCGGCGATGTTCCAGTTGCGATCGGGGATGATGTTAAGCGCGACCGCGCCCTGCTCGATCAGCAAGCCCAGCAGTTCGTCAATGGCTTGTTCGCCGGCCGAGGTTCCGTCCAGCCAGGTGGCCGTGGGCAGCGCGGCGCACGCGACGATGAAGCGGTGATACTCCTCAACCGTGGGGAACGATTCCGGTGTGGGGACGACGTAGCCGACGCCGCCCTTCTTCATCAGCTTGCCGCGCACCAGGTTCGAGAATTTGGCATAATCGCCGATGATCGCTGTGATCTGCGCTTCGGGCGTGCTCAGCTTGTCGGCCCAGAAGGCGAGCAGTGCGTGCGACGGCGCAGCTTCCGGGCCGTCGTTCATCGCCTCGGCCGCCTTGCGGATGATCGCGACCAGCATGTGACGCTCGGTGGCGTTGCCCCCCGGCGTCAGAGGCAGCACGTCGGCCTCGTAGTCTACCGCGATCGGCGCGAGGTGCGCGTTCAGTCGCGCCAGCATGTCGCGGTTGCGGCGTTCGGCGCGGGCGCGCATGGAAACCAATGTCTGGGCTGGAGACCCTAAAGGTCTTTCGAGACCTTTAGGGTCTGGCGCCGTACCCGACGTAAACCCAATGCCCATGTGATAGTAGACCCCCGGCTCGCCCGGCGAGTTGATCTCCCGCGTGGCGAACTGGGGTATGAAGACGCGCGTCTCGATCCCCGCGCTGCCGCGCACGCCGACGATCTCGCAGGCATCCAGGAATTCATCCACCGCGTCGAGCACGTCGAAATCCACGATGCCGGCGGCCTGCCAGCCGCGCTGCTTCGCCAGCCAGGCCAGCCCCGCCGGCGAGTAGCCATAGGCGTTGAAGGAGAAGAACGTATGGCAGTGCATGTTGACCGCGGGGCGTTCGGCTGCGGTCTCGATCTTGCCGGCCTCGGTCAGCGCGGCCAGCTCGGTCAGCGCGGCCATACGGGTCTTGAGATCGAACTGGTTAAGGGCCTGTTCAAGTCGGGTGACGTGAGCGTTAATGGTGAGATCTCCTGCCTTCTAATGTGATCTGCGCCTCGTCACCCAGGATCGTCACCGGCTCTTCGCCCAGCTTCCAGGGATAGAGCCCGCCCGACCGATCCACCGAGAGCGCGCCGTCGTCGCCGATCTTGGTGACGACCATGCCGATCTCATCCATGTGCGCGGCGAAGCAGGTGAGCGGCCCGGACGCGTCCCGGCCGGCCAGCCGCACCAACACGTTGCGCGCCGCGTCGGTCTCCGGTTGATAGCCGTAGCTTTGGAGCTTGGCCCGGATCACCTCAGCCAGCGCGTCCTCTCGGCTGCTGGGAGAGGGTACCGCGAGCAGCTCGGCAAACAGGGCGAGGACCGGATGATCGTTGATCGTTGGATACGTGGTCATGCGTTGCATCTCTCTTGGAGAAACTGACGCGCACAAATCTGGCGGTTAGTGTAGCATAGCTGGCGGATACCGTCAAAGCAGTTGCCCTGCCGGGGTATATGCCGCCCGTTGTGCTCTGGGCGGAATCGCGCCAGAATAGGGCCATCTTGCGCAATGACATGCGAACGATCGCGTTCTTCGATAAGTATGTGATTCCTGATCTGGCATTGCCAGAGGATCTGGGTTTGACTTCGCGCCGCAGTGGTCTTATACTCCACTCGTTGGCGGCGTTTATCTTGTGCGAGCCAGACATGGAATCGTTGGAAATCATTGGTGAGATCAACGTCCCGCAGGCAATCCTGCTTGTTCGCTCCTCAGGAGTCCCCGATGACCCGCGCCCAAACCGAATATCGCTACAATCGCCTGACCTGGCCCGAGATGAACGACGCCATCGCCATGCAGAAGGTGATCCTCCTGCCGACCGGCTCCACCGAGCAGCACGGCCCGCACCTCCCGCTGGATGTGGATGTTTTTCTGGTGGAGAGCGTCTGCCTGGAAGCCGGGCGCCGCGCGGCCGACCGGGTGCTCGTGCTGCCGCCGGTCTCCTACGGCCTCAATCTGCACCACATTGACTTTCCGGGCACGATCCACATCGAGCCGGAGGTTTTCATCGCGTTCTGTCTCAACATCACCAAGAGCCTGGCCTATCATGGCTTCAAGAAGATCCTGCTGGTGAACGGCCACGGCTCTAACACACCGCTGGTGGATCTGGTAGCGCGCAAGACGGTGCTGGCAACCGAGTCGCTCTGCGCGGCGCTCAACTACTATTCGCTGGCGGTGGAGGCGTTCGAGCAGGTCAAAGAAACGCCGGTGATGGCCCACGCCGACGAGTTCGAGACCTCGCTCTACCTCTACCTGGCAGGCGACCGGGTGCGCATGGAGCTGGTGGAGGCCGGCGACGACGTGATGGGGCGCTATCTCAGCTCGGACAGCACCAGCCCCTATGTGCGCTTCAACGATTTCTGGGGACGGTGGACGCAGCGAGGCGTGCACGGCGACGCGACGAAGGCTACGGCCGAGAAGGGCCGGCTCATCTTCGAGACCGCGGTGACGCGGCTGATCGAGGTGGTGGACGAGTGGCGCGGCTGGCCCCTGCCCCCGCGGGCCGACCAGCATCGTCTGCCTGTGCAAACACAGATCAAGTGGTGAAGTCGCCGCGCGTTGCGTGGTTGGCGTTGCGCGGGCGCATGGAGAAACGTGAGCACAACTTCACTTGATTGGCTACGCCTCGACTCGCACTACGTGATCCGCGACCCCTGGTTCACGCTGCGCGCCGACAGCTACCGGCTGCCAAGTGATCGCGTCATCGGGCCGGTCTACATCATGGAGTACGGCCCCTGGGTGAACGTCATCGCGCTGACGCCGGCCCAACAGGTTGTGCTCGTCAGGCAATACCGCCCTGGCCTGGGCCGCGCCATCCTGGAGCCGCCCGGCGGCGCGGCCGATCCTCACGACGCCTCGATGCTGGAAGCCGCCCGCCGCGAGCTGCTGGAGGAGACCGGCTACACGAGCGACGATTTCATCGAGACCGGCGTCATCGCGCCGAACCCCGCCAGCCACAACAACTTGATGCACTGCTTCCTGGCGCGCAATGTCGAACGGGTGCGCCAGCCGCACCTGGATGAGACCGAGCACCTCGAAGTCATTCTTGTCCCATTCGACGAACTGATCGCCATGGCGGGCAGCGGCGAGCTGCCCCAAGCGTTGCACGTTGCCTCACTCTTCTTCGCGCTGACGGCGTTGGGACGGGTATGAATGCGGGACTCCTGCATCTTCACGGCTCAGCCAACCGCCGCCGAGCTGGCCCTGGGCGATCTGCGCTGCGCTGACCCCACGCTTCGGTTGGAGCGGTGGCTTGCCGACGGGGTCGGCCTGGTGCAAGGCGCGTCCGCATGGCGCGATCTCGCCAACAGCGTAACCGGCTGAAGCCTCCAAACCGGAGCATTTTTCCACTGACCGTGGCGCAGCACCCGGCATGGGCGACTATCCTGAAAACGACCTGAAACGTGAGGCGGCCAACGTCATCCGGCCGTTGCGGTCAGCTTGCAAAATTCCGCGTACGCTTCCTCCCACGCGGCCGCATCCTGCGGCTGATAGGTCTCGGCGGCGCACGAGCGGCGCACGAGGGTGCGGCCTTCGGCCAGCGAGCCGATGGCGCCGGTGGCGAGCAGTTGCATCAGCAGATTGCCGACCGCGGTCGCCTCGAACGGCCCCGCGATGACCGGCCGGCCGATGGCGCTGGCGGTGAACTGGTTGAGTAACCGGTTCTGCGCACCGCCCCCGACGATGTGCAGCACGCTCACGCGGCGGCCCATCAGCGTCTCCATCATTGCCAGCACGCGGCGATATTTCAGCGCCAGGCTTTCATAGACCACGCGGGCAATCTCGCCGGCGCCCGCCGGCACGGTTTGGTCGGTGCGCCGGCAGAATTCGCGCACGCGGGCCGGCATATCGCCCGGCGCCAGGAAGTCGTGCGCGTCCACGTCAATCTGCGCGACGAATGGCTGCGCTTCGGCTGCATGGCGCACGATGTCATCCCACGAAAGCGCCTGTCCCTCGGCCGCCCATGTGCGCCGGCACTCCTGGATGATCCACAGCCCGGCGATGTTTTTCAGCAGCCGAATCGTGTCGCAAACGCCCCCTTCGTTCGTCACGTTGAACGCCAGCGCCGTCTCGTTGATGATCGGTTTGGGGATCTCCACCCCCATCAGCGACCAGGTGCCAGAGCTGAGGTAGGCGTAGTCGGCGCTTTCGGCGGGCACGGCCGCGACCGCGCTGGCCGTGTCATGGCTGCCGGGCGTCACAACCTGCACGCCCTTTGCGCCGGTTTCTTCGATCACGGCCGGCAGCAGGCCGCCCAACATCGTCCCGGCCTCAACGATCCGCGGTAGATAGTGCGTCGGGATGCCCAGCCGCGCCAGCAGCCCCGTCGCCCAGATCGGCCGGCGCGGATCGAGCGCCTGGCTGGTGCTGGCGATGGTCCGTTCGCTCACCTTCTGCCCGGTGAGCCAAAAGTTCAGCAGGTCAGGCAGCATCAGGAGCGTGCGCGTGCGGGCCAGCACTTCGGGGTCTTCGATCTGCTGGGCGAGGAGTTGGAAGAGGGTGTTCAGTTGCATGAACTGGATGCCGGTGGCGGCGAAGATCTCCTCGCGCGGCACGCGGCGGAACGCTTCGGCCATCATCGTATCGTTGCGACTGTCGCGATAGTGATAGGGCAGGCCGACGAGCCGGTCGTTGCGGTCGAGCAGGCCATAGTCCACGCCCCAGGTGTCAATCCCCAGGCTGACGATCCCTGAGCCTGCCGAAGGGCCGCAGCAGGCGACGGCCTTTTTCAGCCCCTCCTGGATCTCGACGAACAGGCGCAGCGTGTCCCAGTGCAGGCTGTCCCCGCGACTGCTGGGGATGTGGATCGGACCGTTGGCGAAGCGGTGGACTTCCTCCAACGCCAGCCGCTCGCCGTCGAACCGGCCGATGATCGCCCGCCCCCCGGACGCGCCGAGGTCGAAGGCGAGGTAGTTGCGGGTGTGGGTCATGGTGTACTCTCCGGGGAAACAAGGAAACAAGTAGACAAGGAAACAAGTAGCACGGTTATACGCCTTGTTTCGTATCTTCTCAATTTGTAGGGGCGCACCTTCGCGGTCGCCCCGGCGGGCAGGCGCAAGACCGTGCCCCTACCCCGGATTATTGAGAGGATACCTTGTTTCCTTGTCTACTTGTCTACCTGTCTACTTGTCTACTTCCTACCCAACATCAACTTCGCTGCGTTCTCCCCGCCATTCGCCAGATACAGCAGCGGGATGGGCCGATCAACGCCCTCGACGAAGCGCGGGCGCGCGGCCCAGTCGCAGACCGAGAGCACATTGTTCAGATCCATCCAGTATTCCAGCCGCGCGGGGCTGAGGCCCTGGATCATGTGGAGGTGGTTGGCCGGTGGGTAGTGCTTGTATTCGTACATCGTGGCGTACTTGGGCACGACGAAGGTGTGCGGCCATGCTGCGGTCGTTGCCTGGCAAAGGGCGGTCGCCATCGGCTCCGGCACGTCGGCGGTGGCGGCCTCGTCCCAGCTCATGGCGAACATGCCGGAGAGGCTGCTGTACATCAAGCGGCCGGCGATCCCTTCCAGCCCGCCCGGTGAGACGAACGTGACCGAGTTACCCATGCCAGGGAAATAATCAGGATCGGCCAGCGGCATGCTGACCTGCGCCATGATCTCGTCCACGCTGGCGCCCGGCTGCGCGGCCCAGTCGAACGACGCGCTGCCGGAGTTGTCGCCATCCACGAGGCCCTTCTCGGCCCAGGCTTCGCCCTTCGGCAGGGTGACACCCAGTTTCTTTGCCAACGCTTGCAGTTCCCACGGCTCCCACACCTTGCGGAAGTCCATGAAGAGGGGCGGCGCGCCGCCGGTGAGGGACGAGAAGAAGATCATTGTCAAGAGCGCCTGCACGTCCGCTTCGGTGGCGAACGGCAGCGGGATCTTCGGCCCGTTGTGATCGAACGAGGAGTTGAAGAACGACTCCATCGCATCGGCGACGGGGAGCGGGATGCCGCGCAGGTCGGAACCCCATTCGAGCTGGCTCATGAAGCCGCCGCCGATGGCGTCCAGATCCTTGAGCAGGTCGCGCGTGATGAGATAGAGCGCCAGGCTTTGGTCGAAGCGGCCGGAATCCACTTCATCACGCAGGACGAGCCGTTTGCCCAGGTGACCGTCCACGAAGCCGCGCAGCGCCTTGAGTTCCTCGGCTTTGTACGCCTTCTTGGCGAGCATGTCGGCCAGCAGCTTCATGTCGAGCCGGGTGATCTCGATGCCGAACTGCTTGCGCGTGGGGATGATGTGCGCCAGCGCGGTCTCCATCCCCATCGAGTCGTGGCCGAAGACGACGACGCGGCGGCCCTTGAGCGCCTGGGTGGTGACGGCGGCCGCGGCCCAGTCCACGAGCGCGTCGGCGGTGCCCCCGGTCATCTGGGGGGTGAGGCCGGTGTCGGGCCAGGTGCCGACGTTGAGGTGCGTCAGCCGGCCATACTGCATGATCGCGCCGTTGACCGCGTGCGCGAAGACGACGCCCGGCTTCGGCCCGCTGTTGCCGCAGGTGAAGTTGATCGGCGTGTCGGCCCCGAACTGCGACAGCAGCGAGATCACGCTGAGCTGCGGGAACGCCCAGGTATCGGGCGCGCAGACCAGCGCCTTAACGCCGGCGTCCTGGAACTGCTTGGCGACCGCGTCGGCCTGCGGTTCGCCGTCCACTAGCGTCGGCGCCCACACGACCTTGGCGGCCGAGCCGTCGGGCAGCTTGACCCGCGCAGCCAGCACGTCTGCCACCATTCTGCAGATATTCTGGCAGCGTTCGCGACTGGCCGCGTCGATCCGCGGATCACCCGCGACGAAGACGCCGATCGCCGGCGCGTTGCGTTGGAGAGTACCCATTGCTTCTGAGAGTGCGATGGCTTTGCCCATGAGGATTCCTCCGCGGTAGATAGGTTGCACGAGCCTTTATCGAAGTGACATGACCAAACGCAGGCCATCTTCGACCTGCTCAAGAAGATTCGCGGGCAGTGACCCAATTCGTTCAGTCACAAAACCTTTGTCAACCGTGATTACCTGAGAGATATTGGCAACCGAGTCCACGGCCAGGCCGGTTGATTTCTGGGGTAGTAGGACATTGCCCGGCGCTTGGGCCAATCTGAGGTTGGACGTGATGACCACGGCAATGACGGTAGCGATGCGGCTCCGATTGAAGTCGTTGGACTGGACAACCAAGATGGGACGGCGATAGCCAGGTTCGGAGCCGACAGGTTCCGGCAGGCTTGCCCACCAGATCTCGCCGCGCTGGATCACCATTCTTTGCCTCCCAATGTGGCAGCCTGGAAATCTATCAGCGCGGGATCCATCGCAGACGGCTCTGTCTCATAGACCTGGTTGAGAGCCGCTGTCACATCGCGTTCCTGTACGGCAGCTACATAGGCAGACAAGGCAGCGGTATAGAAATCACCAACCGACATCCCCAGTTTTCCCGCTAACTGCCTGGCGGCTTCAGAGAGCGGCGCTGGAATCACGATATCTGCTGTCAATGTCTGAGCTGTCATCGTTCACCTCCATTCTATGAATCTTATACTCACGAGAGCTTCCGGTCTGATGCCGATGAGGCGACCGGAGCGTTGTGTTCAACGTCCTCCCTGGCGCTGGGTTGCGACGCACCGCGCCCCGCAAGTATAGCATCTCAGA